>Ga0207720_100416_pt1 | contig 29933 bp, 25 predicted proteins | sample A23P2SouthBayCA_2_FD_187751 | JGI IMG/M metagenome (GOLD analysis project Ga0207720, IMG submission 187751) | Aerobic enrichment media microbial communities from Eden Landing Ponds, California, USA - A23 E3 (2) (SPAdes) | ecosystem: Environmental > Aquatic > Marine > Unclassified | place...
GGTCTCGCCCGATCCGATCTCGACGACGTGGCCGAGGCTGTCGTCGACGATCCGCTGATGGCGACGGTTCCGGCTGGACTCGATCCGACGGTCGCGGACGTGCGGGGAGTGCTGGAGGTGGCGTGGTGAGCGGGTCTACCGGGTCCCGAAGCTCTCGGCGCGGACGTCGTCGACGCCGACGGCCTCGGCGACCGTCGTCGCGTCCCTGACGAAGGACTCGAAGCCGAAGGCGTACACCGTCGCGTCGGCGGCGTCGGCGAGGGTGTCGGCGGCGTCGTCGAGCGATTCGACGATCAGCACCGTCGCGCCCGCCGCGTCGAGCGCGTCGAGGCGGTCGCGGTGTGGCGGCTCCTCGCCCCAGAATACTATCGTCGCCTCGTTGCCCTCCCGCTGGGCGCGTTCCGCGATGCCGACCGCCGGGCCGATGCCCGGACCTTCGGCCAGGACGACGACGTCCCCGTCGCCCGTGTACCGCACGTCGCCGAACGGCCCTTCGATCTCGATGGTGTCGCCCGGGGATCGCTCGGCCAGCCACGGCGCGAGCGTCCCCTCCGGGACGTACTCGACGGTCACTTCCATCGTCTCAGTCACGTCGGGCGAGGAGAGCGTGTAGTACCCCGTCTCCTCGCTGTCACCGGTCTCCGACCGGTTGCCCGGGGAGCGTCGCTCCCCGCTGCCATCGACGGTGGCCCGGACGAGCAGGAACTGACCGGGGGCGGCGTCGAAGCCCTCTGGCGTGCGGAGTTCGAGCGCGACGGTCCGCGGACCCACTTCCTCGACGGCGACGACGGTGACCTGTGGCATACGGGTCCCCACGGGCGGCGGGAATAAACCTCCGACGACTTCGACCGCCCGCCACCCTCCGGCGGGACCGTCCGCAACCGAGGCTATAAGACCGACACGGACGACCTTCGGTGTGTCATGCACGACACCGTACTGTCGAGCGAGACGCGCACCGTCGTCTCGCCGGGACGGATCGAACTGGGCGTCGGCGCGGTGGAGACGGTCGGGCGCCACGGGGCGCGCTACGGCGACACGGCGCTCGTCGTCGCGACCGAACAGATCTTCGAGTTCCACGGCGAGACGGTCGTCGACCACCTCGCCACCGCGGGCGTCGAGACGGCCGTCTACACCGACGTCCGACCCGATCCGACCGTCGAGAACATCGAGAGCGCACACGCGATGTACGAGCGCCACGACTGCGACGTGATCGTCACGCTCGGGGGCGGGTCCTCCATCGACACGGGGAAGGGAGTCGGCATCCTCGCCGCCAACGAGGGGTCGATCCGCGAGTTCGGCGTCGACCGCGCGGGGTACGAGGGGGTGCCGAACCCCAGTCCGCCGCTGATCGCCGTCAACACGACCGCCGGGACGGGCAGCGAGGCCACCCGCTCGGTCGTCGTCAGCGACGAGTCCACGTCGACGAAGTTCCTCATCGTCTCCGCCAACGTCGTCCCCGACGTGGCTATCGAGGACCCCGCACTCACCGTCTCGCTCCCCAAGAGCCACACCGCCTTCACCGGTATCGACGCGCTCACCCACGCCATCGAGGCGTACGTCTCGGTCAAATCCTACAGCGTCCCCGACGGCTACGCCGAGGCGGCGATGGAGCGCATCGCCCGCTCGCTGCCCGTCGCGTGGGCCAACGGCGACAACCTCGACGCCCGCGCGGACGTGATGGTCGGGCAGTTACAGGCCGGGCAGGCGTTCACCAACGCCTCCGTCGCGCTCGTCCACGGTCTCGCCCGCCCGCTCGGCGCCCAACTTCACATCCCCCACGGTCTCGCGAACGGCCTGATCCTCCCCTACGTCGTCGACTTCTCGTCGATGGCCGCACCCGAGAAGTACGCCGAGGTGGCACGCATCCTCGGCGTCGCGGACGACCACACGCCCACCCGCGAGGCCGCCGACGCGGCCGCCGAGGGAATCCTCCGGCTCTGTGAAGACGTTTCCCTCACCGACTACCTCGACCACTTCGGCGACGTACCGTCCCGTGACGCCTACCTCGACGTCGTCGACGAGATGACACAGGACGCCATCGACTCCGGATCGCCCGACAACAACCCGCGGAAGCCGACCCGGGAGGAGATCGCCGACCTCTACGTCACCATCTACGACGACGCGCTGGCGCCGGACAGCCCGCGGCGGTCCTAAACCGGGTCGCGGTTCTCCACGCGCTGGCGCTGTGTCGCCGCCGCGCTCACGCGGTAGCGGTACGACTGCGTGAACCAGTCGGCGTGCGGCCCGGATGTCGCCGTCGCGTTCGCGGGGACCCCGGTGTTCGAGTAGCCCGTACACGTGACGACGGTCTCGTACCCCCACTCGCGCCGGGTCACGTCGTCGACCCGACAGTCGAGGCTGACGTTCGTGTACTCGTTGATCCACAGCGAGTTGTAGGCGTAGCGGTACTCGTAGGTCCGGACGTACTCGCGAACGCTCGACTCGTTCAGCGTCGACGGTCGATCCGGAGGCGCTTTCGGCCCGTCTGGGACGTCGATCTCTCCGGGCTGGAGGGTCGCCGTCGGCGGTTCCGTTGCGGTGTCCGTCACGGTCCCCGTCGACCCGCCGGCACACCCGGCGGTCACGAGAACGAGGGCCGACAGGAGCGCGAGACCCAGCTGGCGGCGCATGGGATCGCCTCCGTCGGCGACGGGTAAGTGCTTTCTCCGCGGCGGCCGGACGGCGTTCGACCGCTTCACTCCACGTCGTCCGGCGGCGCGTCGACCGTCCCGTCGAACCGTTCGCGGAGGTCGACCTTGTCGAACTTGCCCGTCGCCGTCTTCGGGAGCGAGTCGACGAACTCGAAGCGATCCGGCGTCCACCAGTCGGGGTAGGCGTCGCGGATGCGGTCGCTCACGGCGTCGATCAGCGCGTCGCGGTCGGCCGCGTCCGTGACGACGTACGCGACGGGACGCTCACCCCATCGGTCGTGCGGGACGCCGACGACCGCCGCCTCGCGCACGGTCTCGTGGTCCATGATGGCGTTCTCGACGGCCTGCGAGGAGATCCACTCGCCGCCGGAGTTGATCACGTCGGCCGCCCGGTCGACGAGTTCGACGTAGCCGTCCGCGTCGACGGTGACCACGTCGCCGGTTCGGAGCCACGATCCCTCGAACGCCGCCCCGTCGTCGCGGCCGTAGTAGGACGTGGTGACCCACGGGCCTCGAACCAGGAGTTCGCCCATGGAGTCGCCGTCGTGGGGCACCGGGTCGCCGTCGTCGTCGATCACCCGGAACTCCAGCCCGGGGAGGACGAGTCCCTGTTTCGTCCGCTTGTCCAGCCGCGTCTCGTAGTCGGCGTCGCGCAGGTCGGGTTTGAGATGCGAGACCGCGCCCACGGGCGCCGTCTCGGTCATCCCCCACCCGTGGACCACCTCGACGCCCCGGTCGTCGAACGCCCGGACGAGGCGCTCGGGCGGCGCCGCGCCGCCGATGACGATCCGGTCCAGGGTGTGCAGGTCCGCCTCGTGATCCTGCAGGTAGTCGAGGACGCCCAGCCACACGGTCGGGACGCCGGCGGTGAGCGTGACGCCCTCGCGCTCGATCAGGGCGACGAGGTCGGCGGGATCGGGCGACGGTCCCGGATAGACCTGCTTCGCGCCCGCCGCCGTCGCCGCGTAGGGCAGTCCCCACGCGTTGATGTGGAACATCGGGACGACCGGCATCACCGCGTCGGCGTCCGAGATATCGAGACCCGCGGGCGTCAGGATCGCCATGGTGTGACTCCAGAGCATCCGCTGGGAGTACGCGACGCCTTTCGGCGCGCCGGTCGTCCCGGAGGAGTAACAGAGGCCGGCGGGGTCGTCGCCCGCGAGCGCGGGGTAGCCGGGGTCGGCGTCGTGGCCGGCGACGAAGTCGTCGACGCCGGTGACCGTCTCGAACGGCAGGTCGGGCGTCTCCGGGCCGACCACGACGACCTGCTCGACCGACTCGAAGGCGTCGGGGTCGTACGCCTCGGCCAGCGCCCCCGTCAGCGACGAATCGACGAACAGCAGGCGGTCCGCCGCCTCCTCGACGACCGCCGCCACGTCGTCCGCGGGCAACAGCGGATTGATCGTGTGTAGCCGTGCGCCCAGGTTCGGCACCGCGTAGTACGCCTCGGCGTGACGGTCGTGATTCCAGCACATCGTCGCCACGCGGTCCCCGCGGTCGATCCCCGCCGCACGGACGGCACTCGCCAGTCGACCGACCCGGTCGGCGTACGCGTCGTACGTGTACCGGACCGTCCCCTCGGCGGTGCGCGAGACGAGTTCGCGGTCCGGATACAGCGCCACCGCCCGCGACAGGAACGGCCGGAGCGTCTGTGCGTGTCCCGCCATACGCTACCGTTCAGCAGCGGGGGGTTAAAGCCACCGCGCCGGGTTCGGCCCGCGGGACCGAGCGCCGCGTCGGCGCACCGCCACCCCGGCGTGGGCGTCGACGCCAACGGGCGGTAGGTCCGCCGCCGTTCACCGGAGCCAGGAGAGGAAGCCGCCCCGGTCGTCGTCCTCGTCCGCCGGCGAGACGACGCCCCCGCGTCGCCCCTCCTCCAGCAGTTCGGCGTCGATGTCCTCCTGCGTGAAATCGAAGAAGCGCTCCTCCGGGAGTTCCACGTCGAGGACGTCGAGGGTCGTCGGTTCGCCCCGGTTGTCGAACGCCCGCCAGTCGCCGCGACCGTAGGGGGCGCCGACGATGATGTGGACGTCGCCCTGCCCGAAGGTGGCGAGGTCCGCGTCGCTGGGACGGAGGGCGCCGTTCGGGTGGGAGTGAACCGAACCCACGGACTGCACGTCGTTTGGTTTCATCTCCGACCGGACCGTCGCGCTAACCGGGTTCGAGGTCGTCCCCGGGATGACGAGAACGTCGGTGATCACCTGTCCGCGCCGGTCGAGACCGAGTTTGCGCGCGTCCTCCGCACGGAGGAAACCCATGTACTCGTCCGGGTGGGTCTCCTCGCTGGCTTCGAGAACGAAGTCCATCGTCTCCCGGGCGATACCGAGGAGTTCGCTCGACCGAAACAGACGCATACCGAAACTGGGGACCGTCTCCTTCTAAGCGTTCCGGCGACGGACCCAACGTACAACTCCGTCCGGGTCCAACGAAGCGTATGGATCTCGAATCGAACGTCGGCGGTCGCGACCGTCTCGTCCGTGCGACCCTCGCCGTCCTCCTCGCCGTCGTCGCGGTGCGCGCGCTCCGGCGCGGCAAGCGAACGACCGGCCTACTCGCGGGGATCGGTGCGCTCGGTCTCGGCTTCAACGCCACGACCTGTTTCTGCGGGCTGAACCGGATACTCGGCGTCGACACGACCGAGCAGGAGACCGACGACGCGGTCGACTGACCCGTCGCCCACGACCGCACCGTCACCGGCCGAGACCGGCGGCGAGCCACCACGACACGACACTTATACGCGGTTGGGACTAGATGATAGTAGTCAGAAACGATGAGCGCGAGTGGGGAGACCGTTCGTGTCCTGTACGTCGACGACGAACCCGACTTCGCCGATACGGTCGCCGCCTCCCTCGAACGTGCGGACGATGGGTTCGTGGTCGAGACGGCGCCCAGCGCCGCCGCGGCCCACGACCGGCTCGCCGAGGGCGTCGAGATCGACTGTATCGTCAGCGACCACGACACGCCCGCCATCGACGGGCTGGCGTTTCTCGACGCCGTCCGCGAGGACCACCCCGATCTCCCCTTCATCCTCTGTACCGACGCGGGGAGCGAGGGGATCGCGAGTCGAGCGATCTCGGCCGGCGTGACGGACTACCTCCGGAAGGACGAAGAGACCGGACGGTGCACCGTCCTCGCGAACCGGATCAGGAGCGCGGTCGATCAGTACCGCACCCGGCGCGAACTCGAAGCCAGCCAGCGACGGCTCTCCCTGTTCGTCGAGCAGTCGCCGCTCGGCGTGCTGGAGTACGACAGCGAGTTCGTGATCGTCGGGGCGAACGACGCCGCCGAGGAGATCCTCGGCTACTCCGAGGCGGAACTGCAGGGCGAGACGTGGGAGAAGATCGTCGCCGACTCCAGCTACGAGAACGTGGACGCGGTCACGTCGGCGCTGTCCGAGGGGGTGGGCGGATACCACAGCGTCGACGAGAACGTGCGCAAGGACGGGGAGCACATCATCTGCGAGTGGCACAACCGGATCGTGACCGACGACGACGGCGATGTCGTGGCCGTCTTCTCCCAGTTCCAGGACGTGACCGACCGCCACGAACGCCGGCGACGCATCGAGGCGCTCCACGAGGCGACCCGGGAGTTGATGGCGGCGTCCTCGCGGGAGGCGGTCGCCGACCGGGCGGTCGAGACGGCGCGAGACGTCCTCGGTCTCCGGATGAACAGCGTCTACCTCTACGACGACGACGTCGGCGCGCTCGTCCCGGCCGCGACCACCGAGGACGCCCTGGATCTGATCGGCGAACCACCCACCTACGAGCCGGGCGAGAGCCTCTCGTGGGACGCGTTTCAGTCGGGCGAGGTGCGCGTCTACGAGGACGTCTCCAGCGAACCCGGCCGGTACAACCCCGACACGGCGTTCGGCGCGGAGATCATCCTCCCCCTCGGCGACCACGGGGTGATGTACGTCGCCGCGACCGAGACCGCCGCGTTCGACGATGCCGACGTCACGCTCGCGCGGACGCTCGCCGCCAACGCGGAGGAGGCACTCTCCCGGATCGAACGGGAGCGGACGCTCCGGGAGAGTCAGCGGCGGTATCGGACGCTCGTCGAGAACTTCCCCGACGGCGCCGTGTTCCTCTTCGACGACGACCTCCAGTACGTGCTCGCCGGCGGGACCGAACTGGCGTCGATAGACGGTTCCGCCGCCGACGTCGAGGGCGTCGGTCCGTACGACCTGTTCCCGGCCGAGATCGCCGACGAACTCGCCCACAACTACCGCGAGGCCCTGTCGGGGGAGAGCAACGTCTTCGAGCAGGAGTACCGGGGCACGCAGTATCGCATCCAGACGCTCCCGGTCCGGGACGGCGACGGCGAGATCGTCTCCGGGATCGCCGTCTCCCAGAACGTCACCGAGCACAACCGTCGGGAGCGGGAGCTGGCCCGGCAGAACGAACGGCTCGAAGAGTTCGCCAGCGTCGTCTCGCACGACCTCCGGAACCCACTCAACGTCGCCGAAGGCCACCTGGAACTCGCCCGCGAGGAGTGCGAGAGCGAGCGACTCGACGCCGTGGAACGCGCACACGAGCGGATGAACGCCCTCATCGACGACCTGCTGACGCTGGCACGGGAGGGTGACGAAGTGGGATCGCTCGAAGCGGTCGACCTCGCCGCCTGTACCGAACGCTGCTGGCGAAACGTCGACACGACCGGCGCGAGGATCGAACTGCGCACCGACCGGACGATCCGCGCCGACCCCAGCCGGCTCCAACAGCTACTGGAGAATCTCGTGCGGAACGCGACCGAACACGGTCCTGTCGGTGATCGGCCACGGGCCGATGACCGCGAGGAACACGATTCCTCTGGCAATCGGCCACGGGCCGATGACAGCGAGGACGTCGACGTCACCGTCACCGTCGGCGACCTCGACGACGGCTTCTACGTCGCGGACGACGGCCACGGCATCCCCGGGGGGGATCAGACGGACGTGTTCGACACCGGATACACGACCTCCGAGACCGGGACCGGCTTCGGCCTGAGTATCGTCGAGCGGATCGCCGACGCCCACGGGTGGTCGATCCGGGCGGTCGAGAGCGAGACCGGCGGTGCGCGATTCGAGATCACCGGCGTCGAGTTCGCCGAGGAGTAACCCCGCCGACGCGTCGACGGAACGGATCGAACCGCCCCGACCGGCGAGCGGGCACACCCGTCAGTCGTCGGCGACGGCGTCCTCGACGATCTCGATCTCCTCGTCGGTCAGCCCGTAGAGTTCGTAGACGATCTCGTCGATCAGGGCGTCGGTCCGCTCGATCTTCGCGTCGAGTTCCGCGGCGCGCTCGACGGTCTCGACGTATCGCTCCAGGTCGTCGGCCACGTCGTCGGGATCGGGGAGCGTCAGCGCCTCCAGCCGGTCGATCAGGGAATTGGTCTTCGTCGCGTTCTCGCGGAAGCCCGCGAAGCCGCCCGCCTCGTCGACGGCGACGGGGACGAAATGCTCGATCAGGTCGGCCGCCGTCTCGGTGAGGTCGGTGAGGCACATTGCGGGCAGGGGGTCGGTCTCGGTGTAGCCGTACTGATCGGTGTCGTGGGCGTCGTCGTCGGGTTTGTAGCGGGCGGTGGCGTGGATGGTGAGCGTGGTGTCGGAGTCGCGTTCGACGGTGACGGTTCCGATCCGAAGGTTCTCGTAGTCCTCTGCGGTGGCTGCGAGTTTGGTGTCGCCGACGCCGGATGGGGGTTGGTAGGTGGCGATGGCGGGGAGTTGCGACGCTTCAGAGTATGGTTGGATGTAGTCAAGGAGGTCAAGATTGAGCGCGCTTCGAGATTTATGTAACTCAGTCATTTCACCACCTAAGAAGGATAAAAATACTCTTGGTGACTTGATGGAGTAGTCTCCAGAAGTTTTGAGAATTTCGTGGAGTTTTTGTTCGAAATCTCCAATATTACTATCTGAAAGTTTTTGTTCGGTGGTCTCGTACGGAATAGGAAGTGGTTCCAGATAGGATGCTAAGAACCGTCTGAAATCATTCTCTAATACGGTGCTGGTCTGGTATATATAAAACCAAGTTGTAGAGCTGTTTAGAAGAGCGAGTAAATATTGTCGATTTGTCTTGTCGTTTTTGGTAGGAACCACTCCATATCCCGTATTACCAATATAGTATTCACCAGAGTTATCCACTGTGAATTCTGATCTTTGACAAATGTCAGGGACAATTATTTTAGGACGCTCGAAAAAGTCCTTTTGCCGAGGGCGATTTAACGCATACCACGTCTCATAATTCATATGCTCCGATTGGCGGTTTCTAAGTCGTTCTCGATAGCTATCGAGATAATTGTAGATCTTGGGATAGTCTTGCTTTAACTTCTGTTCAGGTAAGATCCTTGTCTCTCCATTCTCGGATACATATGGATAAATAACAGCGAGATCTGTGTGCGGCGGTTCATAACGGTGTATATTTTTTCCCAGAATGATTGGATGAACTAACTCCGATTCCACGGTGTATTCTTCATTATCCACGCCAGATTGGATTGTAAGTTCGTCATCCGTCTGATTTAATACTTTGACAAATAGCGCATTATTATCCCCAGATTTCATCCCTTGCAATACTTTATCCGATATCTCTCCAATAGATTCTGAAGATTCGCTTATTTTGTCCAATACTTTTTGTTCTTGAGGAGTAGCCAGTATCCAAGGTGCGTTGGATAATTCCCCTACGCTAATTTGAACGCCTCGTTGTTGTCTAACTTCATCTACTGAGTTCGCGTTTCCGTCAACAGGACGATAATCGAGTTTCTGGGACCCCTGCCGAAGAGAGAGAAGACAGGTATAGGTCGTCACGCCATCAAACACCTGATGATGCTGGAAGTCGACTATCTCAGAAACAAGGTTGTTTCTAGAGAGATAATCTCTGAGTTTTTCACCGCCTCCAGATTCGATGAATTTGTTTGGTAGAATATAGCTTAAAACACCATCAGAAGACAATTTAGCTCCTTTTTCGACAAAAGGTGAATAGATATCAAATCGACCGTCAGCAGAATAGAATACATCACTCTTTTCAAGATACCGTGCCATATCCGGATTCGATTGCCGAAGATTTTGTATCCTGATATACGGAGGGTTCCCTATCACCGCACTGAACCCACTAGCATCCATTTTGGAGCCGGTACCATCATAGAAGACTTCGGGAAATTCCAGTTTCCAGTGAAAGAAGCGCTGGCGTGAAGCCAGTGATTGACTGGTTTTAAACCAATCCTCTTGCGTTAAAGAAGCCCAATCAGAGTCGTCTTCTATTGCTTTAGCCATCTGTTCATACACGCCCCCAGGAATATCCAATCCAAAGGTTTCAGCAGTCTTCACATCCGCCATCGCAACCAGCCGCCTCCGCAGATCATCCTCCTGGATCTGAGCGTACTTCCGCTTCATCTCCCGCACGTCGTCGATAGTCTCGTTCTCGATGGCGAGGAACTCCCCGTAAATCTCCATCAGGCGCTCGATGGTGCCCTCGCGGGTGGCGCCGAACTGAGCGAGGGAGACCTGCCCGTCGTCGCCGTTGGCGTCGGACTCCAGTTCCTCGATGGTCTCGATGTCGCTTCCGACGAGCGAGTTGCCCGTCTTGAAGTGGTGATCGAGGAAGGCCAGCGGCCGGTCGGCCGCGAGCGTCTCCAGCCACATCGAGAGTTTGGCGAGTTCGACGGCCATGCCGTTGAGGTCGACGCCGTAGATGCACTCCTTGGCGATCTCACGGCGGACGTGCCCTTCGTCGAAGGCGACGGGGAGTTCCTCCTCGACCTCTCGAACCTCGCTCATCACCTGCTCGGAGAGATACCCCGTCGCCTTCGTGAGGAAGTGTCCGCTCCCCATCGCGGGGTCGAGGATGCGGAGGTCGGTGATGCGCTGTGAGAACGGCCCGAGGTACGCCTCGGTCCCCGGCTCGAACCCCTGCTCGATCAAGTCCGTCCGAATCTCCTCGACCAGCGGCCCGACCGTCTCCTCGACGATGTACGTCACGACGTAGTCGGGCGTGTAGTACGCCCCCGTGGCCTTCCGTTCCCCCTCGTCGTTGACGACGTACAGCCCGCCCTCGGGCACCGTCTCGACGGCGTCGGCGACGGTCACCTCGGTCGCGGGCTGCCACACCTGGCCGCCGTCCGCCGCGACCGCCGCGTACTCCTCGGGGGCGATGCGGAACTGATGTTCGAGCAAGCCCTCGTAGACGCTGCCGAGGTGGCGCGTATCGAGGTCGGCGTAGTCCGCGAGGACGTACCGCCCCTCGTCGCTACGGGTCGTCGAGAGGCGGTAGATGACCTCCGCGAGGTAACGGTTGCTCACCTCGTGTTCGGTGAGGAAGTCGTGTGCCTCGTGGTCGAACAGCCCCCCGTTGTACGGCGGGATGCCGAGATCCGCCTCGCCCTCGTCGATGAGACGGAACAGGTCCTCCAGCCGACTCCACATCCCCGTGGAGTGCACGCTGAACTCCTCGTCGAATCCCTCGTCGACCTCCCCGACGGCGTCGTGGATCTGCAGCCGGAGCGCGTCGAGGCTGAAGTTCGCCTCGTACTCGTCCTGAGCCGCCTGATCCGCCGGATGGATGAGTCCACGCGCCTCGGCGTAGAGCACGAACATCAGCCGATAGAGGAGCACGAGCGACTGCTCTTTCAGTTCGTCGAGGGCCGCCTCGTCGTCGGGGTCGATGTCGAGACCGTCGTTGGTCTCGACGAATCCGCGCCCGAGCACGCGAAGCGCGGTGAAGACGTTGTCCTGGAGGTCCTCACCGAGTTCCTGGGAGGCGGTCTCGCTCTCGGACCACACCTCGTCAAGAAACGTCGTGCCCGCCGACTCGTGGAAGGCCGCCGGGCGGAAGAACACGTAGAAATATTTGAACGCGTCCAGGTCGTCGCGTTCGAGCAGTTCAGGGAGATCGACCTCGTAGTAGGTCTGGGTCTCGTAGTCGTTCGTCCCGTAGAGCCGCCACTTCCGGCCGTTCGTGAGCACGCCCCACTGGATGTTCTGGGTCGTCTGTTCGAGGTAGTGTTTGACCTGGTGTGAGGCGTTTCGGTAGGGTCGCCCCTCGCTGAACCGGGTAGTGAAGTCGGCGTCCCACTGCTTGGCTTCGACCAGCCCGACACCGCGTTCGAACAGGTCGGCCGTGTCCTCGGTGTCGAGGTAGACCCCGGCGGCGTCCCGACGCGCGGTTGGCGTCTCGAACAGGAGTTCGTCGACGAATCCGCCGCCGCTCGGAAGCGCCACCTCCTCCTGCGTGCCGAATCCGAGCACCTCGAGCACCTCGTCGATCCAGTTGTCGATCAGCGCGTCCTCGCCGTACCCGGTGACGAGTGATCCTTCCAGTTCGTACAGCGACCGAAGCTCGTCCATCGCCGCCCGCGCCGCCTCGTCGCAGTCCCACTCGTCTCGTTCCCGCACTCGCTCGTCCAGATAATGTCCCGAAAAGAGATTGGAGTTGACGTACGGTCGCTCGGAGAGGGTGGCCTGACTCATTCGAGATACAGCACAATGCGCCGGGGAACTCACAAATAGATGACGCACGCGGTGGTCGGGACCGGTCTTCCAGCGAGAGAGCCGTCGACCAAGCCCGTCGGTGAAGGGACAGAACGGTAGTGTTTCAACTATCGGTTTAGAATACTGCGAAAAATGTATCTCGTAATCGTCGGGGCGGGCGACATCGGAACTCCGCTTATCGAGATCGCGACTGCTGGCGGCAACGAAGTCGTCGTCATCGAACGCGACGAGGAACGGGCGGAACGGGCGTCGCGACAGTACGACTGTCTGGTCATCAACGACGACGCCACGAACAAAGAGACCCTGCAAGACGCCGGCGCGGACCGGGCAGACGCCCTCATTTCGACGACGGATCAGGACGCGACGAACATCATGGTCTGTCTGCTGTCACAGGAACTGGACGTGCCGGATATCGTCTCGGTCGTCCACAACCCCGAACACATGAGCGTGTTCCGGCAGATCGGCGTCAACACGATGCAGAACCCACAGCGGCTCATCGCCGAGTACCTCTACCGGGCGGTCAAGCGCCCGTCTATCGTCGATTACATGCGCATCGGTGATCGGGCGGAAGTGTTCGAAATCGCCGTCGAATCCGACGCGCCCATCGTGGGCAAGACGTTACGGGAAGCCAACGAAGCGGGTCTCGTCGGCGACGAGATGCTGATCGTCGCCGTCGAGCGCGACGGGGAGGGCGACCCGATCACCCCGAGTGGAAACACGCGTATCGAAGCGGGCGATCTGCTCACGGTCTACTCGGGAGAGGGTGTGACGTCCGACGTGACGGACGTCTTCGGCCACACCGAGGATCACAGCTAACATGTCCAGCCGGTACGACGGTCCGCTCTCGACGGATCTGAAGATCATCACGCAAGATATCGGCTCGCTCCTGCTGATGGAGGCCGGTTTGATGACCGTCACGGCAGTCGTCGCGCTCGGATTTCGGGAGTTCCACGCCGCGCTCGGGTTTTTGCTCGCAGGCGGAGTGACCGCCGCCACCGGCGGCCTCGCCAATCGAGGAGTCGGGGACGTCCCCCCGCCAAAGATGAAACACGGGATGGTCATCGCCGCCGGTGGGTGGCTGACGGTCGCCACGTTCGGCGCGCTCCCGTTCCTGTTGACCGCGTGGCTGACGCCCCCCGCCGCGATGGATACGTTCGTGCCCGTCGGGGCGAACACGAGTGCGTGGGAGCCGATCAGGGTCGGCGGCACCACGACGCTCTCCAGTCTCGCCTATTTCCGCAACCCACTCCACGCCTTCTTCGAGAGTATGAGTGGGTGGACCGGAAGCGGCCTGACGATGGCTATCCACGAACCGTCGCTCCCGCGGTCGATTCAGTGGTGGCGGTCGTTCATCCAGTGGATCGGGGGCGTCGGCGTCATCGTCCTGACCGTGTCCATCCTGGCGCGACCGGGCAGCGGGAGTTACGCCCTCTATCGGAGCGAAGCGCGCGAGGAGAAGATCCACCCGAGCATCGTCTCCACCGTCCGAACGGTCTGGAAACTCGTCGTCGGGTACACGCTCCTGGCGTTCGGTCTGTTGTTCGGTGCGATCCTCGGGAGCGAAAGCGAGTACGCCGAGTCGCTCCCGCTGTGGGAAGTCGCCTGGCACGCACTGAATCACGCCATGACCGGTCTCACGACCGGCGGATTCTCCGTCACGGACAACTCCATCGCGACGTACAACTCCCCGCTCGTCGAGGCGGTACTCCTCCCGATCATGATCCTCGGAGCGATCGCGTTTCCCGTCCACTACGTCGTCCTCCGGGACAGGGCGGTGAGGGAACTGGTGTCCGATCTGCAGACGCGCTGGCTGTTCGTGCTACTCGCACTGGGCGTCGTCGTCCTCTCGCTCCAGAACGTGCTGTCGATCCCGTCGACGTCCGGCGCGTTCGCCACCCAATCGTTCCTGCCGTTCTCGACGCCGGCGGACGGTCCACAACTCGACGCGATGCGGGATTCGACGTTTCAGTGGGTCAGCGCACTGACCTGTACCGGATTCCAGTCGGCTCCAATCGGCCGCTGGCTCGCCGGTGCCAAAGTGATGGTCGTGGGGGCGATGACCCTCGGTGGCGCCGCTGGGTCCACCGTCGGCGGGATCAAGCTCGTCCGCGGGTACACCATCGCCCGTGGCATCATCTGGCAGTTCTCTCGCGTGTTCCTCCCGAAGAACGCGGTCGTGACCGCCCGCATCGGCGACCGGACGCTCGACCGCGAGGCGATGGAGCGGGAGTTCAGCGAAGCCGCCATCGTCACACTCCTGTGGCTCATCATCCTCGTCACGAGTAGTCTCGTCCTCGTCAACGTCGCCGGACCCGACTTCGACTACGCCGACGCGCTGTTCGAAGTCGCCAGTGCGCAGGGCAACGTCGGTCTCTCTTCCGGGATCACCGGACCGACGATGTCGCCGCTCGCCGAAGGCATGTTCGTCCTCAACATGTGGATCGGCCGGCTGGAGATCATCCCGGTGCTCGTGTTCGTCCGCGCCGGACTGTACGGACTGGACCCGTGACACTCGCCGCGACGGACCGGAGTCTCCCGGTTCATTCGCCGTCAGAACGCGCCTCCCCCACGAACGTCCAGTGGAGGTGTGTGCCGCCCTCGGGACGGGCTTCTTCCCTGACGTGATAGAGGTACGGACCGTGCGGACAGTCGCCGCAGCCGTCAGCACAGGAAACCCGCTTCACGACCTCGGTGTACCCCTCGCGTTCGGTCGCCCGAACGACGTCCTCCCCCGTTCCCGGTTCGATTGGGGTCTCCCGCTCCTCGTGAAACTGCAGCAGTTCCCGGGCGTGAATGATCGTGTCGCGGAGTTCCTCGGGGGAGAGTTCGGCCAGCTCTGCAGCGAGGTGGTCCGGGACTCCTTCCGGAGAGGCCGGTGCGTCCGAAGGGCCGGTCATGGCGAGCGATTCGCTCCCGACACACATAATACGTAGTCACGGACCGGACCGGACGGTGACCGAGACCGATCACTCGTTCCAGAACGCGCCGGTGAACATCACGAACACGGGGATGATCTCCAGTCGACCGATCCACATCAGGAAGATCATCAGCAGTTTACTGGTGGTAGGGAATTCGAGGTAGCTTCCGAACGGTCCCAGAAAGCCGAACCCCGGACCGATGTTACCGATCGTCGCCAGACTCGCACTGATCGCTTCGAGCGTCGTCATTTCGAGACCGACACGGCCCGCGTCGAGCAGGAGGAGGACCGTCGCCACGGCGAAGGTGAGCAGGTACAGGAGCGTAAATCCGTAGATCGCACTGATGACCTCCTCGTCGATGACGTTGCCACCGAGCCGAACCGGTTTGATCGCGCTCGGATGGGCCGTCGTGAACAACTGCCGGCGAATGGCCTTGATGACGACCAGCCACCGGACGACCTTGACGCCGCCGCCGGTCGATCCGGCCGAACCGCCGATGAACATCGCGAACAACAGCAGCCCCTGTGCGGTCGTCCCCCACTGTGCGAAGTCACTCGTCGCGTACCCCGTCGAGTTCAGGAGCGAGGCGATCTGGAACGTGGCTTGCCGAAGCGAGTTCTCGAAAGCACCCTGCGTGACGCCCCCGAGTTCCAGGGGTGGTGCCGACCCGGTGAAGAGAAAGCCCCACAGGATAACGATCATGCCGGCATTCGCGCCGAGATAGGCCTGTAGCTCGCGGTCGCGGAGGAACTCGGCGTAGTCGTCCTGCACCAGCAGGTAAAACAGCGCGAAGTTCATCCCCGCGACGAGCATGAAGGGGATGACGACCCACTGGACGGCCGGCGAGAACGCCGCGATACTGTCGGCCTGCGGGGAGAACCCACCCGTCGGCAACGTCGTGAAGGCGTGTGCGACGGCGTTGTAGAGGTCCATGTTCGGCGCCATCTCCGCGTAGTGTAGCCCGAGCAGTATGCCGACGTAGAGAACGGTGAATCCAAGGTAGAACAGCCAGAGCAGCCGCGCGGTTTCCGCGATTTTCGGCGTCAGCTTCTGCAGCTCCGGGCCGGGCGCTTCCGACTCGATCAGTTGTGCACCGTTGACTGCGGCTTCTGGGAGGATGGCGACCATCAGCACGATGATACCCATGCCGCCGAGCCACTGGGTGAGCTGTCGCCACATCAACAGCGCACGAGAATGTTGCTCGAAGGATATCTCGGCCGTGACGGTCGCTCCGGTCGTGGTAAAGCCGGACATCGACTCGAACAGCGCGTTGATCGGGTGGCGGAGTGCCGACTCGGTGCCGTACCCCGCAACGACGTACGGAACCGCCCCGATGAGTGCGACGGCCCCCCACGCTAGTGCCACGAGGAGGAGCGCTTCGCGAGCGCCGAGTTGCGGATCGTCGTCGAAGCGCTCCAGGGCGACGCCGACGACGACCGTGACGCCAATCGACAGGAGAAAGACGACGATATCCTCCCGGTAGAGGAGGCTGATCGCCAGCGGGAGGAGCATGGCGACGGCGAGGTACTTGATCACCGTGCCGGTGAACGCGACGCTCTGTCGCCAGTTGACTCGAACCGACATTACCGATCACCGTCCATTGGGCTACGCTCTTCCCCCCAATCCGGAAAAACCTCTCGTTCTCGTCATTCCCGTTCTCGGCAAGGGAGGCGAACCTCCTACAGTTTCCGGCTGACTTCCTCCAACGAGTCGGTTTGGACGAACACGACCACGTGGTCGCCACGCTCGACGACGGTGTCGCCCCGGGGGATGACCAGTTCACCGTCACGGGTGATCGCTCCGATGACCACCCCGTTCGGGAGATCGACGACCGACTCGCGGATGGGCCTGTCCACGAGAACGCTTTGCTCGTCGATCTCGATTTCGAGTACCTCCGCACGGTCGGATTCGATGATCGCGACGTTCTCGGCCCGGTGTTCGCGGGTGAACCGCGTTATCTCTTCGGCGGTCGCCTCGCGCGGATTGACTGCCACGTCGATGCCGACCTCCTCGAACAGGTCGACGTACCCACCCGCATCGACGACGGCGACGGCTCGCTTGGCACCGAGACGCTTGGCGAGCAGGCCGGCGAGCAGATTCGTCTCGTCGTTATCGAGCGCAGTGATGACGATGTCGACGTCGTCGATCTGTTCCCGTTCGAGGAATCCCCGGTCCGTCGCGTCACTCTCGAGGACGGTGGTTCCGCTGAGCAATTCGGCGAGCTCCCGAGCCCTGTCGTGATCCTGCTCGACCAGCCGCGGTTTCAGCCCGCGCTCCTGTAAGAGACGAGCGGTGTGGTAGCCGATATCGCTTCCCCCCACGACGAGGACATTGGGTGTTCCGTCGGTGTCCGGTTCGAGTTCGTGCGCGAAGGTGTGAACGCTATCCGGCCTTCCGATGACGATCACCTCGTCGCCCGGTTTCAAGACCGTCTCCCCCCGGGGGATGACCACGGCGTCCCCGCGTAACACGGCCGCGAAGGTGAGCGATTCGTAGCGGTCGGCCTCCTCGACGGTCAGGTTGGCTACGGGACTCGACTCCGAGATCTCGAATTCGGCCATCTGCACGACCCCGTCGGCGAACATCTCGACGTCCTGTGCCGCCGGTAATCCGACGACCCGTGCGATGGTTTCGGCGGTCAGGAGGTTCGTCGCGACCATGTGGTCGATCCCGAACGCACGCTCGGATCGCTGCCACGTCCGCAGAAACTTCGCCCGCTTGACCCGGGAGATGGTGAACGCCTCGGTAACGGTCATCGTGGTGCTACAGGTGACGATGTTCGTCTCGTCGTCGTCCGTGCTGGCGATGAGGATGTCGGCCTCCTCGACGTTGGCCTCTTCCAGCGTGTCGAGGTCCGTCCCGTCACCCTCGACACCGAGGATGTCGGTGTCGTACATCAGTTCGTCCACGCGACTCCCGTCGATGTCGACGACGGCGACGTCGTGGCTCTCGGCGAGACTCCGGGCGATAGCCGTGCCGACTTCGCCCGCCCCGACGATTATGACGTACATAGGAGATCCTCTGTGTCACACACGTTCAGTTCCTTCTCCCGGAACGGTCAGATCCTCTGTGTCACACACGTTCAGTTCCTTCTCCCGGAACGGTCAAGTGCATTTCCCTCGCACGAACGCGTGTTTTCGAGTCACGGCCGGTTCGCTCGCGTTCGCTCGTCCGCTGGGCCGCGAATTCGGCGTCCCTCGCTCCAAACCGCGCTACGCTCGCGGCGTTCCGTTCAGTTCGCGGGACCGGATTCGAACCACGCCCGAGAACCTGCGCCCCCGGCGCAGAACCTCGGTCTACCTCAAATCCGTGTCGGCTCGTTCGTCGCTTCGCTCCTCACTGCGCGGGACCGGATTCGAACGTCAGTCACTTCGCTTCGCTCCGTTCCCTGCTTCAAATTCGGCCAGCTCGTTCGTCGCTTCGCTCCTCACTGCGCGGGACCGGATTCGAACCGGCGGACCCCTACGGGACAGCGTCCTAAGCGCTGACACCTCGCAGGCGGTGTTTGGCGGTTACGGCCGTGTTCGCGCCGCAGGTGAAACAACGGGCGTGTTCGCCTGTGTGCGCCTTTATCGCCCGCGTTCTCGCGGACTTCGACGGCTCGCGGTCGTGCTTGCATCGCCACCAACTCCCCGGCGTAACTTAAAAATAATGCGCGGCACAGCGTTCTGCGATGCCGTCGTTGAGTGCCGCTGTCCCGTAGGAATCCGCCGGTTCAACTCGCGGTCCCGCGCATACTGTCGCGGCACTCTTGACTCACAGCATGCCGCGTATGCTTTCACGACATGCCTTTCGTTCACGGGGGTTAGAAGGCCTACACCCCTTGTTCGACAACACGCAACTAAAGCGGATTTGAACGAGTTAATTAGTTACCTTGGAAGTTACCTCAGAAGATGCCTCAATGGTTACCTCGAAAGTTAACACGCGAATTGCCTCTCTAGGGTCCTCAAACGGCGATTCTCCGGATGCCTCAGACACGAACTCAGTAATCAGCTCAGAAGGTCACTCTATTCCCACCGACCGATTGCATCCTCAACGATCGTCAATCGGTACTGAAGGAGTTCTTTTTCGCGTTCGTCACTTGCATCCTCAATTAACTCCTGCATTTCCTGACGCATCGTTTCGAGGTCTTCACGGTCGTTCTCTGAGAGCAAGTCCTGAATCGTGTCCCCCCGCACGTCATCGGTCATCATGACTCCGGGTTTTCCTCTGCACTCTCGATGCGGTCGATCGCTTCGCAGGTCTTGTCGATTTCCTTGTCTATTACCTCGTGGAGTCTATGCTGGATTTCGCGGGTGTCGAGGTTGTCGGGCCGTCGATGTTTTTAATGATATCAGAGCCACATTAATTGAGTGGATCGTGCTTTGGTGCTCGCGCATGGCCTCGAACGAGTCAACATTGCTGTCATCGTATGACATGAGGTGTGAGTTCGTCGGTGCCGACAAAGGCTTGTTGCCGTTATATAGCGGTTCAGTCGTTCCTTTGCGTCGAAGGCAAGTGACCGCCGAGTCGCCCGACAGCCGAACCAGCTGGCCCTCGTCGCTCATGGATAAAGAGGTCATTCCCGGTGCGCCAAAATCGATCGAAGATGTCGACCGAATGCAAGTGAGCCTGACTCCGTGGTCCCAATAGGACTACACCAAGATACAGTGGCTGTGTGAGCGGATGCTGAACAAAGCGTTGACTGAAGTCGAGATAAGCTCCAAAGAATAGCTGGACTTTCAGGACCAGTGCGGTGAGTCGGGCTCGAACCAAACCTGACTGGCCTGATCTGCGAGCCATGCACCGCGCTCGGCGATTGTCTCTTCGTTCCATTCCTCGGGCCATGTATCGACTAGATACCTATTGAGGAGGAGTACGGTGTGGTCCTGAATGGCGTCACGTTTGTCATCCCACGCCGCATTCGACACGGAGGGGTTCAGTTTGTCCGTGAGTATAGTCAGATTCCCGATAGTGTTCTTGATCTCGTCCCGCTCTATCCGCTCGACCTCCGCAGGCTCCTCGCCCGGGAGTGACCAGTTGTGTGACCACTCCTGTGGGAGGATGTGTTCAATCTGGAGGTCCTGCGTTATCTCCAGCGTCTCGCTATAACCCGTATCGCGGAGGTTCCGCTCGATAGCGGTGAACACCATCTTCAAGCGGCGCTGATTGATTCTCGACCAGTACTGAAGATCCTCCATCGCACTCGTTAGGTCGTCGTTAGTGGGCCAATAGTCGCTCTCGCCGTCCTTGCTCTGGAAGAACGCGACTACGGTGTCACCCACGTCCTCATCATCGGTCACTTTCAGCTCTTCCAACAACTCAATGAAGATCTTGTTGTAGTTCTTCGATGTCAGACGGCAGAGCATCCGACGCATCAGCCAGCTCTCGATGGCTTCGACGGCTTTTACACGCTGGTCAGATGGAATATCCTCCTGCCCGAAGATCCAGAGAAGCACCGGGAACGGAGTCGTTGTGTCGAGTACGTCCAGTCGCTGGAGGAATACGCCTTCACGTGACTGCGTATCGGGCTCAGTGAGGTTCTCGTATATCGACGCGTAGTAGTCGAAGTTCTGCAGAATCTCCTCGGTCGAAAGGTCTGTACGATCGAGATATTTGCGGAACGCCGGGAAGAGCTTCTTCGCGCGGATCTGCTGGCCCATCTGCATCGTGAGCCAGTGCATGATGTAGACGTCTATCTTCGGACGCTCTAGCCGCCCCTGCGAGACTTCGACGCGCCACTCGTCCTCGTCGAACTGCTTCCAGTACTTGTCGTGGAGTTCACCGGGGTCATTCTGTTCTATTGTCGCTTCCCGGAAGAGGTAGTTCTTGATGAGGTCAGCGGCGAGCAGCGGTGTCCCACGAGCGTTCAGGGTCTCGAAAATCACTTGCGCGTCATCGTTCGATTCGAGGTCGATAACGACGACGCGTAAGAGCTTCCACATCGTCGTTACAAGCGCATCGAGCTGTTCTTCGTTCGATTGCGGCCCCTCTTCGGCCCATTCACGGATCTGGTCGCTGAAGAAGCGGAAACACTCGTGGAGGATCTCGTCGCCGTCCAGTTCGGCCATGTCCGACTCGGGATCCGAGAGAGCCATTACGTCTGAAAAAGCCGTCTGGTCGGCTTCGATCGGCCACACCTTCAAGCGGTCTGCTTCGTCCCGAATGAGGTCCGCATCGTTGTACATCAGCTTCTCGAACATCGACGCCGATTCCTCTCCACCGAGTTCCACCGACACCGAGTGCGCTGCCGAGAGAAGCACCTGTAGCGTGATGAGACGCTGCTGGCCGTCGATGATCTCGCGGGTCTCCAGCTTCTGCGTCGGTGTTGACTGTTGGTCGAGCACGATGGCACCGAGGAAGTGCGGCGACGTCTCCAGTTGGGCCTCGTCCCGCTCGAACTTGTCCTCGGCTTCCGCTTGTCGCTGCATCAACTCGTCGACGACAAGCCGGAGATCCTCCCACAGAAGCTGCCAGTGTTCCTCCTGGTTCCAAACGTACGGACGCTGAAACCGCGGGACTACGTATCTTGTGTCCTTCCGAAAGATGTCCTTTAGATCTAGTGTGTCCGCTTTCATAGATGGCCGAGTGTTCCGGTGACTGGCCCATAAGTGATTTGACCGGTGACAGAATTCGATCCGGACGAATATGCATCCTTTCAGCCCCTAAACGACTCGGTGATACATCTCTCTTCGCCTCTTGAAGGCCAGTTCGCCGCCCTCAAGAATGTCCTGAGCAAGTGCTTTGATCCCATCGTCATCAATGGAGCCGCAGTTCCGATAGAAACCAGCACGCCCGTTAGATCTCATCACGACGATTTGCTCAGCATCTCCTATTATCGGAATATTCGCGTTGTGAGTTGCTGCGATGACCTGACGGTCCTGCTTGATCGACCGGAGGATATCCACCACGTCGGTGAAGATGAACTTATTGTCGAGCATGTCCTCCGGTTGATCGATGATCAACGGCACCTCACGCTCGATCATAGCGATGGAGAGGAGGGCCGTGCATTGCTGCCCGTCGGACATCTCGGTGAGTTCTTTCCAACCTCCGTCGTTGAGTTCGATGACGGGACGATCGTGGATTTCGTATAGTTCCAACTTGGTCAGTTGCTCTACGAGGTCGTCGTGAGTGACGAAATTCTCCGCAGTCGTCGGGGTGACATCGGCAAGATCACTCAGGGTGTCGGTGTCCTCGTTACGAACAATCTCGGCTAACTCCGGCGGGTCGATGGCCTCAGCGATCTGCTCTTTGTGTTCCGTCCAGACGCCCGACCCCTCCAGTACGTGATTTATCCAGTCGGTGTACTCACTCCGGTTAGACTGGCTGTGCAGCGCCACTCTGACATTCCCAAGGTGGGCGTTCAGTTGTTCAACCCCCTCATTTCGAGCGTCACTGAGGTCCTGTCGGGCCGTTTGGAGGTCATCTAGAAGATCTGACTTCTCATCCCGAGCGATCTGAAGGTGCTCTCGCTCTTCTTCCAATTCCTCGGAGACTCCTCTCAGTTCCTCCAATCCGGCCTTTTTATCGAAGAACTCCTCGATATCAACACCGATCTCCTCTTGAATCTCGTCTGCGAGAGACTCGTGCTCCTCCTCACGCTGCTCGTTCTCCGCGTTCCACTGCTCCCGAATTTCCTCGATATCTTCACGTCCCTCACTGACGAGACTTTCTAACTCCTCCTCGCGTTCGGCGAGCTCATCCCGTAGATCCGATATCGTATCGTCTACAGTTTCAAGCAAATCTTCGTTTGGCCCACCGTCAATTTCGGTAATCGAGAGCTGGTCGGCGAGAGTGAGCGATGAAACTTCTTCTTCTATCGCTTCAACGTCTTCGACGACATTACTGAGTGCAGCCCGTTCCTGTTCCCACTCTTCTTGGCCCTCGACGTATTCGCCCACCCCCTTCTGCTCCATCACCTCGACCTGCTGTTTCAATGCCTCAAATCGCTCCTCTTCGGCCTTGAGCGAGGCGACACCCTCGCGGAGATCGGCGATCTCACGGTTCTTCGTTCTGATGTCCTGTTTTATCGAATCACGCGCCGCGGTCTCCTCAGTGATGTCGAAGTAGGAGTCAAGTAGATCCAGTTGGTCGATCTCGTTCCGGGCTAACTCGATCAGCTCCCTCTGGCTGTGGATTTCGACATCGAAGAATTCAGTTCTAAACTGCTCGATCGTGAGGTCTACTTCCTGTGGCTCGCCGTCCTCAGTAGTCGGCATGCGTTCGATTTCTGGCTCTTCGTCATACTCCCGTCTGATTCGGTACTGATCACCGTTCGACGCCGTGACTAGAAGTTCCACTATTCCATCAGGGCGAAGAGTGTTCTCAATGAGGGCAGTGTAGTCATCTTCGATATCATCCGAGCGCGGATCTACGTCCAGAGCGTATCGGATGTGCTCAATCACAGTCGATTTCCCCGTCCCCTTTCCCCCGATTAGACAGTTGAGGTTCTTATTTAATTGGAGATGCCTGTCCTGCAGGAACCCGTTGTGAGCGAGCAACCCGTCAACACTCGGATGCGTCGTCGGCTCGTCAATCAAGGATAACCGGGAGTCAGGGTCCGCGAACGCGGTTCGGAGCCCTTCAAAACAGGGCGAGTCCATTTTTATGTAGGCATGCCGCTCTCCGATATCCGCCAGCGAGTGCGCGTCAGAGGACCGGATGTGGGCGAAATCCTCGAACTCGTCGGCTGTCTCCTCTGCAACCACCTCCAGTGCAGCGACCTTTTCAGCGTCGAACACCCTCTGTCGGGTCGGATTGTTCCGGTCGGCTAACTCGTGATCGGCACCGGCCGCCACGTCGATGTGCGCTAGGATCGGAAGTCCACCAAACTCACGAGTTTTTTCGCAAATTTTCGGAATCGTATCATCAGCGATCGCCTCCTCCGGATCACCCCTGATTCCGATGTCATGGAGAAACGTCGGAAGGACATCGGCTTCTTCAGGCGGGAAAATAGCAGTCATGTGTATCTGGTGCTCCCCGCTCTGTCCCGTCGTTATTTCCACACCCGGAAGCACTGTGACGCTGGAATCCTCGGCCGCTTCCTGGAGACTCTCGAAAAACTCCCCGTTGTTGTGGTCCGTAACCGCTACCAGATCGAGGTCTTCCCTCTCGAAGCCCGCGACCAGATCATCTGGCTCAGCGTCTGTGTCTTCGTAATCGTGTGAACCAGGCGTGTGGACGTGGAGGTCGGCCTTATAGAATTTCGCCCCACCCGTCGTATCGAATGTTACCATGAAGTGATCATGTAATTACCTGTGTCCGACATATAGTTGGGGGAACCACTTTTCTTCCAAAGTACCTCATTACCCCCATAAAGACGCAAAACAGGCCTTATCGGCGGCGTTTCAGGCAGGCTAATAGTGGGAATTTCTCCGTGCCTCTGGTGTATACGAGTAACTACGGAATTGGCGAATTACCCACATCCCGGTGAAAAGGCCAAGATCAGAACCGGGAATGACGACTTGTCTGAGGCTCTTACACACCCTCCGTGGCGATATGGTCGTGCCGTGAGCCGGCCCGCCACTCGCTCTCCCTGACTGTCCGCGTGGGTGTTCTCGGCCCTACCTGTGCCGACTCTCTCCCTGTCGGGGTCGATTGACTCACCGTGCAGGTCGCGTCTATGGTGTAATACTTTTTATATGTTATCGAGTGCGTCCCTGCGTTGGTTCGGGGGAACCTGGTCATATTTGAGAGTCGTCTTAGCTGACTTATGCCGGAGTTGAGCTTTCGTCGCTGCTAAGTCCCGCTCGGCTGTGAGATAAGTGCCGGTCGAGTGGCGAAGGGAGTAAAGGGTGAGAGTCCGCCCGGCGGGGTCGATGCCGGCGTCGCTGCACAAGCGCTTCACGAGTCGTGAGAGCGACCGGGAGCTGTACCTCGTGCCGACCCTGGTGAGCCACAGAGCGTCCGTTTCGTCGTACGCATCGTCGTCTGCTCGGACGTCCAGCCATTCGTCGAGAGCGTTCGACGATCGTGTCGTGAGACTTGTCCTCCAGTCCTGTTCGTTCTTACTCGATTCGGAGCGCGGGATACGTAACAGTTCATTAGCAACGTTGACCCATCCCGGCCGGGCGCGGCGTACCTCAACGGGTCGAAGTGCGGCGTCTAGACACGTCAGGATTATCGATGCTTCTCGCCAGTCGCCGGTTGCGAGCGCGGCTTCGCGGAGCTGTCGTCTTTCACGCCGGGTTAGAAAGTCGCGCGGCGCGTCACCGCCCGATGAATTGAAAATCTGATCGTGGCCCCACTCGTCTACGCGGTGCGTTCGATTCAACCAGTCGTGGTACCTGGCGAGTGCTTCCTCGACCTTCCCCTTCGTGCTGTTGGCGACGCCCCGGTACGCGACGTTCTCCTCGATGAACGTGGTCGCGTGCTCCGGGGTCGGTGAGACGGTGTATCTGTCCTCTCGGTCCCATACCCACGCGTCGTACCTCACGCACCGGTAACCGGACTCGTACGCCGTGTATTCGCTATAACCTTCTTACGCGCTCGGGTTCTTCCCCTCGCGCAAGAGCCACTCGATGAACTCGTATCGATACTCCTTGTAGTCTGCGAGCTGCTGCTCGTTGAGCTGTTCGGCGTTCGTTTTTGGGGCGAGTTTGATGGTGCGGCCCGCCTCTATCTCAACGGCACACCGTTCGTTTTGCTTGTCTGTCATGAGTGTTTGCGCAAGCAAAACCACGAGACTACGTAAGGGTCGAGTGCGCGGGACCGGATTTGAACCGGCGGACCCCTACGGGACAGCGTCCTAAGCGCTGCGCCTTTGGCCTGGCTTGGCTACCCGCGCTCGGTTCGACGTTGCCGCCGAGTCCGGTAAGTAGCTATCGCTCCGGCGACGATTTAAATAGCTCGCCATCCTGCGGTCGACTATGTACCGGGCACGGGACCGGGTCGACAACGAGGAGTGGGTGGCCCGACTCACTCGCGCGGCGGACGGCCTCGACCTCGGGAGCGAGGCGCGCGCGAACGCCATCGATCTGTTCTGTTCGAACGTACCGAGCGAGGAGCGGTCGAAGCCGGCGGTGGCGGCCGCGAGTCTCTACGCGGGGGCACTGATCGCGGGCGAGGAACGGTCGCAGGGATCGGTCGCGGCGGCGATGGACGTGACGCGGTTGAGCGTACAGAACCGCTGGAAGGCGCTCTTGGAGACGTCGGGCTTTCGACCGCCGGAGTGGTGAAGCGAGTCGATCCTACTCCGTCTCGGGCGTCCGATCCGGCGTGAGGTTTCCGTGGCGATCGATCTCGCCGCGGACGATCCGCGTCGACGAGATGCGCTCGCCGTCCTCGGCGGGGACGTAATCGACCAGTTCGACGCGGAGAGGATCGAGCCCTCGCTCCTCCCGGAGTTCGTTGATGCGTTCGGCGCCGGCGTGCGTGTCCGGTGAGACGACGATGGCGTCGAACGCCGGTTCGGTCGCGATACCCGTCGGTTCGTCGAGCGTCCGGATCTCGAATTCGCGGTCGTGTGCGGCCGCGAGGGGTTCGAGTTCGGCTTCGAGGGCCGCGCGCCGCTCGTCGAACGGGCGAACGCGTCGCGGTTCGTGGCGCGTCTCGGGTGCGAGGGCGTCGCTCGTGAGTCCGACGGTGACGTCGCCGAGTTCGAACGCGCGCTCGAACAGCGCTCGGTGTCCGTCGTGAATCGGATCGAAGGTGCCACCAAGCGCGACCTGCATGGACGGTGCCATGAATCGACGCGACTTAAGCGGGTCGGCTCACGCCGACCCGGCGGTGAACAGTTACGACGCCGCGTGTTCACTCCCCGTCGTCTTCGACGGTGATGCGGACCGGTTCGGCGTCCGGGCCGGCCTCGTCCTCACCGTCCAGCCGCTGGTCGAGGTTGAACACGGCGTTCAACTGCTCCTGGACCTGCCCGACGACGCCGCGAACGAGTGCGCTCGGGGCGATGGCCTCGTACTCGTACGGGTTGTTGCCGGCGCCCGCACTCTCGCGTTTGTGCCGGTCGACAGTCCCCTCGTCGTGGAGTTCGGCCAGCGCCTCGCGGACCGTACTGGGGTAGAGACCGGTCCCTCCGGCCACCTCGTCGCTCGTCGAGTTCGGGTATTGCCGGAGGTAGACGTAGATGCGGGCGCGGGTCTCCGTGTCGAGCACCCACGCCAGCAGGTCGACGACGCCCTCGTCGAACTCCGTGACCGCCCGATCGGCCTCTGCCTCCAGTCGCTCGCGCGCCGACACGTCCTCGTCGACGTCGATCCCGTCGTCGACGTCGGGCTCGTCGGAGTCGTTGTCGTCGGACATATGTTCTCTCAAGTAGGTCAGAACGCGGCGGACAAAAGACTTTCCCGGTCAGTGATCGAGGAGCAGCGACTCGCGGAGTGCGCCGCTCCCGCCGTGGTCGTGGATTCGGCGCTGGGCCGCGGCGCCGCTCGGCGCCTCGAACAGGTCGCGGATGCCGTCGACGCCGAGGCGGTCGCACTCCCGGTCGACGACGGTACCGAGCGACACCGTATCCTCGCCCGAACGCGTGACGAACGTCGCGTCGTGGCCGTAGCGCATGGCGCGCCACTTGTTCTCGTCGAGGAGTTCACGCCGGAGTTCGGGACGGGACTCACCGTCGGCGTAGCGTTCGGCCAGGTCGACGACGAGGGCGTGGACGTACTCGACGATGGCGAGGACGCGTTCCGGGTCGGCCTGCGCGTCCGGCGTGCGCACCTCCACGGTGCCGTGCCCGGTGTGCGGGCGCACGTCGTACCAGAGTTCACCCCGGTCGTTGATCGAGTCTGTCTCGACCATGCGCCGCTCGAATCGCTGGTAGGCGTCGAAATCCTCGAACGCCGTCGGGATGCCGGTGTTGGGCAGGTTCTCGAACACTTTCGCCCGGGCGGAGGCGAGACCGGTGTCGAAGCCGTTCCAGAACGGGGAGTTGGCCGAGAGTGCGAGGACGACGGGAAGATACCACCGCAGTCGGTTGGCGATCCACGTCGCCTTGTCCGCGTCGTCGACGCCGACGTGGACGTGCAGGCCGGCGGTCGTGTTCCGGTGCTGGGGGTACTGGATGCGGTCGAGCTGGGCGCGATAGCGCGGCTTTGTCGCGTGGTCGAGTTCCCGCCACTTGGCGGTCGGATGCAATCCGGCGGCCGCGATCCGGTAGCCGTGGTCCGTCGCGTGATCGACCAGCGCCGACCGAATCCGGGCGAGTTCGGCGGCGGCGTCGCCCGGTCGCTCGATCAGCGGCGTCTGCGTCTCGATAGTGAACTGGAACAGCTCGTGGTCGAGCCGGTCGACCAGCGGCTCGGGCGGCTCGCTCCCGTAGATCAGGTCGTCGATGCCGGCGGTCGGCTGCCCCGTCTCGTCGACGACGTAAAACTCCTCTTCGATACCGAGCGTACCCATCCGCGCGAACGCGTCCCGGGAGCCGAGATCCATCGGAGCATCGTTCGACGCCGCCGATTAAATAAGCCGTGGACCGCACTCGTCGGCGGCGCCGTGTGGCGGTGTCGGGGCCAGCTCGCTGGCAGTTTTTTCCAGTACCATGTAGTATACCATATATCAGTATCAACGGACGGTGACGTTGCGCCGTCGCACCGTCGTCAGCCACGAGGCGAGTCCAGCGGTATCGGGTGATATCCGTGCCGGGACGCCGCTTCGGAGCAATATTCGTCCGACTGTACGGAATCGTGTCCCACCACGACAGACATATAAGTATCGAGATATAAAAGAGAACGACGATGCACGACTTGACCGGCTTCCAGCGAGATCTCCTGTACGTGATCGCCGGGCTCGACGAACCGCACGGGCTGGCGATCAAGGAGGAACTCGAAGATTACTACGAGAGCGAGATCCACCACGGCCGACTGTACCCGAATCTCGACACGCTGGTCGAGAAAGGTCTCATCGACAAGGGACAGCGTGACCGGCGCACCAACTACTACACGCTGACGCGTCGTGGTCGACGCGAACTCGAGGCTCGTCGGGAGTGGGAGAACCAGTACGTCTCGGACCTGATCGAAGAAGCGACGCCAGCCTGATCGAAAACGTGCCGCGCAGCCGGGATAGGGGGGACCCCGGCCGGCAACGGTGCCTCTGACGCGGCATTTGCTTCTAGACGCCTCGTCGATATCAACATCTGCCGTGTGTGCACCGCCGTCGCTCACCCGTCCTCGTCGACGATCCGCACTGCGAGACGCGTTGCCGCCTCGACGTGTTCGTCCGCCCGTTCGTTCCCGGTCGTCTCGATCTCGTCGAGCAGCGCTTCGATCCGCTGGACCCGGTCGACGACGACGCTCCGCGGGAGGTCGGCGTCGGCGAGATCCGCCGCGATAGCCGCCGCCTCGCCGAGCCACACGCTCGCGTCCGGTCGCACCGGGAGTTCCTCGGTCGCTTCGAGCCGTTCGTGGAGTTCGCGAACGTCGCTCATCCGACCGTCCACGTCTCCCGGTTCCAGGCGGCGTCCCAGAATCGGTACTCGTAGCGTGCCGACGTGACGAATCGGTTGCGGTAGCGCTCGCGGTCCGATTCGGTCGCGTCTGCCGCCACTTCGTCCATCAGGTCCTTGCACCACCTCGTGAGCGCCGAGAACTCCTCGCCCGCGTAGGTGCGTATCCACTCGGCGTAGCGCTCGTCGTCCGGCATCCCACCGTCTTCGAGCCGCTTCGCCGTCTCGTTGAACCCCCACATGCAGGGCAAAAGCGCGGCGACGAGGTCGCCGAAGGTTCCGGTGGCGGCCGTCCGTACGAGGAAGTCCGTGTACGCCCGCGTCGTGGGCGACGGCTCGGTCGCCTCCAGTTCGTCCTCGTCGATCCCGAACTCCGCGGCGTAGGCTCGGTGGAGATCCATCTCCGTGTTGATCGTCTCGTGGAGGAGTTCGGCGAACGTGCCCATGTGTTCGAGCGTCGGCGCCGCGGCGGCACCGTGGGCGAACACCCGCGAGTAGTCGATCAGGTAGACGTAGTCCTGTCGCACCCAGTA
>Ga0207720_100417_pt1 | contig 29926 bp, 24 predicted proteins | sample A23P2SouthBayCA_2_FD_187751 | JGI IMG/M metagenome (GOLD analysis project Ga0207720, IMG submission 187751) | Aerobic enrichment media microbial communities from Eden Landing Ponds, California, USA - A23 E3 (2) (SPAdes) | ecosystem: Environmental > Aquatic > Marine > Unclassified | place...
GGATCCTCTTTTGCGACCTGCTGGAGCGTCTCGATGAGCTTCGGCAGGTCGTCCATGTTCTGCGCCTCGACGGACTTCGTGATGACCGGCTCGGAGATGTGCTCGATCGACTCGAACGGCGTCATCTCCACGGAGGAGACGGTGGAGCCGGCGATGGCGTCACGCAGGCCGGTGACGGACGCGATGTTCCCCGCCGGGACGCGATCCACTTCCTCGCGCTCGGACCCCATGAAGAGCCCGACGCTCTGGATCCGGTTCTTGCCGGCAGTCCCGGAGACGTACAGCTCCTGACCCTTCTCCAGCGTTCCGGAGAAGACGCGGCCCGTCGCGATCTCGCCCGCGTGCGGGTCCATGGAGATGTCGGTGACCATGAAGACGACCTCGCCGTCCTCGTCGACCAGCCGCATCGTGTCGGCCAGCTCGCTGTCCGCGTCGCCGCGCCAGATGCGCGGGACACGGCGGGGCTGGGCGTCGACCGGGTTCGGGAAGTGCTCACAGACCATGTCGAGCACGACGTCCGAGAGCGGCGTCCGCTCGTGGAGCTCCTGCCGCTTGTCGTTCTGTTCGAGGTCCATGATGTCGCCGAAGTCCATACCCGTCCGCTGCATCGACGGCATCGAGACGCCCCACTTGTACAGCGCGGAGCCGAAGCCGACCGTGCCGTCCTCGACGGAGACGGTCCAGTCCTCGGGGATGTCGTCCATGTTCTCGGCCATCCCGCGGATGAGCTCGTTGACGTCGGCGATGACCGACATCAGCCGCTCCTGCATCTCTTCGGGCCCCTCCTGGAGCTCAGAGATGAGGCGGTCGACCTTGTTGATGAACAGCGCCGGCTTCACGCCCTCGCGGAGGGCCTGCCGGAGCACCGTCTCGGTCTGCGGCATCGCACCCTCGACGGCGTCGACGACCACTAAGGCGCCGTCGACCGCGCGCATCGCGCGGGTGACGTCGCCCCCGAAGTCCACGTGACCCGGGGTGTCGATGAGGTTGACGAGGTGGTTGGTGTCCTCGTACTCATGGGTCATCGAGACGTTCGCCGCGTCGATGGTGATGCCGCGCTCCTGCTCGTCCTCCTTCGTGTCCATCGCGAGCTGCTCGCCCGCGGTGTCCTGGGAGATCATGCCGGCACCGGCCAGCAGGTTGTCGGAGAGCGTCGTCTTCCCGTGGTCGACGTGGGCGGCGATGGCGATGTTCCGGATGTTCTCCGGGGTGTCCATCAGCCGCTCACATTCCTGAACGATCTTCTTGCGTCGGCCCATTATACCGTGTGTTACCGAAAGGAGGGTCAAAAGGGTAGTGTTTCGGCTCGGCCAGTTCGACCGGATCGGCCCCCGATCGCCGGCGTTTTCGTGTCGATCGGTCGCACGATCCGGGAGGGACTGACGCCGAATCGATCAACGTCTCGCGTCGACCAATCCTCGCGTCGACCGACGTCTTGCATCGACCGCCTCCACGCGGATTTAAGTACTCAGTGGGAAACCGAAGCGTATGAACGAGACGCTCTCACGGCTCGTCGACAGCGGCGTCGTCGCGGTCCTGCGCGGGGTCGAGGCCGACCAGCTCATCGAGATCACGGAGGCGCTTCGCGAGGGCGGCGTCACCGCCGTCGAGATCACCGCCGACACGCCCGACGTGGCCGAAAAGCTCGGCGACGTCGCCGGCTCCTTCGACGACGAGGTCGTCGTGGGCACCGGGACGGTCCTCGACAGCGAGACCGCCCGGACCACCCTGATGGCCGGCGCGGAGTTCGTCGTCTCGCCGAGCCTCCACGAGGACGTGATCGAGACGTGCAACCGCTACGGCGCCGTCACCGCGCCCGGCGTGATGACGCCGACCGAGGCGATCCGCGGCTACGAGGCCGGCGCCGACTTCGTGAAGGTGTTCCCCGCGAAAACCGTCGGCCCGGACCACCTCGGTGCGATGAAGGGACCGCTCGGCCAGATCCCGATGATGCCGACCGGCGGGGTCGGCCCCGACAACGCCGCGGAGTACATCGACGCCGGCGCGTTCGCGGTCGGCGCGGGCGGCGCCCTCGTCGACTACGACGCCGCCGAGCGCGGCGACTACGAGTCGATCACCGAGACTGCCCGCGAGTTCGTGCAAGTGGTCGAGCAGGCGCGCGACGACGACTGAGTCGAGACAATAGCGGCGATCTACTTATAAATAGAAGACGCGACAGTAGCGGTGGCGCGCCTCCGAGCGCCCGTTTTTAAACGGGCGCGAAGAGCCCGTGAGGGAGTCGCTGGCGGCGACAGCCGCCAGCGACGAGGCTGGGGAGGTGTGAGGTGCTGTGCGGAGCGGTGCGGGTGGGACTTTGGAGGTGTTCGCTGTCGATATCCGATCAGATACTTATAAACGACAGACGATACCGACAGTTCCGCAGAAACCCGCAGAAAACGCCTAATAAACCGGATCTCTCACATAAAGTCCGCGATGCCGGACTGCTTGTTGGTGTCGTCCTCGAAGATCGACTCCAGCGACTGTTCTAACACCTTCAGCCGCTGTTTCGTGTAGGGCCGGCAGCCGAACCGGTCGGCGACTTCGATCGCGGTGTCGACGTACTTGCTCACCGACCCCTCGTGGACGGTGAGGTTCACCCGCCCGCCGCACTCGCGGCAGTCGCCCGAGAGGGGCATCCGCCGGTACTTCTCGCCGCAGTCGAGACACCGCGTCTTCTGCCGCGAGAACGCCCGGAGGTTCCCGATGATGTCCGGCAGGAAGTGGTACTCGATCACGCGCTCGGCCACGTCCGTCTCGTCGACGGCGCGGAGCTTCCGGGCCAGTTCCAACTGCGCGTCCATCTTCTCCATCATGTCGCCGAGCGTCTTGTACGCCGACAGATCGGGTCCCATCGCGATGTCCGTCGTGTCGTGAGTGTGACCGAACCCGTGGTACTCCTCGTCGGTCCCGAGCGTGTCCTCGCCGATCTGGATCAGGTCCTCGACCGACTCCGGGTCGGCCATCTCCAGCGTCGCGTCGTAGAATTCGCGCGGGTACTCCCGCGCGATGTCGACGTTGTGCGCCTCGTCGTCGATCTCCGACGGGTCGATCCGCGAGGACATCACGAGGGGCGCGTCCATCCGCCCGCCTCGCTGGTTCGGCAAGAACGTCTTCGAGAAGTTGAGGAGTCCGTCCATAAGGAGCATGACGCAATCCTCGTCGCCGTCGCACTGAGCGACCAGTAAATCGTTCGCCGCAAGCGTGTGTGTCTCCGCAACCGTGAGGTTGTACGTATACTCGGTGTCGGCCTCGAGGAAGTCGATCGACTCGACCTCGTCCGTCTCTATTCCACCGTCTACCGTCACCGCAGGCGAGCCGTTCGCTGACGCCTCCTGACAAGTGGTCATCGCCGGGACCGAGTCGCCGGGGTCCAGTTCGTTGGCGGCGACCTTCCGAACCGCAGTGTCGACGACCTTCAGCATCGTGTGGTCGGGCGTTACGCGGATGGATCGTCCGTTTCGCGTTTCGATCCGGACGAGGTGATCCTGACTCGGATGCTTCGAGACGGCGGTCACCGACTGTTTCGATATATTTCCGCGTTCGTCGATCGAAGGGACCTCGACCGCGCCGTCGAGGTCCTCGACCAGTGTGCCGAAGTCATCAGTTCGCGGATTCTCCAGCCGATCCTCAACGAACTGCGCTATCGACACGCGGTGTGATCCGTCTTCGTCTTGGTACTCGATCTCCGTCTCCGGATGGAAGCAGTTCCGCCGTTTCGCGGCGTGGAAGTACGGATGAGCGTATCCCACCGCCGCCGACGTGAATCCGACCACCCTCCCGACGGTCGCGGCGCTCGTGTGGGGCGCCATCCCGAAGACGAGTTCGCCGACGAGGTCGTCGCGCTCGTTGAACTCGTAGAAGCGGTCGAGTCCGTAGAACTGCTCTAAGAGGTCGTCGACGAAGTCCGCGGTCTTGAGCATGTGCTCCGCGGCGCCGTCGGAGAGGACGATGTCTTGGACCCGAAGCTCCACGAGCTGGTCGTCGTGGCGCAGGGGATCGCCGTCGATGTCGGTCTCGTAGCCGATCTCCCGGAGGTGGTCGGCGGTGATGTCGAGCTCCTCGGCCCGGACCGACGTGACGGGGAGGTCGGTCATGTCGTAGCGGACCGTCCCGTCCTTGAACGACGTGACGCCGTTCTTCGCGCGGAGAACCCCCTTCTCGATCGGCTCCGGGGTCTTGTTCCGCGAGGTGAGCCCCTGGACCCCTTTTAAGATCTCGAAGGCGGACTCCCGCTCGCCGACGTTCGCCAGCGCGGAGCGGTACGCGTCGTTGACGTCGACCTCCTGGTACGCCGACGCCCGCACTTCCCACTCGCAGCGCGGGCACTCGACGCGGCCGGCCTCGTCGGGCTCGCAGACGGTCCCGCAGTCGCCGCACTCGTAGTGGAGGTCGGTGTGGACCTCGCAGTCCGGGCACCGCGCCTTGTAGGTGTGCTCGTCGCACTCGGGACAGACTCGATCCGAGACCTCGACCTCCAGTCGCCCCCGGTGACCGGAGTCGTCCATGACGCTCGCGGCCTCCGCCACGTCCCGCTGGGGGCCGCCGGCCTCGTTGATCGGGAAGAGGGTGTGGACCGCGGGCGAGAGGTCGCGGCTCTCCGACTTCTCCGGGCGCCCCATCCGGTTGCCGATCCGGGTCGGCGCGCGCTCGCGGACTTCGAAGGGAGCGACCTCGTTGACGGCCCTCACCGCGTTCTCACCGTCGTCCCACTCGCGGGCCGTCGCCGAGATGTCGCCCTCCCCCCACGTCTTCCGAAGCCCGTCGTCGATCCCGAGCGACCGCGCCAGCGGGCGCCAGGTGGGGATCCGGAGCGCGTCCGGCGTCGCGACGTGCTCGACTAACAGCGACTCCAACGCGTCCTGCGTCGTCTCCGTACGCTCGATCGCGAGGACGCCCTCGACCACGTCGCCGGCGGCGACCGCATCGGCGAGCGCCTCGAACGCGTCGACCGAGACGTCGTGCCAGAGGTAGGTGTACTCCGGGTGGAGCGGGCAATTGTACTCGCGCGCCCACGCGAGCGCCTCGTCGACGTCGGGGTGTTCCAGGTCGACGTGCGGGTCGTCCCGCATGGCCTGTACCTCGGCGCCGGCGTCCTCGAACTCCTGGACCCACCACTCGTACACGTAGGAGGCGGGCGCGAGCGGATGGTTGTTCTCGACGAACTCGCCGTAGTTGACGAGGTACTCGCCGAGATCGAGCACCTTCTCGACGCCGTTCCGGATCTCCTTCGCCTCCTCGGGGTCGTCGATCCGCCGGACCTCGCCGTTCGCGAGCCGGACCGTCGGCCCCTCGATGGAGTCGACGGGGACGACCCCGTGGGCCTTCCCGGGGCGCTCCGTCTTGATCTGGGTTCCCGCCGCGAGGAAGTCGTCGACGAGGTGCATCGTCGCCGGGTGGACGCCCCCGGTTGCGAATCCGTGATTGCGCGCGCGGCCGTAACGGAGCCGGAACCCGCCCGCTTCGCTCGGGTGGGTGAAGACGGGGCGGCCCGCGATCAGGTCACGGAGGAACTTCTGGGAGGAGTTCGCGCGAAGGGGGCCATCGGGCTCGTCGATCTCCGAGTCGTCGTCATCTGCACCACCCCCATCGCTCTCGTCGCTCTCGCCGACATCGTCTGTCTCCGCGTTGCCGTCGTCGTCCCCCTCCGCCTCCGCGGCTGCCGCATCGCTCGCGCCGCCGCCGTCCTTCCCGATCGTCCCGTCGATCAGGTCCTGGAGCCACGGCCAGTCGACCTCGTCCAGATCGCGGGTGTATCGCTGGATCTTCGGGGCCTTCAGCGCGATCCCCTCGGCGGCGACGAGACACATCCCGCCGCGCGCGGAGTTGCTGTCGACGCGCTCCAAGTCCCGGAACCCGGAGACCTCCTCGTCCCCGGTGGCCTCCCCGTCGAGCATGACGGGCATGTGCTGGGCGATGAACTTCGACTCCTTGTCCTTCGGCGTGTACTGGAGCCCGGTCTCCTTGTCGTAGAGGGCGATCTCCTCGGCGTAGCGCTCGACCTCCACGTCGCGGGGCTTGTACTCGTCGATGTCGAGCAGGGACCTGGCGTAATCGGCGACGAGCACGGAGAGCGCCTGCGCGGTCCCGCCCGCCGATCGGATCGGTCCGGCGTAGTAGACGTTGACGAACTCGGTGCCGTCGTCGTTCTCTAACAGTTCGACGCGGTCGATCCCCTCGATCGGCGCGGCGACGACTCCCTCGGTGAGCAGCGCGACCGCGGTCCGGACCGCGCCCTCGACCTTCCCGGCGCGGGAGTCGTAGTCGCCGACGGTTCCCTCGACGAAGTCGGTAACGAGCTCCAGCGCCGCCTCCTCGCGGGACATCTCTCCCTCCAGCTCGCGGACGCGCTCCGCGACCCCGTCGATCCCGAGGATGTTCTCGACGCGGTCCGCCATGTCGCGGGCGATCGGGATCTCGATCTCCGGTTTCGGGTCGTGGCCCTGCTCCTTGGCGGCCTCCGCCACGTCCCACGCCTCGTCGAGCCGGTCTTCGATCCGGGCGAAGTAGCGCTCGTCGTCCGGCCTCATCGCCGCGCGCCCCGCCTCAGAGCCATAGGTCGAGGTCGGTGGCCTCGTCGTGGGAGCGCTCCAGCGGCTCCGCGAACGCCCGCAGGTGGCACTCGCCCGCCCAGACGGTCGCGGAGTCGAGGTGGCCCGCGAGCGCCTGCCCGCTCGGCCGCGACAGCACGACGTGGGTGTGCGCGAACACGTCGCCGTCGAGCAGCGAGACGTTGCCGACGCAGGCCGCGACCTCCAGCGGCTCGTCGAACGTCACCGACTGGTACTCACACTCGTCCTGGTCGTAGAACCACACCTCCGCGTCCTGGACGGCCCCGAGCGCCGTGAACCAGCCCGCTTCGACGTCCTCCGCGCGAGCGAGGTCCTCGATCTCCTCGCGCCAGTCGGCGCCCGTCTCGAACCGCGCGACGTACTCCGCCGTCGTCTCGACCTCCCGATGGTGCATAGGAACCGTCCACGACCGCCGGGGGCAAAAAGCCTTCAGTCGCCGCGCGTAGCCGAATTGATATAGCGACATGAGATATACTACGACTCAGTGAAACCGAACACCGAACCCACAGAATTGGCGAGAGAGGAACAATCGTCCCCGAAAACGGGCGGATAGCTATCGAAACGTGAAAAACGGAGAGAACGGAGCCGCGAGATCGAAAAACCCGGTCGGGCCGCTCAGAACGGAGCTTGGGGGCCTTCGTCGTCGCCGCCGTCGTCGGTCGTCTCACCGGGGAAGGAGGGAGACATGCCGCCGCTGCTGGTGCCGCCGAGGTCGCCGTCGGCGCCCGAGTCCATTCCGGTGTCGGCGTGGACCGTCTCGATCTCGGGGATCTCCTTGACCATCCGGGACTTGATCGCCTGGATCGTCATCGGGGAGATGCCGCAGCCGGAACAGGCGCCGCCGAGTTGGATCGTGACTTCGCCGCTCTCTCGATCGAGATGGCTGATGGCGGCGCTTCCGCCGTGCATCTGAATCTGGGGGAAGTTGCGCCGCAGGAAGTTCGTGATCCGCTCGCGGAGGTCGTTGTCCGCCTCAGTCGTATCCGTGCTCATGTCCGCAAATTGGCGTTCGGGCGGCTTATGCCTTTGGTTCGACGGAATTCGAGCCGCGAGAACCGGCTCGTGAGAGCGTAACGCGAGCCGAGACGCCGTCTCACTCCGGGCGGTCGACGCCCAGCGTCCGGTACAGTTCCGTCTCGATCCGGTCGACGTACTCGTCGAGCGTCTCCTCGAACTCCTCGTCATCGATGGGGACGACCCCCCGGATGCGTTCGCGGGGATCCTCGGGGAGTTCGACGCGGAACTCGCCGTCCTCGTAGAACGGTTCGGACTCGTTGAGCACCGCCTGGTCGATCCCGTGGATCAGCTCCGAGTCGTAGCGGTCGTTCATCTGGTTGAACGCGTTCTTGTACGCCCGCTGGAGCTCGTTGAAGTAGTGTGCGTACTTGTCCTCGAACTTCTCGGGGTCGAACTCGTCGGCCATGCCCGACCCGACGACGCGGCGGGGAAAAAGCCGGTCGATCGGCGCCGACACGACCGGAACCGCCGGCGACGCGGTCAGTACCGCCGAGAGGGGATCGGCCTCAGACCGTCTGTTTAAATCTCATGTCGCTATACCAAATGGCCATTCGGCGGGTGAATCTCACCGCCGGCTTCGCTCACCGCAGTCGCCCGAGCAGCCGGTAGTCGCGGTCCGGCTCGTACCGGCGGAACAGCAGGCTGTTGGTGAGCACGCTCACGCTGGACAGCGCCATCGCCCCGGCGGCCAGCGCGGGTTGGAGCAGGCCGAGCGACGCCAGCGGGATCATCAGCGTGTTGTAGCCGAGCGCCCACACGAGGTTCTGTTTGATCTTCTGGAGCGTCGCGTCCGAGATCCGGATCGCCTTCGCCACGTCGAGCGGGTCGTCGCGCATCAGGGTCACGTCCGCGGCCTCGATGGCCACGTCCGTGCCGCTCCCGATGGCGGTCCCGACGTGTGCGACCGCGAGCGCGGGCGCGTCGTTGACCCCGTCGCCGACCATCATCGCCTGTCGTCCGTCGGCCTGAATCGCCTCGACGGCCGCCGACTTGTCTTCGGGGAGGACCTCGGCGCGGACGTTCTCGGGGTCGATCCCGACCCGCTCGGCGACCGCGCGGGCGGTGCGCTCGTTGTCGCCCGTGATCATCATCACGTCGATGCCGCGGTCGCGGAGGGCCGCCACGGCGTCCGCCGCGCTCGGTTTCACGGTGTCCGCGTCGGCGACGATGCCCACGAGCCGGCCCTCGTTCGTGCCGGCGGGCACGCGGGCGACGAGCATCGCCGTCTTCCCCTCGCTCTCTAAGCGTTCCATCTCCTCCGCGGCGGGCGAGGGATCGATCCCGTTGTCGCGCAGCAGCTTCCGGTTGCCGACCAGCACTTCGCTGTCACCGTCGGGCCCGTCCGACGCGACAGTTGCGCGGACCCCGTGGCCGGGAACGTTCTCGAAGTTGTCCGGGGAGCCGACGTCGATGCCCCGGGACTCGGCGCCGTCGACGATGGCGCGAGCGAGGGGGTGTTCGCTCCCGCGCTCCGCGGTCGCGGCGAGTCGGAGGACCTCGTCTTCCGCGTCGCGGTCGGCGTCGGGATCTGCGTCAGGAGTCGGTCGATCGTCGTCGCCCTCCCGCCGCTGCGCCGCACCGCCGTCCGGGACCGGGTCGCCGTCGCGGTCGAACGCGACCACGTCGGTCAGTTCCATCTCGCCTTCGGTGAGGGTCCCGGTCTTGTCGAAGACGACGGTGTCGACGTCCTTAGCGCGTTCGAGCACGTCGCCGCCCTTGAACAGGACGCCGTGTTTAGCGCCGATCGTCGTGCCGACCATCGTCGCGGCGGGCGTCGCCAGCCCGAGCGCGCAGGGACAGGCGATGAGCACGGAAGAGGCGAACACGACGATCGCGAACTCCGAGACCGTGATCGCGCCGCCTGCGGGCGCGGGACCGCCGGCGACCTGCTCCCACAGCGGCAGGGCGTCGACGAACCCGGCGAGCGCCTCCGGGAAGAAGAACCAGACGAGACCCCACAGGAGGGCGTTGACGATGACCGCGGGGACGAAGTACGCCGAGATGCGGTCGGCCAGGTTCTGGATGTCGGGCTGACGCGACTGCGCCTCCTTGACCGTGCGGACGATCTGCTTGAGCGCGGTGTCGGCGCCGACCTTCGTCGCCTCGACGACGAGCACGCCGTTCTCGTTCACCGTGGACCCGACGACCTCGTCGCCCGCCTCCTTCTCGACCGGGACCGACTCGCCGGTCACCATCGACTCGTCGACCGCGCTCTGACCGTCGACGACGACCCCGTCCGTCGGGATCTTCTCGCCCGGGCGGACCTTCATCCGATCGCCGACCTCGACCTCGTCGAGGGGGACCTCCCGCTCCGTCCCGTCCTCGTCGACGAGCGTGGCCTGGTCGGCCTCCATCTCCAACAGCTTCCGGAGCGCCTCGCCGGCCTGCCCCTTCGAACGGGCCTCGAGGTAGTTGCCCAGCGTGATGAACACGAGGATGAAGGCGGCGGTGTCGAAGTAGAGGCTCCCGGCGATCACGCCCGAGAGCGCCGCGACCGAGTAGACGTACGCGGTCGTGGAGCCGAGCGCGATCAGCACGTCCATGTTGGCGCGCCCGTTCGTCACGAGCGCCTTGTAGGAGTTCCTGTAGAACGGGCGCCCTAAGACGATCTGCACGGGGGTCGCGAGCAGGAACTGGACCCACCCGATCCGGACGCCGAAGACGCGATCGGGGAATATCTCGCCGGCGAACAGGAGGTGATCGGCCATAAAGGCCAGCAGGGGCACCGAGAGGACCGCCCCGAAGAGGGTCAGGCGGAGCTGTTTCCGGATCTCCTCCTCGCGGGCGGCGTCGCGGGCGTCCTGTCCGGCGTCGCCCGTGCCGGCGCCGTCTCCGCCCTCGCCGTCGCCGCCCTCCCCGCTACTCCCGCTTCCCCCCCGGACCGGCGAGTAGCCCGCCGATTCGATCGCGTCGTAGAGATCACCGAGCGAGGCGTCCGCGGGATTGTACCGGACCTGCGCCTCGTCGGTCGCGTAGTTCACGTCGGCGGAGATTACGCCCGGCGTCGATTCGAGGGCCTCCGCGTTGGCCTCCGCGCAGTTCGCACAAGACATGTCCGTGATCGCGACCGAGACCGTCTCGCTCACGGCGCCGTAGCCGGCGGACTCGATCGCGGAGTAGATCTCGGCGAGCGATACCTCCTCGGGATCGTACTCGACCGACCCCTCGTCGGTGGCGTAGTTGGCGTTCGCCGACGCCACCCCGCCGAGGTCGTCGAGGGCGTCCTCGATCGTCGCCGAGCAGTTGGCACAGGACATTCCCGTGACGTTCAGGTGGGCTGTTCTCGTGGGCATGCCTATTACTACGTGTCCCACCCTTAGGCGATTTTCTGCTTCGAGATCGGGGTTCAGCGGGGTCGATACCTTCGATTCTAAAGCGATCAGTGGGTCGGGGTGTCGGTGAGCGACGAGTGGAGACCGATCAACAGAAGCGATTTAAGAAGGCGGTGGCGCGCGCCCGTGAGCGAGCCTTTGGCTCGCGAACGGCGCCGCGCGAGGGAGTCGCGAGCGCTTTTAAGCGCGAGCGACAGGGCGAGAGCGAAACTCTCGCTTGCAACCGGCGCGTAGCGCCGGTGACAGCGTGGCGCGACGCGCCACGGGCAGCCGGCGGCCTTGCCGCCGGCGACGAGGCTGGAGAGGCGTGAGGTGCGGTGCTGTGCGGGGTGGGACTCAAAGGGGCAGTCGCGAGGCGGGCGCAGGTGACGTAAGGACCGCAGGGAACGAGCGCAGCGAGTGACCGAGGACCGCAGCGAGCGTGCGCCCGCCTCGCGACTGCCCCTTTGGAGGTATTCACCGTCAAAATGACTTATAAACGACCGCTCCGGCAAACTATATTCCCTCCTCCAATCGCTGGTAGCGCTTTTTAAAACGCGACAGGCAGGACGGGCAGCAGAAGTGGTACACCTCGCCGTCGATCCGGGCCGTCTCGCCCTCGCTATCAACGGTGTTCGAACACTCCGCGCAGGTCAACGCGAACGCCACGCCCTCGATCGAGGGCGTCCACTCGAACTCGTCGACCAGCGTGACTGCGTAGTCGTCGACGGCGACCCCCTCGAACAGCCCGGCCACCCACTCTCGCGCGGTTCGGCCTTCGACCCGGGCGTACACCCGGAGGTCGCCCTCGGCGGTGAGGAAGACGTGCTCGACGGCGTCGGCGTCCCGCACCCGATCCCGCGCCGCGTCGAGCGCGTCCGATCCGTCCGACGACTCGGCGCCGACCGGCAGTTCGACGTCGATCAACACCGGAACCCCCGCCCGGAGCTTCGTCCGGTCGACGTCGACCGTGAACCCCTCGATGACGCCGGTCTCCTCCAGCCGCGTGACGCGGTCGGAGACCGCCGGCCCCGACAGCCCCACGCGCTCACCGATCTCGCTGAAGGGGCGACGGGCGTTCTCGGCCAGCAGCGACAGGATCTCCATGTCCGTCTCGTCGAGGTCGCGCATGCGTCCCGGTACGGCGCCGATATATAAGACGGTTGGGTGGTGCACTTCGGATTCCAAAGTCAGATCGGGGTTCGACACCCGATTGCGAAGCAAAAAGTGACAAACGTCCTCCCGCCCTATCATCACACGTCATGAGCCAGACGATCACAGTCGAGGGAATGTCGTGTGGACACTGCGAACAGAGCGTCACGGAGGCGCTGGAAGGCGTCGACGGCGTCGAGAGCGCGACGGCGGACCGCGAGAGCGGCTCGGCGACCGTCGAGGGCGACGCCGACCCGGGCGCACTCGTGAGCGCGGTGAGCGAGGCGGGCTACGACGCGTCCGTTTAAAAGGGAGCGCGGGCACCGCTCCCGCCTCAGTTCTGCCGCCTTCTTACCGGTTCAGCGTGTGAATCGCCTGTCCGCGGGCGTTCTCCGCGGCCTCCATCACCGCCTCCGCGAGCGTCGGGTGGGTGTGGACCGTCGCCGCCACGTCCTCCAGCGTCGCGCCCATCTCGATCGCGAGCGCGACCTCGGCGATCAGCTCCGAGGCCTCCGGTCCGACGATCTGCGCGCCGAGCACGAAGCCGGTCTCGTCGTCGGCGACGATCCGGACGAACCCCTCGGTGTGGCCGGTCGTCATCGCGCGCCCGGAGGCGTTGAAGGGCATCTCGCCGACGACGGGGTCGAACCCGTCCGCCTCGGCCGCCTCCTCGGTCAGCCCCACCGTCCCGATCTCGGGGTCGGTGAAGACCGCCGCGGGAATCGCCTGCTGGTCCATCGCGGCGGGTTCGCCCGCGGTCACCTCGGCGGCGACGATTCCCTCCTTGGAGGCCGCGTGCGCGAGCATCGGGTCGCCCGCCACGTCGCCGACGGCGTGAATGTGGTCGACCGCGCTGCGGGTGCGGTCGTCCGTCTCGATGAACCCGCGGTCGTCCGTCTCGATCCCGGCCTTCTCCAGGTCGAGTCCGTCCGTGACCGGCTGCCGGCCGACCGCGACGAGGATCCTGTCGACGCCGTACGTCGACTCCTCGCCTTCCTCCGTCTCTGTGTGGAGGAGGTAGCCGCCGTCGGCCGCCTCCGACCACTCGCTCGCGCCCTCGCCGAAGTGGAACTCGACGCCGAGCTCCTCGGCGCGCGTGCGGACGATCCGTTTCACGTCGTCCTCGTAGGGGTCGAGGATGTCGTCGAGCATCTCGATGACGGTCACGTCGGCGCCGAGTTTCGCGTACGTCGTCGCCAGCTCCATGCCGATGTACCCGCCGCCGACGATCCCGAGCCGGTCCGGGACCGAGTCCGCGTCGAGCGCCTCGGCGGAGCTCCAGACGTGATCCTCGGCGAACTCGAAGCCGGGGATCTGGATCGGCCGCGAGCCGGTCGCGACGATGGCGTGCTCGAACTCGATCGACTCCGAGCCCTGTCCCTCGCCGCCGTGGGCGACGCGCGCGGTGTGCTCGTCGACGAACGACGCGGTCCCCTCGATCAGGTTGACGCCGTTGGCCTTGCAGAGCTTCTCGACGCCGCCGGTGAGGCGGTCGACGATCCCGTCTTTCCACTCGACCATCTTCCCCATGTCGACGGCGGGGTCCGCGTGAATCCCCATCGACTCGGCGTTGCCGGCCTCGTGGGCGAGCCCCGAGCCCGTGATCAGCGCCTTCGAAGGGATACAGCCGCGATTCAGGCAGGCGCCGCCGTAGGCGTCCTTCTCGACTAAGGTCGTGTCGAGCCCCTCCTGTGCGGCGCGGATGGCGGCGACGTAGCCGCCCGGTCCCGCCCCGATCACCAGTACCTCCGTTCCGGTTGCGATGTCTCCGACGACCATTACTGTGACAACAGTAGCAGCGGGTGTTCAAGGTGTTCCATCACGGTGTTCGCGAACTCGGCCGCGACCGCCCCGTCGATCACGCGGTGGTCGATCGACAGCGACAGCGGCAGGGTAGGCGCCGGGACGACCTCGCTCGTGCCGTCCCGTTCGCGCACGACCGGCCGCTCTTCGATAGCGCCGAGCCCGAGGATCGCCGTCTCCGGGTAGTTGATGATCGGCGTGGCGTACTCCCCGCCGATGGCGCCGAAGTTGGTGATCGAGAACGTGCCGCCCTTCATCTCCGCCGGCTTGAGCTTGCGGTCGCGGGCGCGCGAGGCGAGGTGCCTGACCTCCTCGGCCAACTCGAAGAGCCCCTTCTCGTCGACGTCCTCGACGACGGGCACCATCAGTCCGGCGTCGGTCGCGACGGCGATCCCGAGGTTGTAGTCGTCCTTCAACACGATCTCCTCCTCGTCCTCGCGGAGCTCGCTGTTGAGGTAGGGGTACTCCTTCAGCCCCGCGACGATCGCCTTCATCACGAACGGCATGTAGGTGAGCGTCACGTCCTTCTCCTCCGCCCGCGGTTTCAGCGCCTCGCGGGCCTCCACGAGGGCGTCGACCTCGGCGGTGTCGTGGTGGGTGACGTGCGGAGCGGTGTACTTCGAGCGCTCCATCTGCTTTCCGATGGTGCGCCGCACCCCGCGGTAGGGGACGGTCTGGTCGGTCGACCCAGGTGGGCTCGGATCGGACGTGGCACCGGTATCAGGGCCATCGTGGCCCGCCCCGACGTCGACCGCACTCGGTTCGGGCGTCGAAGCGTCGACGGTCGCTTCCGCCCCCGACTCCAGCGCCTCCGCGTAGGCCCGAACGGCCTCGCCGGTGACGAACGCCTCGCCGTCTCGGGTCTCGTCGGTCGGCACGTCGTCGATATCGACGCCCAGTTCGCGGGCGACCTTCCGGGTCGCGGGCGTCGCGAGCGTCGTCTCGCGGCCGGCGGAGTCCGGGGCGGCTGCCCCCGTCGACGCGGCGGCCGCGGCTTCCGATCCCGAATCCGTCCCGCTCGTGCCGCGCTTTTTGACCGCCGATTTGCGACCGCCGGATCCGGTGTCGGTCGGCGTCGGCGCCGGCTTCGGGTCGGGCGCGTCGGACGCGGACTTCACGGACGGGCCGTCGTCGCTGTCCCCGTCGCCGCCTTCCGCGTGCGCGCGCACGTCTGCCTCGCCGATCCGGCCGCCGGGACCGCTCCCGTCGACGGCCGCGATGTCGACGCCGAGTTCGCGCGCGAGCCGGCGGGCCGACGGGGGCGCGAAGGTCCGGCCGGACGTGGTGGCGGGTTCCCTCGCGTCGGCCTCGGACTCGGTCTCGGCGCTGGCGCCAGTCGTCGACTCCGCCGCGCTGGCGTCGCTGTCCCGGGTCGGTTCACCGGTCGCCTCGACTTCAGTCTCGCCGCCGTCGCCGTCCTCGCCGACGCGGAACGAGATGATCACGTCGCCGACGGGGACGACGTCGCCCTCCTCGACGAACAGCTCCTCGACGGTCCCGTCGTAGCTCGACGGGACCTCGACGAGCGCCTTGTCGGTCTCCACCTCCGCGACCGGCTGGTCCTCCTCGACGCGGTCGCCGGGCGCGACCAGCCACGTGACCAGTTCGCCCTCGGCGACGCCCTCGCCCACGTCGGGCAGTTTGAACTCTTCGACCGTCATGGGGTGACCTCCGTGTGCATGGTCAGAACTCCACCGCCTCCCTGATACCCTCGCCGATTCGGGTCGCGGTCGGGAGGTAGTAGTCCTCCAGCGCGTACAGCGGGTACGGCACGTCGAACCCGGTGACCCGCTTCACGGGCGCCTCCTGGTACAGCAGCGCCTCCTCCTGGATGATCGCCGTGATCTCGGCCGCGAGCCCGCCGGTCTTCGGGGCCTCGTGGACGACGACGGCGCGGCCGGTGGCCTCGAACGCCTCGATTATCGCCTCGCGGTCGAGCGGGGAGACGGTGCGGAGGTCGACGACCTCGCAGTCGATCCCCTCCGCTGCGAGGGCCTCGGCGGCCTCCAACGTCGGGCGCGTCATGGCGCCGTAGGTGAACACCGCCACGTCGCCGCCCTCGCGGCGGGTGACCGCCTCGCCGATCGGAACCGTGTACGGCTCCTCGGGCACCTCGTCGCGGAACGCCCGGTAGATGAGCTTCGGTTCGAGGAAGATCACGGGGTCGGGGTCGTGGATCGACGCGGCCAACAGCCCCTTCGCGTCGGACGGCGTCGAGGGGATGACGACCTTCAGCCCGGCCTCGTGGGCGTAGAACGCCTCCTTCGACTCGGAGTGGTGCTCCGGTGCCCGGATCCCGCCGCCGTAGGGGGCACGGAGGGTTATCGGGAGGTTGAATCGCCCCCGGCTCCGGGTGCGGAAGCGAGCCATGTGGGAGACGATCTGGTCGAAGCCGGGGTACATGAACCCGGAGAACTGGATCTCGGGGACGGGCTTGAGACCCATCGCGGCCATGCCGACCGCGCAGCCGACGATCCCCGACTCCGCGAGCGGGGTGTCGACGACGCGGTCGCCGCCGAACTCGTCGAACAGGCCCTCGGTCGCGCGGAAGACGCCGCCGTTCTTCCCCACGTCCTGGCCCAACACGAGGACGTCGTCGTCCTCGCGCATCTCTGTGTGCAATCCGTCTCGGACCGCCTGTACCACGGTGAGGTTCTGTGTCTGGCTCATTTACTCCTCCAGGAACGCCTCGTCGCCGTGCGCCTCGCGGAACGCCGCGAACGCCTCGTACTGCCGCTCCAGTTCCGGCGGGAGCTCCGCGTACGCGTGCTCGAACATCTCCTGCGGCCTCGGCCGCACCTCGGACTCGGCCGCCTCGATGGCCTCGGCCACCCGCGTCTCGACCGCGGTCTCGATCTCCGCGACGCGCTCGTCGTCGAGCAGGCCCTCGGACCGGAGGTACCGCTCCAGCCGCGGGATCGGGTCCTTCCGCTTCCAGCGTTCGACCTCGTCGTCGTCGCGGTAGACGGTCGGGTCGTCGGCTGTCGTGTGTGCGCCGAACCGGTACTGGACCGCCTCGATCAGCGTCGGACGGGGTCGGTCGGTCTCGGACGCGCGCGCCTTCTCGACGGCCGCCTCCGTGACGCTGTACACCGCCAGCGGGTCCATCCCGTCGACCTGCACCCCGTCGATCCCGTACGCCTCCGCCTTCTGGGCCAGCGTCGGGCTCCGCGTCTGCCGCTCGCGGGGCACGGAGATGGCCCACTGGTTGTTGTTACAGAAGAAGACGGTCGGCGTGTCGAACACGCCCGCGAAGTTGACCCCCTCGTGGAAGTCGCCCTCGCTGGTCGCGCCGTCGCCGAAGTAGCAGAGGAAGACCTCGTCCGTCCCCCGGAGCTTCGAGGCCCACGACGCGCCGGTGGCGTGGGGGACCTGCGAGGCGATGGGGACCGCGATCGGAAACACGTTCACGTCCTCCGGCGTCGCGTTCCCCCCCTCGTGGCCCATCCAGTAGAGCAGGGTCTGTTTCAGGGAGAGACCGCGGACCAGGGCGGCGCCGTGCTCGCGGTACGAGGGGACGATCCAGTCATCCTCGCCGAGCGCGGCCGCGGAGCCGATCTGCGCGCCCTCCTGTCCCGACAGGGGCGGATACGTCCCCATCCGCCCCTGCCGCTGCAGGCTCACGGCGCGCCCGTCGAAGTGTCGCGCCAGCCGCATGTGCCGGTAGATCCCGACGAGTTCGTCCTCGGCGAGGTCGGGCACGTCGCCGACGACCTCGCCGCCCTCGTCGAGCACGCGGACCGGATCGTCGTACGCCCTGTCGAACACGCTCACGGTCGGACCCACCTCTTCATACAGAACGGTTCGCCGCCCGGGTATTATGGTTTTCGTAGGTGGTTTATGATAGTCAGAAATCGATGGGAACGATGCGGAACCGTCCAGCAGACTCGGTGATAATGAGGCTTTTTTGAATAAGACAGGATGCGTTCGGCAATATTTTCGCCGAGATCGGTGTTTCGGCGAACAGTATCGAACGATCAGGAAGGTTTCGCCGCGGATCGGAGAGGCAACTGGGCGGAAAGGGAGATGGGCGGCGAAGGCGTCGTCGGGACGCAGTCGAGAACTACCCGGCGTCGATTACCCGAGCCGGAAGGAGGGCTCATCGGGCTCGCCGTCGAGGTCTTCGAGCTGAATCACTTCTTCGTCGCCGTCCTCCAGCTGCTCGCGCAGGTAGTTGACGTACCGTTTGTGCTCCTCCAGTTGCTCGCGGAGGTGATCGGCCTCGAGTTCTAGCCGCTCGTGCTCGCGCACAAAGCTCTTCGGGACCTCGATCTTCGGGGGGAACGACTCCCCGCTCTCGCCCATGCTGTCGAGCTCCGCCTCCGGGACGACTCGGACCTGTCCGTCGTGGGCAACGAGCGTATCCACGTAGTCCCGGAAGACGGCCGACAGAGAGATGTCCCGCTCCTCGGCGATGTCGCGGAGGGTCTCGAAGGCGTCCTCATTGACGCGGAACGAGATCGTCTTGTTCTTGTTGCCCATTATCGGACCGATCGTCACGCAATCTACTTAAGCGTTTGTCAGACGCTCGCAAGGTTGAAAATTGACCCGGGGGTCAGGCCGACGCCAGTCCGGGTCGCGCCCGCCGCGTCAGGGCTCCGGCGTGCCGGCCGGATCCGTCCCGTCCGGGGCGGTGTCGTCGCTCGCGGCGTCGCCGCCGGCGGGCCCGTCGCCCGCGAGTTCGTCGCCGGCGCTCTCGTCGAGGTCTTCGAGCGCCGACAGCGCGGCGGCCTTGTACGTCTGGGAGTCGAAGTCGTACTCCTCGCGGGCCATCCGCGCGTACTCGTTCCCGTCGTCGTCGAACGCGGCGACGCGCTCGATCGTGCGACGGGAGGTCTCAGCGACCCAGCGGTCGCGGGTGTCGGCGTCGACCTCGGTGATCGACTCGGGACGGACGGAGACCCGGACGGTGCCGTCGTCGGTCTCGTACGTCCGGGGCTTCCCCACGACTGCGACGTAGGCGGGCGCCTCCAGGTCGCGGAGCTTGGAGGCGGCCTCGGGCTGGTACTGGCCGGCGTACACGAAGAACGTGCCCGTCGGGTCGACGATGCGGCCGCGCCAGTACTCGGCGTCCTCGCCGACGTCCTCCTTCTCCGTGAGGGTGCCGACGAAGAACACGCGGTTCGCGGATTCGCCCGTCGGCAGCAGCGCGTAGACGGGGGCGCGCTCGTCGTCGGACTCGGTGAACGTGTAGCCGGCGTCGTTGAACTCGCTCGCGAACACGCGCCGGGCGACCTCTCGGGTGGGTGCGGACTGGCTCATATTAAATCGACCTCGCTTCGATCAGCGCGGCTTCAACGTCGACTTTGCCGGGCTCTTCCATCTCGTCGACCAGGACGTACCGACCGAAGGTGGGGCCGGTGACGCGGTAGTACCGCCCGAGCACGTCGTCGCCCATCTCCTCGGCGACGACGGTGGTGTCGAGCGCGTCCATCGCCATGTCCTTGGCCTCCTCCAGGCCCATCCCGGTGAGCTTCTCGGTGGCCTCGCGGTCGAAGATGACCTCGGTGACGGTCTCACCGTCGTCGAGGACGCCCTTGATCCGGAGGTCGAACTCGCCCTCGACCTGTCCGTGTTCGGAACACCGCCCGTTCTGGAGGACGCGCGTGCAGTCGTCCTCGGGGCAGCGCTTGATCAGCCCGGAGCCGGACTGGATGTCGACGAGGGCGCCCTCGACCGTGTCGGCGTTGTCGCCGACCTCGATCTCCTCGTCGATCTCGGTGATACCGGTCGTCCGGTTGAGCTTCACCGAGTAGCTCCCCTCGTACTCGTCGGTGACGACGTTCGAGAGCTCGTACGCCTGTCCCTCCGTCAGCTCGGGGAGGTCCGAGGTCTCGAAGGCGACGAACTTGATCGTGCCCGACTCGTCGCCGAGGAGCCCGACCTGCGAGATCGAGTCGCTGCGGGGCTCCCACAGGTCGACCAGTTTCACGCGCAGGTCGACCCACTGTTCGTCCTCGTCGATCTCGTCGACCAAGGCGGACTCGCTGCCGCCGCGGCCGAGTTCGTCGCGCTCCATCCCGGCGTCGTCGAGGTAGCTGTTGGTGACGCTCCGGCGCGCCTCGTCGAGGGGGACGCGGTACTCGTTGACGAGGTTCTCCAGTCGCTCCTCGACCTCGTCGGCATCGACGTTGAGGTGGTCCGAGAACTGTTCCGCTATCGCTTCCGCTTCCTGTCGCAGTTCGCTCATGGGGTGTCTCCGCCTCCGGTCATGATTCAGTGGGAGGCGTACGACGGTTGGTTCCTCACGGTATTAAAACGTGCGTGACCGGGGTGAAAGTGAATGGAACGGGGTCTCTACCGCCCGTACCGCGGTTTCTCCGGATCGAGTCGGTCGTCGTCGAACGCGGCGAGCGCGCAGGCGTCTGACGCGCGTCAGCCACACGTGGGCGCCGTTTCGAGTGGAACACTACCACGTGAATAATTCACGCGCGACGATGTGGAGTTCGGAGTAGCGATCGCTTATAAATGGCCCACGGCGGGTCCGCCACCAACGGATCGATCGTCCGCCTCTCGCCAACGAACATATATCCCACGCGCCGATACGACAAATATGGACGACCGACTCGAACGCGTCATCCGCCAGCAGCTCCGCAAGGCGGGCAAGCAGTTCGAGGAGGCCAAGCGAGCGTACTCCGAGGCGAAAGACGACCCCGCGGACGACGCCGCGGGGGCGGAGCGGTACGACCTTCCGACCGACGACGAGGGGCGCGCCCGGATCGTCTGTCGGCGACACGCGGAGCGTCGGTCCGTCACCGTCGACGAAGAGGGGCGACCGTCGTGCTTCGAGGGCGGTCACCCCGACTGCGAGGGGTGCGCGGAAGACGTGCGGGAGGGGTTCGTCGAGACCTGGTGAGCGGGGCGGGCGGTGGAGTGGCGTGAACCCACCCAAAGGCGTTTCTCTCCCGCCGCCGTCAGGCGACGCATGAACCGAACGGTGGTCGTCGCGGCGCTCCTCGTCGCGGTCGGCGTCGGGCTCGCGGCCTCCGGCTTCTTCGCCGGAGCGGGCGACGAGGCGCCGCCGCCGACCGTCGAGGAGCCGGCGCCCTCGCCGGTGGACGAGGCGTCGCTCATCGAGGTCGCGGGGGACTACCGGCTCTGGCCGTACACGAGCCGGAGCACCTCCGTCGAGGGCCGGACGCTCGCGGTCAACGTCCTCTTTTACGCCGACGCGGAGACGACGCGAGCGGCGATCGAGGGGCGATCAGACACCGATTGGCAGGAGACGGAGGCGGACGAGGCGGCGGCGACCGCAGACGCCGAGCAGGTGGCGGCGATCGTCGAGCGCGACTGGGCGGACGCCCACAGCTCCGACCGCTACAGCTACGTGGAGGGGCCCGACGGCGGCGCCTGGCTGGAGGAGACGTTCGAGCTCCACGACGGAACGTATCTCGGCGTGCGCGACCATCTCCGGGCGTACGAGTCGCCCGACGGCGCCTACACCGCGGTGCAGGCCCACGAGGAGTACTACGACTGGTTCCGGCTGCGCCACACGGTGCCGGGGATCGACGACCCGTCGGTCCGGCTCGAAGACGAGTTCATATACGGCGCGGTCGACGCCGAGGTCAGCCGCGAGTACCGCGGCATCGACGGCGGCTGGAGCGACGGCTGGGTGTCGGTGATCGAGCTGGCGTCCCTGGCGACGCTGTCGGGCGCGCTGCTCCGGCGACGAACCCGGGGCGCGGCGGTCGAACTCGCGCGCCGGGGACGACGGGAGGCCGTTCGACACGCCGACGCCGCGGTTCTCGGCGCCGCGCTCGCCGCCGTCATCGTCGGCGTTCGAGTGGCCGGGGTCGCGCTGGAAACCGCGTATCCGGGCGTCGGACCGAAGCTCATCGCCGCCCCCCTGTACCTCGTCATCGCGGTCGGGATTCCCGCGCTCGTCGTCGCGAGGGCACCCGATCTGGATCCGAGCGCGGCGCTTCTCGGCGTTTTCGTCGGGCTCGGCGCGGGGTTCGTGATCGACTTCGCCGCGCTCGGCGTGGCGGTGCCGCCCGATCTCCTCGTGCACCGGGTCGCCCTCCTCGCCGCGATCGGCGTCGTCGCGATGGGGCGCTCCGCCGCCGATCGCCCGGTGCTCGCGGCGGGACTGGTGGCGTGGATCGTCGGACTGGCACTCCCGCTCGCGGACGTGATCTGAGGCGTTTTCGGGGTCGAGACGCCCGATCCGGACGATCAGACGGAGGTACTGCGGGTTCGATCCGGCGTCGACACCACAGAAGAGATATATGTGACGGGCGAAACAGCGACGAACGTATGACTCGGCAGGTCAGTCGGCGCGGGGCGCTCGCGGGAGGGTTCGCGGCCCTGAGCGCCGGCTGTCTCGGCCAAACGCGGAACATCGCGGGGCGCGACCGGTCCTCGCAGCTGACCCTCGAAATCAACGCCCCGCCCGCCGACAGAGACCCCAACGCGATCCGGATCGCCAGACACCTCGCGGAGAACCTAGAAGCGGTGGGCATCGAGCCACGGGTCAACACCCTCGGTCACACCGACCTCCGACGGAAGGTGCTCATCAACCACAACTTCGACGTGTACGTCGGGCAGTTCCGGGAGGCGCAGCCGTTCGACCCGGACGCGATGTACGGATACACTCACTCGCAGTTCGTCGCGGAGTCGGGGTGGCAGAACCCGTTCGGGTTCACCGATATCAACGGCACCGACGAGCTGCTCGCGACCCAGCGCCGGACGGACGGCAGCGAGCGGAGCGAGGCCGTGGCGAACCTCCAACGGACCCTCGGTCAGCTGCAGCCGTTCACCGTCGTCGCGTTTCCCGACCCGCTCACCGCGGTCCGCGAGGACCGCTTCGAGAGCTGGACGAACCGGCAGCCGCTGTCGGTCGGCGGGTTGCTCGGCGTAGAGCGCGCCGGCACGTCGGGTGGAGGTGTGAGCCGCGGTGGGGCTGAAGGGGGGAGCGGGACCGCCGACAGCGAGACCGACGGCGACAACGAGACCGTCGACGACAACGAGACCGACGGCGATAACGAAACCGCCGGCGAACTGATCGACGACAATCCGCTCACTGACGGCGACGGCGGGGCGGACGACGCCGCCACCCTTCGGCTCGTGACGACCGGCGAGCGCATCACGCAGAACTGGAACCCGATCGCCGCCGAGTACCGGCGCCACGGCACGTTCACCTCCCTGCTGTACGACCGGCTCGCCCTGGCCGAGGGCGGAGAGGTGATCCCGTGGCTCGCCGCCGACTGGGAGCGGGTCGGTGACTCGGGGATCGAGGTCTCGCTTCGAGAGACCGACTGGCACGACGGCGAGCCGGTGACGGCGGAGGACGTCGCGTTCACCTACGAGTTCCTCCGGGACACCTCGATGGGGAACGCCGAGTCGCCGGTGCCGACGCCGACGTTCCGCGGTCGTGTGTCGGCCGTCGAGCGGGCGACCGCCGTGGACGACGCGACGGTCCGGCTGACGCTCGACAACGTCAACGACGCGGTCGCGTTGCGCGCGCTTCAGGTCCCGATCCTCCCGAGACACGTCTGGGAAGAGCGGACCGGGATGGCGACGATCGCGGGCTTCGAGTTCGACGCGGAGACGACCGAGGCCGTGGTGACGAACAACGAGAACCCGGTCGGGAGCGGTCCGATTCGCTTCGTCGAGGCCGCTCCCGGGGAGTCGGTCACCTTCGAGCGCAACCCCGACCACTTCCTCGTGCGCGCGTCAGCGGCGGACGGCTCGACGGGTGACACGGACGGCGAATCGACTGGTGACACGACGGACCCGCTCGCGGGAATCCCCGAGCGGTTCCGCGGGAAGCCGGCGTTCGCTCGGCTGGAGATCGAGGTGGTGGGGTCGGACGTCGCGGCGGTGCAGACGGTCGGTGACGGGCACGCTGACGCGACCGTCTCGAACCTCGGACCGGACTCGGTCCCGCGGATCGGACGCGAGGCCGACGCTCGGCTCGTCACGGGGCAGTCCGGCGGGTTCTATCACGTCGGGTACAACACCCGGCGGGCGCCGCTGTCGAACCCCCGCTTTCGAGCGGTCCTCGCGTCGCTGATCGACAAGCAGGCCCTCGTCGACACCGCGTTCGGCGGGTACGCCGACGCCGCCGCCTCGCCGCTCGCCGCCACCCCGGAGTGGGTGCCGTCGGACCTCCGGTGGGAGGACCGCGACGTCGATCCCGTCCACCCGTTCGTCGGCGAGTCCGGGTCGCTCGATGCCGAGACGGCCCGCGACCGGCTCCGCGAGGCCGGGTATCGATTCGACGAGGACGGGCGGCTGCTCGCACCGGGGAAATGAGCCCGCTGCTGGCGGTCGTGAGTTCGCTCGCGCTGTGGGTGGGGTCGGCCCTGCTCGTCGCGAGCGTCGCCATCATCCGCCCCCGTCGGCTGTACGCGCTCTGGGACGACCTCCGCGACCGGCTGTGGGAGATCCGGAAGCCGCTCGCCGCGCTGGTGGTAGTGTTGATCGCGAGCGCGATCGGTCGGAGCTCCCTCCAGACGGTCTCGGAGCTGTTCGGGCTCCAGTTGACGTGGGCCATCCACGCGTTGGAAGGGGACTTCGTCGCGTGGGTGCAGGGGACGTTCGCCTCGCCGCAGCTGACGATGTACTTCTCGTCGGTGTACGTGTACGGGTACGTGTTCCTGCTCGCGTTCCCGTTCCTCGCGTACCTGGCGCTCCCGCGGACGACGGCGGTGAAACGACTCGTCGTCGCGTACGCGCTCAACTACGCGATCGGGCTCACGTTGTACACGGTCGTGTTCGCGTACGGTCCCCGGAACGTCATGCCGGATATGGTGACGTCGCTGCTGTTCACCCACAACCCGGAGTTCATGACGCTGACCGGCGAGGTGAACGAGCCCACGAACGTCTTCCCCTCGCTGCACACGTCGCTGTCGGTGACCGTCGGGACGTTCGCGGTCCTGACCCGGCGGGAGTACCCGCTGTGGACGCCGATCGCCGTGTGGCTCGCGACGAGCGTGATGATCGCGACGATGTACCTCGGGATCCACTGGCTCACGGACGTGATCGCCGGGACCGCGCTCGCGCTCGGCGCGGTGTATCTGTCGTGTCGGCTCGTCGACGAAGAGGTGTGAACGGTTCGCAGACGAAGGTCGGGTAGCTATCCCTCGACGAGCCGTTCGAGCTGCTCCGGCGGCACTGCCCCCCGAGCGGCGTGGCCGTCGTACGCGAACGTCGGGACGCCGGTGACGCCGCGCTCGCGCGCCGCGGCGAACAGGTCGGTGACGCGATCGCGGAGGTCGTCGTCCCCGAGCGCCTCGTCGACGACGGCGGGGTCGATCCCGTCCACGCGCTCCGCGACGTCGACGAGCACCTCGCGGTCGCCGATGTCGCGCCCCTCCTGCCACAGCGCCGCGAACACCTCTCCGTCGAACGCGAGCCACAGCTCCGGCGTGGTCTCTCGCACGTGTACCGAGACGATCTGCGCCGGGAGCGAGTCCACGTCGGTCCGGAGCTCCTGGGCCATCTCGGCGTCGTACCGCTCCTGCAGGCGCCGGACGTTCTCGCGGGCCTGCTCGTAGTACTCCTCGTCTTTCCCGTTGTCCGCGTCGTGGTCGATCTCGCCGTCCGGGCCGCGCTGGCCCGCGCGGAGATCGAACGGGTGCCAGTCGATCGCGAGCGGCTCCTCGCGCGTCGCCTGGTACCGCGCGAGCGACTGTCGCCCGAGGTAGCAGAACGGGCAGACGTAGTCGGAGTAGATCGTGATCGACTCGGTCGCGTCGGGAGCCGGTTCCTCCGCGCCGTCCGCGGCGTCGGTGTTCGACATACCGGCCGTTCGGCAGCGAGGGGCAAAGGCCGTTCGGCGGCGGCGATCGCTACGATTTAAGATAATCAAGTGGTACCACCAGAGTATGACAGTCACGCGCGACCCCGTTTCGCCGCCCGTCTCGCTCGCGATCGCCGGGAGCGACGCCGGCGGCGGGGCGGGGATACAAGCCGACCTGAAGGCGATGACCGCACACGGCGTGTTCGGTACCTCGGTCGTGACGGCGACGACCGCCCAGAACACCCGGGGCGTCCGCGACGTGCACCCGGTGCCGCCGACCCACGTCGCGAGCCAGTATGACGCCGTCGTCGACGACTTCGACGTGGGCGCGGTCAAGACCGGCATGTTGGCCACGGCCGAGACGGTCGAGACGGTGACCGGACTCGTCGCGGCGAGCGAGACACCGGTCGTCGTCGACCCGGTGATGGTGGCGGCGAGCGGCGACCGCCTGCTGTCACCCGAGGCGGAGGACGCCTACGAGGGGCTGATCGAGGCGGCGACGCTCGTCACGCCCAACGCCGACGAGGCCGAAGTGCTGGTCGACGGATCGGTCGAGGCGCCGGCCGACGCCGAACGGGCGGGCCGAGCGCTGGTCGCGGCGGGCGCCGACGCTGCACTTATAAAAGGCGGCCACATCGGCGACGGCGAGCGCGTGACCGACACGCTCGTGATCGGGAGCGAGGCGGGGGACTGCTCCGATCCGGCGACCGCGCTCCGCTTCGAGAACCCGCGCGTCGCGACCGACGCGACCCACGGCTCCGGGTGCGCGCTGTCGAGCGCGATCGCGGCCCGGCTGGCGCGCGGCGAGCCCCTCCGCGAGGCGGTCGCCGCCGCGGTCGACGGGATGGGACCCGCGATCCGACGCGGCTACGACGTGGGCGAGGGCCCCGGCGCCGTGAACCCGACCGCGTTCGACGGGGGCGCGTAGCGGCCCCGTCGGCGATTAGACGAAGTTGAGCGGCACCATCAACAGGACGCCGAGCCCGATCCCGACGGCGAGCACCGGCTTGCCGCCGCGGGGGAGGTCCGTCCCGGTTTCGAGCGCCTCGGGGATGAACTCGGAGAGGACGAGGTAGATCATCGCGCCGGCGGCGAAGCCGAAGCCGTACGGGAGGACCTCGCGGGCGTAGCGGACGAACGCGAACGCGGCGACGGCCCCGATCGGCTGGGGCAGGCTGGAGAACACCGACCACCACACCATCTTCCACTTCGAGACGCCCATCGACCGCAACGGGATGGAGATGGCGGTCCCCTCGGGCACGTTGTGGATCGAGATCGCGAGGGTCATGAACACCGCTAACAGCGGGACGGTGAACCCGAACAGCTGTGCCCCGCCCTCCAGCCCGAGGTCGGCGAAGGAGACGCCGACCGCGATCCCCTCCGGGAAGCTATGGACCGTCAGCACGCCGAGGATCAAGACGAGTTTCTTGAAGTCGGCCTCCTCGTACTCCTGCGGGTCGATCTCGACGTCCATCAACACCTCGTGCGCGAGCACGACGAGGACCACCCCGGCGAGCATTCCGATCCCGATCTCCGCGGGCGTCCCCTCCGCGAGCCCTTCGTTGACGAGGCCGAACAGCGACGCCGCCACCATGATCCCGGAGGCGAACCCCCACAGCGCCACGTTGCCGCGGTCGCTGATCGAGTCGAAAAAGAAGAACGGGAGCGCGCCGACGCCCGTCGCGAGCGCCGTGATCAGCCCCGCGACGAAGACGAACGCGACCGCGTCGAGTGCGACCATATCGTTCGGCGGTTCGATCGTCCAGTACTTAATAATCGTGGATGGATTACGCAATTCCGCGAGCGATCCCGAAAAGCAGGGTAAACAGGATCAGCGCCGCCAACAGCAGCAACACCGTCAGCTTCGTGCCGAACGGAGAGCAGTGAGCACGCGACTGCGCGATGCGTCGTTCCGCGGGCCGCCGCGGCCGGATCGGTGGGTCCACGTCACACCCCGGGCGTGGGCCAGGGTGAGAGGCCGACCGGCCGATCAACAGCGGTGCTCGTCGCCTCGAAGGCATCAGCCCTGAGTGCCGGGTTGCTCTCGGTGGGAGACGAGCCGTTCGTCACCGGTTGGTCCGCGTCTGTCGCCGTCTCGTTGTTCGGCGACGGCTCCGATGTTGTCTCACTGTTCGGCGACGGTTCCGGTGCCGTCTCGTTGTTCGGTGACGGTTCCGGTGCCGTCTCGTTATTCGGCGGTGTTCCCGACACCGTCTCGTTTGACGCCGAGCCGCTCGTCGTCGGTATCGAGCCGTTCGTTACCGGTTCCGCCGGCGGAGCCGTGACGTTCCCGAGTTCTTCCGTCTCCCCCGTTTCGTTCCCGGGAGGAACGATCGCAACGCCGGGAGCGTCGCCGGCCGACTCGTTGATCGGGGAGAGTTCGTCGCTGGTCTCGAACGTCGTCGTCACGGTGGTGTTCGACGTAAGGACGGCGACGGTGAGTCCCCCGCCGAACGCGACGCCCCACACCGACACGGCGAGGACGACGGCGACGACGAGGCCGCGATTCACGGCCATCAGTCTCCCTCCCCGTCGTCAGCGGTGGGAGACCAGTCGTCGATCCCGTCTTCGGCCTCCTCGATGAAGGCGGGCAGCTCCCAAACGACCCCGGCCGTCGATTCCTTCCCGTCGGAGACGACCGCGCGCTGTCTCGTCTCGGATGCGGCTTCGTCGGCAGTCGGATCCGCGGCCGAGTCGCCCCGGTCGAGGGCACCGCTGGCCGGAATCCACGCCGCGAGCGCGCCGAGGAGGAGCGTCGACGACCCCACTGCGATCGCGATTGCGGCGGCGGTGCGAAGCTCGAACGCGACGTAGACGGTGTAGGGAGAGAACACCGCGAGCACCGCTGCCGCCCCGCCGACCGCGTCGACCGAAATCCCTCCGGAATCGGTTGGGGCAGACGCGTCCGGCGGCGCAGCGGGTTCAGCCGACCGCTCCGAAGCCGTCGGTTCGGTGCTGTCTCCGTCGGCCGCGGCGGCGTCGTCTCCGGCGGTCGAGTCGTCGGTCGGTCCGTCGACCGCCGCGGTCGGCACCTCCCGTCCGCCCCGGCCCCGGACGATCGACCAGACCTCCGTGATCGCGAGCAGGCCGAACGGGAGCAACACCAGCGCGACGAACCCCGCCCGCGTGCCCGCGAACTGGATCACGTATCCGATATACGGGATCGTCAGCGTCACGACGCCGATGAGGCTCCCTGCGGGAACGAGTCCGGGATCCGGTCCCTCGTTGGCGTCGCCCATCGTCTCGAACGAAAGGGTCCCGCCCTCGTCGACGACGTCGATCACCCGGTGTGTCACCGGCACGTCGCTCGTGCCGCGAGCGAACGTGATCACGTCGCCCTCGGCGACCGCCGCCGGGTCGCGATCGGCGACGACCACCACGTCACCGGGCGCGATGGCGGGCGTCATGCTCGGGGTGAGCACGACGAAGCTCTCGTCCGCACCGACGATCTCGGGGACCGCGTACACCGCGAAGGGAGTGACGACGGCGATCAACAGGACGATCCCGAGCACGTTCGCCGCCTTCCTGGTCCGTGGTGATGTGAGTGTGTCGTGCATTAGTTCTCCTCCGAGCCGCACAGCGGCTCGCCGTCCGTCGTCGTCGCCGCAACGACCTCGAACCTCCCGTAAACGTCTCCGGGACCGAGCGAGACCGAACAGCTCGTGTGGATTTCGACGCCGCCGGAACCGTTGTTGCCGGAACCGCTGTTGCCGGAACCGTCGTCGACGAAGAGCATCGGACCGATCCAGTCCGGATCGTTCGCCGGAACGTCGGCGCCGTCGACGGTGAACGTCTCGTTCGGCCCCACCTCGTCGTCCAAGACGGCGGTTCCGCCGTTGCCCCTCCCGCCGGAACCGGCGCCGACGGCGGCGACGGTCACGTTCGCCGGTTCGTCGCCGAGGTACTGGAGCGTGAGCGAGCCGATCTTGACGCCGTTGTCGTCGGCGCAGGGGACACACTTGACCTCCTCGCAGGCGTACTCGGCGAACGGGTTCGAGTTCTCGGCGCCCGTCTCGGCGACGTGGCGACACTGCTCGGCGTACAACTTGAACGTCAGGTCGGCGGCCTGGCCGGCGGCTTCGTCGGGCGCGTCGGCGGGGAGGCGCCACAGCACCTCGACGGGCACCCTGTCGTCGGGGGCGAGACAGCCCTCGACGAGGCGCTCGCCGGCGACCAAGTCGCGTTCGACGTCTGCGAGGGGTCGGTAGCCGTCAGTCACCGACTCCCGATCGACGGCGATATCCACTTCGAGGGCGCGGGCGAGGGTGTCGCCGGCATCCGGGCAGTCGGTCGCGAACCAGACTCGGACGGGGTTCGTGTGGACGCTC
>Ga0207720_100418_pt1 | contig 29742 bp, 27 predicted proteins | sample A23P2SouthBayCA_2_FD_187751 | JGI IMG/M metagenome (GOLD analysis project Ga0207720, IMG submission 187751) | Aerobic enrichment media microbial communities from Eden Landing Ponds, California, USA - A23 E3 (2) (SPAdes) | ecosystem: Environmental > Aquatic > Marine > Unclassified | place...
CAGGAACGGGTTAGGGCACTGGCTGACGTTCGTTACAGAGCCAGACGTCGAGTCGACGAATAATCGCGCAGAGCGCGCTCTGCGCGAGCAAGTTGTGCTGCGGAAGATGTTCCGGACCCTCCGCTCAGCTGAAGGGGTCCAGATTCACGAGACGATCACGACCATGTTAGCCACGTGGAAACGGCGAGGACTAGATCCGCCCGAACAGCTCCAGTCCATCCTCGGTGGGAAAGAACTCAGTTCAGGATGAGAGGTATCACTGACCGGTGAATCCTGGTCACGCTATCCAACTACCATCTTAGGAGTGGAGCTCGTCAGGAGAAGAGACCTCAAAGAGATTTAGAAGATCAATTGAGAGAAGACGGAAGGGGCACCCCCGGGGGCGTCCAGAAAAGACGGAAGGAAAAGCGATCGTCCTCACGATCGCAGAGAAACTATTAAAATATCTTTCTAGTAAGATTGTATCTTTTTCTAGTTAAATATCTCCTAGTTCGAAATCTATAAGAGGTGTACTACTGTACGGAACCGCAAAGCAGGTAGTGGAAAGCAAGGAAGGATGAATATCCGACCGCGCTTTCGGCTGTTTTCTCCTGATCTCTTTCAGTGAGGCAGTAATCGTAGTATCTTGTGGTTCCAAGCTCTGATAACTTGGTTTCACTGCGGGCCTCTTTTTCTCGCTAATTCCGGACGCCCCCGGGTGGGGGTGGGTCTCAGCCACCCGTATTTCTGGACATTATGGGGGGTTCTGGACACTACGGTTATTTGTATAATGAGTGCGTTGTCTCCTATCATGACCGAGTACTTTCAGGACCGATCAGAGATCTTCGAAAGCGAACGTATCCTGAAAGAGAGTTACACACCGAATGATCTTCCAGAACGAGAAGAGCAACTCAAACGACTTGGGTTGGAGGTTCTTTCCCCAGTTCTCAACGATGCACCCCCTCACAACGCGTTTCTGTACGGTAAGCCTGGGCAGGGGAAAACAGCAGCTGCACGTTTTCTCCTTGAGAAACTGCAAGAGGAAGTCGATGAACGGAGCGGAATCAACTTGACTACTATTTTTCAAACGTGTAAAGGGCATCACTCTTCGTATCAGGTTGCGTGTGATCTTGTAGAACAATTAACTGGTGACAATCCGAACGGTCATCCGAAGAGGAAAGTATTCGCCCGGCTGTACGATGCTCTTCAAGAGATTGGTGGAATTGTCGTTATTGTCCTTGATGAAGTTGACAACATCGGAAACAAAGATATGATTCTCTATGAGCTGCCACGCGCGCGTGATAACAGTCATATTGAGGATATGGATGTTTCCGTGATCGGGATCAGCAACGATATGACGTTCTACGAGGAACTCGACCCTCGAGCTAAGGATTCGCTATGCGAGGTCGAAATTCACTTTCCACCGTATGATGCTGATCAACTGCGGAGCATTCTCAACCGTCGGTCAGAGAAAGCGTTTGTCGATAGTGCTGTCACGCAGGAAGCTATCGCATTAGCAGCGGCGCTTGCTGCCCAAGATCTAGGATCGGCACGGCAGGCGATTCGGTATCTGTACAAGGCCGGTGAGTTCGCCGCTCTTAACGACGAACCGCAGGTCAGTGAGGAGCATGTCCGTAAGGCCGAGGACCATGTTGAGCAGATGAACATCGCGCAGAGCATTCGTGATTTAACAATACAGGATCAGTTGGCATTGCTAGCACTCACTTCGTTGGCAACAGGGAATGAAACGCCAGCGCCAACACCAGAGGTGTACTCGCGGTACACAGATATCACATCTCATGTCGACACGAACTCGATCGCAATGCGTCGGGTTCGCAGTCATCTCCATGATCTAGATATGATTGGTGTCGTCTCAGGGGCGAAACGCAGTGGCGGATCGCGTGGCGGTCCAAAGTACTACTGGGAGTTGAACACGGATTTGGATACTACGGTCAATGTCTTGACTGAGGAAAATCGGTTTAATGATGTTCTTAGCCTGATTGATAGACCGTAACAGCTTTTCTGGACATTCAGGGGTCAACCGGACGTAATGGGTTCTTTAGTTAGAATCCTATCTTATTCTCGAGCTCATGTGATGTACTGTATTCTTCATTTCCAAAATATCCGACAACATTCGCATGTCGGTACAGCTCTTGGCGCCACTTCTGGCTATTATCCTGTATTGCATTTCCTAGATGTGATAACATACACTCATCTATAGGATGTTTATACATCTCTGAATGTAGAGATAGAACTATTGTCATGGAACAATGGATTTGAAAAGGGCTTGTTGGAAACCACAGACTCAATCTGACTGGCCCCTTCGAACTACACACCGAATGCGGATCGATTTCGACGACGGGACACTCGTGCTCCAAGATGCGCCTGCCGAGGTCCCCTTTGCGGAGTGGGACGATCGCATTGATGAGTACCGCGTGCAGGCCTATCGGTATCGGGAACTTCTCGAGTGGGCTGGTGGCTGGTCCGACAGCAACGGACAGACAACACTTGAAGATGCGTTACCACGTTCTATGTCTCTCCACGATGCTGCCCGAAGCTATCCGGAACTCGATCTGACACCGGCGCTCCACATCGAACCGCGTGACTACCAGCAGGCCGCCCTCGACGCTTGGATCGACCATGACCGCCAGGGGAGTGTCGTTCTTCCGACCGGCAGCGGGAAGACATTTCTTGGACTGCAGGCAATCGCTGACGCTGGCGTGAGTGCGCTTGTTGTGACACCGACGATTGACCTGCTGAATCAGTGGCACGCCACACTCACCAACGCCTTTGGCGATCAACTCACAGATCAGATCGGCGTTCTCGGCGGCGGCAGCCACGAGGTCACCGCGATCACCGTCACTACCTACGATAGTGCCTACCGCTACATCAACGAATACGGCGACCAGTTCGGCTTACTCGTCGTCGACGAAGAACATCACCTGCCAGCGCCGACCTACCAGCAAATCCCCGAGATGACGATTGCACCGTATCGGTTGGGACTGACTGCTACCTACGAACGGCCTGACGGAAAGCATGAACTCCTCGAGGATCTCATCGGTCCGGTTGTCTATGAAGAGGCTGTCGACGAACTCGCTGGCGAGTACCTCAGCGAGTACGAAACCATCCACATGTCTGTCGAGCTCACGGCAGAGGAACGGGAGACATACGACGAGGAGTACCAGCTCTATCGCGACTACGTCGATAGCCACGAGTTCGACCTCTGGAAAGAGGAGGGTTATCAGGAGTTCCTCAAACGGACGTCCTACGATCCGAAGGGACGGCGGGCACTCATCGCCAAGCAGCGCGCCGAACGCATCGCTCGAACGGCAGAGAAAAAACTCGAGACGCTCGACAACCTGCTCAAACGCCACCACGACGACCGCGCGATCATCTTCACTGCGAACAATGACTTCGCCTACGAAATCTCTCAGGAATTTATCGTCCCCTGCATCACCCATCAAACGAAGACGGACGAGCGAACCGAGATTCTCGAGCGGTTTCGGACTGGCGAGTACTCGATGTTAGCGACGTCACAGGTGCTCGACGAAGGAATCGATGTTCCCGCTGCGAACGTGGGGATCATCTTGTCGGGAAGCGCTTCGAAGCGGCAGTATGCCCAGCGGCTTGGACGCATCCTCCGGCCGACAGATGACCGCCAACCGGCCCGACTCTATGAGATCATCACGGCAGACACGATGGAAACGTACGTGTCCCAACAGCGCCGACAGGGGGTGACGACGAATGCTGACGGCTGATCTGGCTCGCTCTCGTACCACCGGCGATGCGATCAAGCCGCTGTTTATCGATCCAACGGACGAGAACTATCGAGAGACGGCACGCGAACTCATTGCGCTGTTCGATGCCCATCTCGGTGAGCCGAAAGGCGATCTCGAAGATGCGATCGACGAACTCACTGTAGCGGATACCGACTACAAGATCGTCCAGGGACTGGCGAAACTGCTTCTCGACGAGTGTGAGTTCGAAGTCATGTCTCCAGTCGAGCCTCATGAGATCCGCCAGACCCTGTTCGAGAAGGCCAACGAGCGGTATCCGGTTGTTCGCCAACCCACGCTCGGTGACGACACACAGAAAATCGAGGTATATAGTGCAGTTGCTGATGAGTTGGGTATCTCACTCGAAGCGTGCTACCGCGGGATGTATGCTGACCTCGAGGAGAACAAACGACTTGTCCAGATTGGCACGCGGACCGCTGACCAGTATGCCGGTGCTGGCGAGCAATCGACCACAACGACGACACTGACTGGCAGTAGTGACGGCGAGTACGAACACACTGATCTGACGGTCGACTGGCTGGTCACTCGCTACAATCTTGCGCTCGCTCAGGCGGTCCTCTACGACGCAACTGAGATGCGAATCCGTGTCTGGGATCATTTCGGGACGGTATTCAGCTACGTCAAACTCTTCGGACTGATGCATCGGATCTATCCGATCGATTCTGATGGCAAGCGTGTCGAACGAACTGACCGTGCCGATGGCTACGAGGCCATACTTGACGGGCCAGCGTCGTTGTTCTCCCAATCGCAAAAGTACGGCATCCGGCTGGCGAACTTTCTGCCAGCATTGCCTCTCTGTGACCGCTGGGAGATGACTGCCACAGTGCTTATTGATGAGACAGCAGGTGAGACACGGCAACTCAGACTGGACGACACTGACGGACTCGATTCACACTACAGTACTGGCAGACAGTTCGATAGCGATCTCGAGCAGACACTCGCCCAGAAATGGGAGCGAGCGACCACGGATTGGGAGTTACTACGCGAAAACGATGTGTTTGACCTCGGTGATGAGGTGATGATCCCCGATTTCGCGATTGAGCATCCGGATGGCCGACGAGCGATTCTCGAGATCATCGGATTCTGGACACCCGAGTATCTCGAGTCGAAGCTGAAGAAAATACGCCAGGCAGATGCTGAGAATCTCCTTGTCGCAGTCTCCGAACAGTTAGACTGTTCGAATGATGACTTCGGTGATACGAGCGAGCGGGTGCTCTGGTTCAAAACTGGGATTCACGTCTACGACCTGGTTGAACTGGCAGAAGAGTACTCGATTTGAGAACGGAACTCTCAGTGTATTTTCGACTGGCAGGATTGTGTCACACGCGGTCGCGTCCGCGTAACTGGGAATCGGGAAGAGATTGATAATGAGGTCATCGGATATATTTCCTGTCGCGTGATCCACTGCGCGCGACACTGCCCGGATTCAATCATCGCCCACCCTCAGTCCCGTCCGGTGCTGATCTTCGTCCTCGATCCACCGGACGTATCGCTTTTCGACACTCGAGACACACAGTGTGCAGAGTGAACTCTGTGTGAGTGGGGCCCTCAACTATCTGTGAAGGGGGGAGTTCCCTCACTGCTTACAGCTAATCTCGATTTGAGCTGTTTTCTCAGGAAATACGGTGTGTCTTTCGTACCGCAAGTTCCGTGTCATCGGTCGAGTCCTCTACTATCTGAAGCTGCACTGTCTGGTCCAGCGACTGCCTTCGCACGCTCGAGTTCACGGATCTCTCGTTGAGCCTGCCGTTCGAGTAGCTCGGCTCGCCGACAACGTTCATGAGTGACGTCGTCGACACTGTCCTCGTCACCGATCGTGAAACGCTTGCCACGGTGATCGATCTGCTCAAGCATCAGTACCGATCCTCTGACTCATCCACTGCAGCATCTCGAGCGTCCGCTTGGAGGTGCTCGTAGCGGACCTCACAGCTGTCCGAACAGAACCGACCAGCGTATCCTGCACGATCGCGAGCAGGTTCCGAACACGTCGGCATCCGGCACTTATCGCGGTCAGTCATTTGGCGATCCCTCGATTCAGGAACCGAGTCGTTTCAGTGGCTGTTGACGCGATTGCTGTCTCTCGTTGTCTCATGGGTTGCTGCGGTGGACTCCCTTCGAGCCCCCGCACCCCTTCCGGGGGATACAAACCGTCTCGAGTGACGGGATCACTCCACAGTCAGCGGCTGAACGTGCCATCCGGCGCAGGGACAAGTCCCGTGCGGATCTCGAGGTCGACACGCCGAAGATGCTTACAGCCATCATCTGGTTGGCGCTGCTCGAAATCAGGACAGGTACACGTTGTTGCCTCGATATCGACCTCGTAGGTGTTCCCGCTCTCACTACAGACCTCATAGAGTGGGCCCACTGTCGCAAAGCGGACGTCCAGTCTTTCGTTCAGTGCACGGCGAGTTCGTGGGTCGTCGATTGAGTAGCCACCTGCCTCGAGGGCAGTCGCCGGCTGGGGGTTGTCGCAAGGGGTGGTGAACTCGTCGCGATGGTTGCGTTCTTGGCCGCACTTCCTGCAGCGCCAGTACCGTGTACGATACTCGTAGCCATCAGTGAGATTGAGTTCGTATGGTGTTGGCTCTGCGCCTGGTAGCCACTCGTCGATCGCGACGAGCTCATGTCCGTTCAGCCGGGCAACGTCTCCTGGATAGCTGCGATCGCGGTCGCTCGTGTACTCGTCTGTCAGTCGATCTCGATGCGGGTCGCTCTGGAGTGGTCGATCTGTACTCATTCGTGGCCTCGAGGCACACGAGTATGCGCCTCACTCCTACTGGCGCAGAAAGCTGACTGGTTACGCTTGATCTACCTGGCCTCATTAGTCGAGTACACGGATTGCATCAATGCTGTCGTTCAATCGGACCTGTCGCTAATTGACGTGGTCCCGGCGGGTCCGTCTGAAACACGTGGTCGAAGGTCAACATCCGACCTTTCGGCGAGCTTCGACCCCACAAGGGTCCGTCTGAAACCGCGCTCTCACTGGGTGCGGCGACAGTCCTGGCCGTGCTTCGACCCCACAAGGGTCCGTCTGAAACGTACGACTACGGCCACGTTCGATAACATCGATGCTGTGGCTTCGACCCCACAAGGGTCCGTCTGAAACGCGTCCCCACCACCGTATCGGATGATAACGTTCTCGCTTCGACCCCACAAGGGTCCGTCTGAAACCGTCGTGAGTTGACGGAAGGGTTTGCACGAGGGGAGCTTCGACCCCACAAGGGTCCGTCTGAAACGGTAGATCGAATCCTTGCAGCACATCAAGATATGGCTTCGACCCCACAAGGGTCCGTCTGAAACTGGCGAACGAGATTCACGCCGAGATAGACGCGACTGTGCTTCGACCCCACAAGGGTCCGTCTGAAACTTTCGACGAGGACGCCGGCCTGGAGTTCCTTGATTTGGCTTCGACCCCACAAGGGTCCGTCTGAAACACGGCGACCGGCGCGATCGAGCCGCTGGCGATCGCCGCTTCGACCCCACAAGGGTCCGTCTGAAACCATCTGGGACGGTGGTGGCCTCTATCACTTTCCAGCGGCTTCGACCCCACAAGGGTCCGTCTGAAACTAGACACACTGGGGCCGGATAAAAATCCATCCCAAGCTTCGACCCCACAAGGGTCCGTCTGAAACTTGTCTGAGCTTTGCCGCTCAAACGCCGGTTGCTCGCTTCGACCCCACAAGGGTCCGTCTGAAACCCGGTGTGACGTAGATCGCGTTTATCTCCGACAGAGCTTCGACCCCACAAGGGTCCGTCTGAAACCAGCGGTTGTTGCAGGCATAGTCTTGCTTGTTGAGCTTCGACCCCACAAGGGTCCGTCTGAAACGAGGAGATGCTCGACGACGTCGACCAGCGCGTCGGAGCTTCGACCCCACAAGGGTCCGTCTGAAACGCGGCGATTCCGACACCATTGCGGGCGTTGCCTCCGCTTCGACCCCACAAGGGTCCGTCTGAAACGACTTGTCGCCGGCAGCGACCGACGGATCGCCGTAGCTTCGACCCCACAAGGGTCCGTCTGAAACTGTCGTGATTGGCGTGACATATTAGAATCCCACCGCTTCGACCCCACAAGGGTCCGTCTGAAACAAGCCGCTGCAACTGAAACCGTCGGGGTTGTGGCTCCTGCTTCGACCCCACAAGGGTCCGTCTGAAACCACCGCCGGACCCAAAGTCGGCGAGACCACCGAGATGCTTCGACCCCACAAGGGTCCGTCTGAAACCCGAAGTCGATGATCCGGACATTGCCCGGAATATTGAGCTTCGACCCCACAAGGGTCCGTCTGAAACGCGGCGGAATCCGCTGTGGACACTGCTACTAATACTGCTTCGACCCCACAAGGGTCCGTCTGAAACGCGTCGCATCCCGCCGACCGGCCTGTACGTCGAGGTCGCTTCGACCCCACAAGGGTCCGTCTGAAACGCGTCGCATCCCGCCGACCGGCCTGTACGTCGAGGTCGCTTCGACCCCACAAGGGTCCGTCTGAAACGACCCACGACCGTATCGTAGCCGTGTGCGTTTGCCAGCTTCGACCCCACAAGGGTCCGTCTGAAACTGACTAACGGGACGGTAACGCTTATTCTATAGGAGACGCTTCGACCCCACAAGGGTCCGTCTGAAACCCGCGCGGCCATGTTCGAGTACGGCACCCCGATCTCGCTTCGACCCCACAAGGGTCCGTCTGAAACCCGCGCGGCCATGTTCGAGTACGGCACCCCGATCTCGCTTCGACCCCACAAGGGTCCGTCTGAAACCGTCCCCTCGACAGAGAACTCTTCGCCGATCTCCTCGCTTCGACCCCACAAGGGTCCGTCTGAAACCGAAGATCCCCGGCTACTCCGTGAGCGCCATGCTCGCTTCGACCCCACAAGGGTCCGTCTGAAACCAGAACACGTCACCGAACGAGTGGTCCGAACGGCTGCTTCGACCCCACAAGGGTCCGTCTGAAACAGTGGCCCGAGGAGGGCGACGGCGTCCGCGTGTTCGTCGAGCTTCGACCCCACAAGGGTCCGTCTGAAACGTTTGCGGAGGACATCAGTAGCCTTAGACGAGACGTGCTTCGACCCCACAAGGGTCCGTCTGAAACGCGTACCCTCTCTGTCTTGGGCGCGCCCGCCGGTCGGCTTCGACCCCACAAGGGTCCGTCTGAAACCGGATCATCGAGCCGTCCGCAAGTTCGATCCTGATATGCTTCGACCCCACAAGGGTCCGTCTGAAACAGTAGTGACGGCGAGATTGATATTACGGTGCAAGCGGCTTCGACCCCACAAGGGTCCGTCTGAAACGTTCCGAGCGGTAGTGACGTGGTCGAAGGTGGTCAAGCTTCGACCCCACAAGGGTCCGTCTGAAACCGTCGACCCGTCGGATGCTTCGATCGTGACTGTCGTCGTGCTTCGACCCCACAAGGGTCCGTCTGAAACGATACTCTGCCGAATCGATGATTTCCCGCGTGGCGTTCTCGCTTCGACCCCACAAGGGTCCGTCTGAAACCCGAATCCGAGCAGCTGCTTCGTATCGTCTTTCATGAGCTTCGACCCCACAAGGGTCCGTCTGAAACCGACGAGATCGCGCGCCTCCAGGAACTGCTGGAGTCGCTTCGACCCCACAAGGGTCCGTCTGAAACCCTCGGTCTGGTCGACGACCCACAGCGCGCCGCCGAGCTTCGACCCCACAAGGGTCCGTCTGAAACTGGTAGCACGATTCGGAGCAGTAGCCCGGCGCGTAGCTTCGACCCCACAAGGGTCCGTCTGAAACGAGCTCCGCGCCACGATCTCGAGTGTGACCGGTCCGCTTCGACCCCACAAGGGTCCGTCTGAAACCATACTGACAGGACAAGGCCCGTTGATCCTTTTAATGGCTTCGACCCCACAAGGGTCCGTCTGAAACTCGGTCGGTGGCTGGGATCGCATCGAGCAGCGTTGGCTTCGACCCCACAAGGGTCCGTCTGAAACCCGGCGTCGGTCGGCGAACCCTCGACGACTGGCGCGAGCTTCGACCCCACAAGGGTCCGTCTGAAACGACGACGTTCTGACACGAGAGATCGAGCGGAAAGAAGCTTCGACCCCACAAGGGTCCGTCTGAAACCGTCCAGATCATGGGTGCAAGCGACTCGTCGGTCCAGCTTCGACCCCACAAGGGTCCGTCTGAAACACGGCCTCGTCGAGCGCATCGGGTCTGAGCACAGACAGCTTCGACCCCACAAGGGTCCGTCTGAAACCGTTCAGGAGGATGTCCGCGGCCTCGTGGATCGTCGTGCTTCGACCCCACAAGGGTCCGTCTGAAACCCCGTCGATCGGATCAAGGTCTCAGAAGAGTATGCCGCTTCGACCCCACAAGGGTCCGTCTGAAACCAGTCCGGCACCTCAAGATTCGTGAGCGATCCGGTGCTTCGACCCCACAAGGGTCCGTCTGAAACCATGGCCGGTTAGACCACGTAAATAGCTCTATTGACTGTTTACACTTCATCGTTTCCGTCGACCTGCGATAACCTCTGTACCCCCAGGGGTCGATGGAACAACCGAGGACAGTCAGAGGAACTGATCGTCTGCGGCAGGATCGTCACCAAAGACGGTTCTCTCGACCATCTTTTCAGAGGAGACGTGGTAGATGATAGTTGATTCTCCGGGTTTGAGTATTTCGTCGACGCCGGATCGGATCTTTTTGAGGTCGCCTTTGGTCACATCTCCTTCGAGTACGGAGTTTTGCACGTGTGTGAGATATCTGCGGAGGAACTTCAGCATCTTGTGAGTACGGTCGGCTTCCATGTCGTAGACCACAACAATGTAGACCACACTCACCACCACCGTCGGAACGGGACGTACTCCTCGCCGGTCAGGAGGTGTTTTTTCAGTTTGTACGCTTCGACACGAAGGAGATACTGGTAGCTCACCTTCTTTCCCAAGTCCGGGTGGTCAATCGTCTCGTCGAGAGTCTCCTCGTATGCTTTCGAGTAGGTCTTTCGGCCGCCTTCGTTCAGGAGACAGGAGTTCATGTCGTCTTCAAAGTCGTCGATAGTTAGCTGGCCGCGGTTGACGAGTCTGAAAATGATCCGATCGGCCAGCAGCGGCTTGAACAGGTCAGCAATGTCCAGCGCTAGCGAGTACCGTCGTTCGCCGGGTTCGTGAAGGTAACTGACCGTCGGGTCTAGTGCAGTCGCACGGATCGCCGAGACGACGTTCGCGTAGACCAGCGAGTTGCCAAAGGAAATCAGGCTGTTGACCTCGTTGTTCGGTGGGTTGTACTGTCTGCCGCCGAAGACGAACCCCTCGGGAAGGATGTCGTCGAAGGTCGAATAGTACGCCTTTCGAGCGCGCGCTTCGACACCCATCGTCTCGTCGATCGTCCCCATTCTGTCGAGCGACGCCCGCGCATCCTCCAGTTCCTCCAGCACATGCTCAAAGTCGTGTCCACGCCCATTGTAGTAGGTGACGTTCGAGCGCATGTTGTGGATACTGCCGTCGACGAATGCCTTCGCAAGCTCGAGGCGGTGGTCCGGATCGTCGTAGGCTCGGACCTGATCGACAATCGTCTGACCGGAGGTTTGGCCCCGCTTTGGCATGATCGAGCCAGCGTAGTGGTCGTGCCAGCCGAAGACGTGGACTGCGACTCCTTCCTGATTGAGAAAGGAGACGAAACGAGTGTTGTAGTCGATCTGGCCGTGGAGGAAGATCGCCTCGGCGTTCTCGATCGGGAGGTACTTTTTCTCGCCGTCGTCGGTGACGACACGCACCGTGTCGTCTTGGCGTTCGATCCGTCCGTCGGAAAACACGTGGTAGTTGTCGTTCATGATCAACAGCTCCAGCAGAAATCGTGATAGGCACACGAGTCACAGACCGGCTTCTCTTCGGCCGGTGGCGGCGATTCTGCGCTGACGACCTCACGGATTCCACGGATAGCCGATTCGACCTCGGCGCTGGTTTCCGGAGTCAGTTCGATCGTCTCGCGTCGTTTCTCTGTCGGATGTGCCAGAACGCCGGTCTTCTCGACGCCGGTGACCCGATCGAGATACCAGAGGTAAAACAGCAGTTGCAACCGCGCTGGTTCGGTCATCGACGACGAGGGTTTGACCTCTAAGATTTCACCGCTGTCCAGTACGTCGATCGCGATGATCCCGTCGACACGAACGTCCCGGCGCTTGTCGGCGTATGCCGAGTCGTCCACATCGCTCCCGCGGACGATCGCTGGCGTGTCGCGATCGATCTCCACGTCGCGGCTGAGGAACCAGAGTTCACGCTCACAGACGACGTAGTACTGGAACATGACGCCGGTCAGTCGGAAGGGGAGTTCGGCGGTCTCGTCTCTGGCAGCGTCGAGAAACCGGTCGACGGGGTCGGCCGACGAGTCGGTCATAGAAACCGATCGTCGACGCTTGGCTCGTCCACAGCGAGACCTTTCGTCGTGTCGAAGTACGAGGTTCCCTGTGGCCGCCTGAGTACACGGAGGTCGGTATCACCAAGCGGTTCGAGGTGTCGAGCTGTCTCGGCCTCGGACGAGTCTTGGCTGTAGATCGGGAGCGAAACGGTGATGTCCTTAGCTTCGTCGCGACGGTTGCCGAAGGCGTCGTAGTCGAATTCTCTCACGGCCGACTCCATCGCATCGACAAGCTCTCGGTCGGCGTCCGTTCGGCAGACGATCACGTCCACGCTCTCGCGCTGGCCGATCAGTGAGAGTGTCCCGAGTTCGTCTGCTTTCGCCTCGTCGACCCACTCGACGTACTGTGGTGATCCCGGATTCCGGCCAGCGACGAGTCCGTAGTAGTGTTGAACGGCCTCGCGGGTCATCGTCCGCTCGGCGACGGTTCCATCGTTCGCACCGATCGCGTCGAGCGTTCTGGAAGTCAGTGAGATCGTACTCACTCCCTCGGAGTCGTAGACGGCTTGTGCTGGAGTCTTGGTCGTGCCCGCTGGTGGAGCGAGCCACCAGAGCGTCACGATCCCGCGGTCGCGCTCGAACGATCGGTTACACCGACCCGCCGCCTGAACGACGCTATCGATCGGTGCGATGTCGCGGTACACTCGATCGAAGCTGATGTCTACCCCGGCCTCGATGAGTTGCGTCGACACCGCCACGAGCGGAACGTCGCGCTCGGTGAGTCGCTTCGTCGCTTCGATGAGCACGAGGCGGTCGTGCGGGCGAAGGCGAGTCGAGAGGTGGACGAGTGCCCGTTCGTTCGAACCGAGCGTCGCCTCGACCCGTTTGACGAGAGCGTCCACGTTAGCTCCGTCATCGTCGAGTTCCAACTCGAGACACCGACCAACGTCGACGACCGCTTCGCGTTCCTCGATCGCATCCGTGAGTTCGGTGGCGCTGTCGATGGTGTTACAGATCGCGAGTACCGACTCGGTCTCGCCGGTCTCGTTAAGGATCGTCCGGCCAGCGGTCTCGTAGTCTACTGTCGCGTCGGTGTCGTCGAACGCGAGTACAGAATCGTGAATGTCGTACTCGACTCGTTCGAAGTGATCGAAGTATCTATCCACGTCGTTGACCAGTTCGAACGCGTCGTCGAACAGGGCTTGAGACGCCGCATCCTCGTCGTTTGCCGCCGGCTGGGTCGCAGTCATCGCGATGATCGTCGCGTCGTACTCTTCCGTGAGGATCGTCGTGATCCGGCGGACGAGCTTCCACCACTCCATTGGCAACGCCTGGGGCTCGTCCAGCACGATCACGGAATCGTACAGCGCCGGCAGTTTCATCGACTGGGTGTTGCTCGGGCCAACGAGGCTCTCAAAGAGTTGGACGAACGTCGTGAGCGTCATTCCGGAGCGCCAGCTCTCGGCGACCATCTCCGCGAGTCGGGCATGCTCGTCGGGATCGTCATCCGGATCACCGAGTTTCGTTACCGTCTCGGCCAAGTGGTGGTGGATCGTCAACAGGTTGTCTCGAGCGTCGGTGTCGAACACGTCCGTGAGTTCGTCGGCAACCTGATCGATGACGGAGGTAAAGGGCAATGCGTAGACGACCCGTTTATTCTCGCTTCGGAGCGCGAGAGCAGCATTGAGACCGGTCAGCGTCTTTCCCATTCCGGTTGGTAGTGTCAGCGTTGCAATCGACGTATCCGAGTCGCGGAACTGCTCGACACCGTTGAGTACGTCGTCTCTCGCCTCGTCACGGAGCGTATCGAGAGCGTCTTCCTGACTGTCTTCGTCGGTATCTCCTCCCAGGTCGGCGATGTACTCCGAGAGCGTACGAGCGTCCGGTTCGGACGCGTCGAGATTGCCGTCTTCGATACCGGCAGCCACCGTTTTGTCGGCGAGAATCAGTCCACTCCAAAGCTGGAGAAGCAGTTCGTAGAACTCGTCGGAAGGTGCCGAGCGGTCGTTACCGAAACCGAACATGGAGACGTGTTCGTAGACGGTCTCGAACAGGGAGTCGTCCTCCTCGTCGACCTCTTCGGCGAATTCATCCCACGACCCGTTACCATCGGTGGCGTCAGAGACGAACGATCGCGCGAATTCCCGGCGATGGTCGTCGACGTTCGCTACCTGTTCGACTAGGATTCGCTGGCGTTCGTTACTCGCCTCGCTCGTGTTGTCGAACCGAGATACTTTTTCGACGTATTCCTCCGTATCGGGGAGGCGACCGTGGTGTTTCGCGAGTGCGACGAAGGCCGCGAGACAGGCCTCGCTGTCGTAGCCCAGCCGGTCGAGGACGTAGTACCCGAGATAGGCCCCGAACAGGGAGTGGTTCGTCCGCTTACTGGTGTCTCGCTCGTCAACCACGTACTCCTGAAACCACGTCGTCGCCTTCCCGAAGTCGTGACATCGTGCCACGATCGCCGTCATCTCAGTGAGCGGGTCGCCGCCGATCGTCGTTGCGTCCGCGGAGACGACGGATTCCGCCCGTTTAGCTACCTCGTTCAGGTGATCGAGGAGCAACGTCGCCTCGTCGCCGTCCTCGGCGGGATGAGAGATCGGCGCATCCACCATCAGGTGAACACCACGGTTCGGTCATCGACTGAGTATGTCGACAGGTCAGCGAACGTGAGCGAGCCACCGTCCGGGTTGTAGGCGTAGGAGACGAACGCGCTGGTCGTCCGACCACCGTCGTCGCGTTCCATGAACGCGGGCGTCTGCTCGATCTGGTAGCGCGTCTCCGGCTCGGGAACGATCGAGTCGACGGCTTCGGGGACGGTCGAGTCGATAGTAACCGTGTCACCGCCGGGCCCCTGCTCGATCGAGAACTCACCGTGGTAGTCGACTGTCGCCAAGTACTCAGAGAGACCGAGGCTCGGAACGTAGTACGACTTCCCCGACTCGAGCAACGAGCGAAGTTGGTCGTACCGCTCGTCGTCGTCAAGCCATACGTCGATCCGATAGGCAGGATCGACGAGGACCTCGTAGTTGTGCTGCTGTCGAGGCTTGGACGGATCGGGGAGCTTGATGGAAAGTTTTCCACGAGGGTTCAGCGACGCTAGGTGTTCGTCGGCGGTCGAGAGCGTATTCATCGGTAGCTTCATCGTCCGCAGTTCGCTCGTCGGCTCGATTGCGACCAGCGACTCGCCCGGGGCGAACAAATCGTAGTAGCCGTCGCGTTCGATGCCCAGCATCGCAGCGATCAAGCCGGCGACAGTGGTCCGCGGGATGACGCGGTACGTCTGTTTCACGATGTTACCCTCGATACGCCGGAAGTGCCCCCAGGGTCCGCTGACCGTGAACGACAGGCACGTCTCAGCACCATCGGGGAGTCCTGAACCGATCGGTGCGTGCTCGGTCACAGCTCACTCCTCCGGCGCGGTCGCTTTCGCGTCTTCGTACACATCGATCACCCGGACGGCTTCACTACCGACCGCCGACTCGAGGGCGTCGTAGAGGAACTCGTGGTCGCCAGTCTCACCGTTGACGGAGACCTCGAGGACATCGCTGGCGACGACATGGACGGTGTCAATCCGATCGGATGCACCCTCGAGTCGCTCAACCAGTGCCGTCACGTCGACACAGATGTCACGGACGTTCCGGAGTTCCTCGACGGGGTTGGATTCCTCACTGTCAAGCTCGAGGTCCTGATCGAGCCCGCCGAGGTGGAAGCTCTCGTCGGCGTACTCGACTCTGAGGTAGAGCCGGGGCTCCTGTCCGACCTTGCTCCGGCTGATCGTCTGATTCTTCAACGCACGCCAGCACAGCGTGTCCAGTCGACGCACGTCCCGATCCGACAGGAGCGTATCTTCGGCCCCGTGTTCGTCGACAAGGCCGTGGAATCCGATAAAGGCATACTGGATACGGTGGTCGTCGAGGTCGAACCCGCCCTGTGCCTTGTCGTCGCCGGTCGCGATGACGCTGGTGAGGCTGTTGTACTCCTCGTTTTCCATGACTCGATGGAGCGACTTGCCGGGCGAGAACTGGACGGGACCAGTGAAGTGGTCCGGAAGGTGGTCGATCCTCTTGTCCTCCATGTCGACGCTCATCGTCGCGCCGAAGTAGCGAATATCGGCGCTGTTTTCGAGGAACTGACTGAAGACAGCGTTCTCGATGTCATCCTCGTCGACATCGTCGAGGTTGATGTCCTTGAGCCGGTCCTCGAGGAGGTCTTCGCGGGTCGCCTGATCGCCGTCGTCCTCCTTGACGTTACGAATGTAGACGCCGTGGCCGTCGTCCTGTAGTTGATCCCGCAGGTAGCGCTTGAGGCGAACGTCAGTGACGATCGCCTGATCCGTATGAGGGTCGATCCGCGGTCGGTTCGCACCGCTGAGGGGGTTGCCGTTGGGGTTCGCGTCGACTGCGTCGTACGCGAAGACGATCTCGGATCTGTTCGAGACAGTAGGGTAGTGTTCACTCATTGGTATTGGGGGATTCGTCGGTGGTTTCGTTGTCGGTCGTTGCGTCGTCCTCGTTCGTCGATCGGTCGTTCATGCCGTAGGTCAGACCAAGGGCGTAGTAGAAGCGAAGATCGTCGGTGCTGATCTCCCAGCCCGATGGATCGTTTCCGGCCATGGTTTCGACGATGGCGTTCGTGACCTCCTTATACATCGTCGAGTTGATGTTCGATCCTTTCTTGGCCATCTCCCGGGAGTAGATGACGTCTTTGTCGATTACCTCCTGGGTGATACGCTTGATCTTGGTTTTGGTCATCGACTTGATCGGGTACTGGTCGATGACGGTCGTCGACCGGTCGTGGTAGCCCTGCTGGTAGGTGCCGACTTGGCCGACGAGCGTGCCGAGCAGGAACGCACCCTTCCGTTCGGGGTCATCCAGACCGTCCGTCTGTTCGATGAACGATTCGAGCTTCTCGGTGCGATCGAGGGCGGCCGTGCCGCCGTCGGTTCGCGCGTGTTCTGGTTCCATGGTGTCGTAATCGGGACCGTCGATCAGTGTCGATTCGGCATCGCCGGCGTCCGTCGTGACGAGATCGGCGTTTTCGAGCGCGCACAACTGTGCGAACTGGGAGGCGATCAGAAGTTCCGGTACGTCGTCGCCGTCCCGATCGAGCAGTCGTTCGACGTAGGCGCTGACGAGCTGGGTCCGCGGTACAGGGTCGCCGGCAAGTATCGAGACGTGGACATCGATTCGCTCGTCGTCGACCGTTGCATCGGTGTCCTCGTCGGTGAAGGGGAACGTCCGGTAGAGATAGGCTCCCGATCCAATCATCTCTCGGAAGTCCTGGTACGTGGTGAGCGACCACTCCTCGTGGGAAGGCATCGGTGGTGTTCGATCACCGTTCCTGTCGTCGTTCTCGTCGAAGACCCAACTTCCCGTGATTTGTTCGTGTCGCTCCCCGACCGCAGTCGGGTAGTGGATCCGCCCGTTCAGCGTCTCACCGTACACGTCGAAGCGGGACATCTGGTGTTTCATGACCGCTGCGACGTAAAATCGAAGTCGACCCTCGGAATTCGCTTCGTGATCGCCCAACTCGTCGTAGAGCGTCTGGACCGGACCCATGTCGTCGGCCTGTGTGACGCTGTGAAGCGCCGCGTACAGGTTGTAGGTCTCCGCAGGCGTCGGTCGACCGAGGAAGTACGGGAGGTAGTACACGTCGGCGTTGAACGTCCGGTAGGAACAGGCGTCGACGAACTCCTCGGCGTTCATCAGCGTGACTGCCCCGTCCTCGGAGATGGGGTGGCTCCGCCACGCTTCGTCCGGATCTAATCCCGGGAACTTCTCCATCTGCTTGCCGAGGAAGTAGTTGAGCGGATCCTCCGCAGTGCCGACGGTTCGGGTGCGCTCACCGCTGATCAGATCGGTGGCCTGGCCAGCGGAGTTCGTCGCCTGTCCCTTCGAGACCAGTTTCGAGAGCTTCCGTGCACGCATCGCCTCGTTGAACACTGGCACGTCGCCGGGCCACTCGTAGTCCGCGCCCGCTTCTCGTCGAACCTGTACGGTTAGGAGTGCTGTAGTCGAACCGCCGAGTTCGGCCTTGACTACAGACCGGATCCGGTCGAGGTTCGATTCCTCATCGCCGACGGTTGCTAGCCCGCGAATGACCTCTCCATCCGGGTGTTCGTCGACAACATCCTGAACGACATCGTCAGTCGCCCACTTGGTCAGGCGCTCGCAGGCGTAGCGGGCCAACTTCTCAGGATCGCTGTTGCGTCCCGAGCGGTGCGTGACGCTGTGGTCAATCCCGCGCGCGGCGTTGTACTTGCAGTGGGCGACTTTCTGGACGAGGTCTTCGGTGTACTGAGTGATCTTGACGGGCCCATCTGCATCGAGTGCGGGTCGGTCGCCGGAGAGATCGACCTGGACGACGATCAGGCTTTCTTCTTCGCCGATCAGGTCGTTGGCCTGATCGGGTGTCAAATACGCCGCGTAGTCGCCGCCACCAGCCGTCGACAGCGTGTACAGTCGCCCGTAGAGGTGCTGGATGTCCCGGAGTGACGAAATCGGTCGATCTGGGAGTTCGTCTTCCAGTTTTTCGGGAGGGTACTTCTCGTGGAATTCGTCAGGATCAAGCATCGACGCGCTCCTTCCGGCCCGATCGCTGGTCCTCTTTCTCGGTGATGTTGACGAACCCGAACCCGAGCGAGTTACGCTCGCCGATGCCAGTGTCGAGCGCGAGATTCAGGTGGCGTCGGTGGTGGTCGTCGCGGACGGTGTAGTCGAACCGCCATTTGCTCAACACCCACGTCTCGCGTTGGCCCTGTGTCACGGTTACTGGGATCGAGAACGTCTTGATCAGGTCTGCCCCGTCGAACAGATCGCCGTCGGTCTCGGACGGGCCGGGCAGGTAGTCGGGACAAAACAGGTCGTGTTTCTTGTCGAGGTTGTTTTCGATCTGGTTGCGGAACGGCTCCATCGTATGTTGGGGTCGCCAGAACTCTGCCTCGTCGTGGTTGGTGTCGATGCCGTACTCCTCGAAGCGCCACGGCGGAATCCGAACCAGTACACCTGTTCCCGTCTCGAGCGTGCCTGATGTCTCCGGTTCGCCCACGTCGGTCGCCAGCCCGTTGACCGAATCGACGTGGAAGGGCATCTCGCCGATATTCAGCTCCCGGTCGTCTTTGAGATCGGCGGCGACGTTGGCGAGTAGTTCTTCGTGCGGCGACGCTACGAGTAACGTTCGCTCGTCGCCCTCCCGCATATCTCCCGGAGGGAACGGATTGCTGTATGTGAATCCTTTCGGGCGATCCTCGTCGTGTATTTCGTCGTATTCGGTCCCGTCAAGCGCGTTCCAGATTCGGCCTCGAAGCTTGTGGTGATACGTATTATCGTAGGCCGTGTCCGCACGTGCTCGCAGGTGTGCTATCACTCGCATTCGTGTATCTCCCTATTCCGTGTCATTATGTCATTGCGATATTCTAACTAATCGTATCATGATAAATGTGATTATAATAGAGTGACACTCAGTATTCTTGGAACTTCTATGAAGACCTCGACTCTGCACGTTTATATGTAGGCATCGTCAGAGGCGTACAGAACCGCTGAAGACTGAGATTTCTGATAGCGTTTTGTCGATGCTTCCTGTTGGGATCACCAATCTGGTTCGGGTACTGGCGGAAACAACGGCTGCAATCGAGGTACAGAGCAATTGGTCGTCTTCCGAGACGGTTGAAAACAGATGTTTCAGACCCTCTATCGAACTCACTCATAAACGTGCAGAGCCGAGTAAATCATTAAAAAATGGTCTTGTGGCCGGTTGGGGGATGTCGTTCATTGGCTTGAGGTGATGTTCACAGTAGTTTCAGTGTAAGGACTCTGAGCTATGTCAAAACAGTGACTTGATATCGAATCGTGCCTCGAGGTCTGACAGCGGCTGCTGGTCACTCATTGTGATCGCTCTCTGGCACTTCGTCTTCGTTGATCTCATAGATGCCATGCCCCAGTGGCTTGACGATATCGTCCTGTTTTAGACGCCCAAGTCGCTCTCGGACGTACTGTGAAGAGTAGCCCGCTTCTTCGGCGATAAGCGGTGCATTTGCACGCCCTTCGCGAAGCACGTTGAGGATCGCCCAATCAGCATCGCGCATATCGTCTGCGTCCATGGATTTGGTTGCTATACTCATCGGTGTATGATAAGTTGATGGCAATGGCCAAAAACCTACTGGTGATAACCTACAACCAATAGGTTTAATATATTGGTTGATAGAGTAGTAGCTGTGAGGCGCAGGGGGCCGGGAAAACCGATTCTCGGCCGGCTGTTGGAGCAGCCGACCTGCGTCCTCCGTGCTAGAAGGACAATGAGTGTTCAACCGCGAACCCACGAAACGGTTTCGGAAGCACAGACCACCGACCCACGTGCCAACTACATCTCCGTCGGCATCGACAACGAGGGCGCACACCACGTCTACCGGACGATCGACGAGTCCGTTCATGTTATCGAGAACGGCGAGCGCACCGTCCGCTACGACCTCGAGGACGTCGATCAGACGATCGACAATTGGATCGACTACATCGCCGACCGTCGAGGCGGCTTCGAGGCGCAGTACCTGTTCAAGACGATGGCTGACGCGATCGTCGGCGCTGTCGAGGTGAGCGACCAATGACGATCGTCAACGATCACGAGTGTGTCCTAAAGCGTGCCGAGCAACTCGAGCGCGAAGGCGCTCGCGAGATGCGCCTGCGAGCGGAGGCCCGCGCCGTCGCCGGCTACGAACCGGGCGACATCGAAGCGACCGACGGCTCGGAGATCATTATCGCCGGCGACGATACCCAAGCCTACAATCTCGAGACCGAGGACGGAATTTTACTCGTCGATACTGATGACGACCCACGTATCGCAACTGACGGCGGCTGTGACCAGTCCACCGAAGCGACCGTCGAATTCGTGTTCGAGTACACGACGATCAATGGCCGTTGCCGACGGGTGATGGTTGTCCCCGATACCGGTGGCGAAGCCTGGAGGATCGAACACGAACGCCGCAATAGTACGTGGAGAGAAACTGGTCGCGAACCGATCACCGAAGTCGATTTTCACGTACAGGAACGGCCCAGCGAGCACGACCCCAGTGAAAGCGATCAAAGGCAGTCTGCCGTGCCCGATGGCGGCCACACGAAACATGAGACGTTTCTCACGGACCAAAGACACTACTGCGATATCTGCGAGTGTCCGTTCGACTCGCTTACCAAGCTGGCAAGCCATGACTGTCGACTCCAACCCGAGAGTGGCTAGCTGACCCAGTACACCACCTCGGGATCGCGTTGACTTATCTAGCGCAGTAGACCGCCGCACCTCGTCACTCGAGACGGAGATTCCAACCCTCCGGTAGATCGACACTGGTCTTTCGAACACGAAGATCTGAAAGCGTCTTTCGGGGAGACGGCCACTGCGCTTTCTCGAGATAACTCTCGAGTCGGTAGTCCACTGCTCTACCAGCGTTCCCGACACCGACCAGCACCGCGAGTCGAATCGTCCGACAATGCCACCGAAACCAGAATCAAATGAGCGCGAACACAGACTGTCCCCGGATCTGATGCACAGACACTCCAAACACTTGCCGACGAACTCGAGCGGCTTCACGAGCGTGTCACAACCCTCGAGGACGAACTCTCCCAAAAGGACGACCGCATCGGTCACCTCGAGGCCGAACTCAAGGAGGCCCACACCGAAAACAGGAATCTCGAAGCACGGCTCGAGGACTTAGAACACTCACAGACACCCATCGAGGCACGACTAGACGCCCACGAGAAGAAACTCAACGCCAACAAAGACCGCGTCGGTGAACTCCAGGCACGAGAACTTGAGAAAGGTGCACACCTCCTGGAGGAACACATCGATAATGGGGAAATCGACGTTGCGGATGGCCGTCTCGAGCGCATCCGCAAAGACGACGGTGAGAGCTACTTCCGATTGCCGGAGAGTGATGATCCACTCGAGCGTGGTGGCGATGTCTCCCTCTCGTATGGAGATCTGCTTCCACTCCAGCAGCTCGCGAAGATGGACGAGGATATGCTCCGGGCAACGACATCGGCGCTTCCGTCACGGCTCGCTGCAAAGCTCTGGAAGGCACGCACCGATCCGGGAGTTGGAGACAACCCCTGGCGGAAAGGGAGTACAAGCGTTCGAGAGTACGTCACCGCCGGCGATATGAAACACTGGATTCGACGGCAGGAGAAGGGCATCAGTGACGACTACGCGAAGAAGCTGGTCTCGCGAACGATCGATGCGTTACTCGATCTCTCGAAGAGCAGGCTGGCAGTCAAAAAGCGGACACAGCGCAAGAACGGCCTCGAGTACACTGAACGACGCGTCTTGTTGATGGACGACGTTGCCATCCCCGGTGAGATGGCCGGTTCCGGAGACACCTGACGTCGACGGTTGCGGGTGTCTCCCGACTACCCATTCCCCCTGAGAAGGGAACCACTCTATCCGCCCAGCTACTATCCAGCACAAGAGCGGTTGTATGCAGTGTACTGTTACTCTATAGTACGTCACTTGATCGGTCGTTGTCGGTCTTACCCCAACGACTTTCCTGTGAGTGTGTCTGAAGACGCCAGCTGTCACCGGGGCTCTCTCGGCTCGAGATGTGTTCTACATCCGTGAAAAGCGCAGGATAGAGAACTGGCCCGGCGTTACCAGAAACAATTTCGGATGTTCACGATTGCGGCAATCATAGGTGTGATCTGTATTTTCAAGGTACACAAACCACTTTCCCAGAGTGCAGTCGCTGTCCGACCGACGGACTGGGTTGGCTAACTCTGAATCTGGCGACTGCTAAACTCACATGCTTCAGTCTAACGTTTATATAAGAAGCCGCGGCCAACGCCCGTGATGCAACTGACCAATCGCCAAGAAGATCTCCTGATTGCCGTCGCACTAACTGAGTTCTCAGTCCACTACGAAGCTGCTGCCCCTGAACTCGCTGAGTATGCCTGGCAGCTGGCCGCCGATCGCCTCCTCGAGTACGATGTCGAACCAGGCGAAGCTGTTGACGAACTCGAGATCGAGTAGCTCCCGCTCACCGTCCTTGATCAGACCTCAAAAGCCACCCGGATGGGCATAGAGTGGTGGCCGCCGGGCGGACTGAGACAAATAGGGTCGTGGATGATTTGACTGGCCTGTCGCGCGGGGTAACGCGACAGATGAAATGTTTGGGAGAGTTACTATCAACCTCGCTTCGATTCTCAGCTGGTCAGAACCGTCTCTATCGACTCTGTGATCACCCACTGTTCTGTTGAGGTGCTTGGAACTGTCCTGTATGGCTTTGTGATCGACCACCTTTGTGCGTGATGTCAAACTCGATGGAAGCTGTCGACGAACTCGTTACCAATCTCCCGTTCGACCCAGAGGCTGGCGATACGGCAGCCGCCGCACCATAAAATCTCACTCGAATACGAGCAAAACCCGTATTCAACGGGTATTATTAAACGGATGACTGTCGAAACAACGAGACAGAATTGCAATGGCTCGCGTCACAGATCCACGGCCACCACTTCCGGAGTGGATTCTCGAGTGCTATGATCGGCTGTGTACGCAGGCATGTCGACCAGACCATGGCGAAGACAGCGTTCCGCTGGTCGATTACGACGATGCCACCGACATCCTAGTCGCCGATGCAGAGTTAGCACTCGAGCAACGAGACGTCGAGCACGCACTTACTCGGCTGCTCGAACGGGGCTACTTCTACGAAGTCGAGGATGAACTTCGGGTCACATCGCCGGAAGAACAGTGTTAGCGACTGCTGGTTCTATTCGGATTACAAATATGGCGTGTTCTATCACATCGGGAGTACGTCAAGGAGAGGGAACGGTCATTTCGAGTGGTGCTGGTAGCGAAATATCCCGGTCCCGCCGGGACCGACACCACGGGAATCGCCCTCCCCAATCACCTATCATTTCAGAGCCAATATAAAGTTGTCAGTCTTGTATTTAATTTTTTACTGAATGTAATTCAAACGGATGTTTTATGCGTGAGTAAAAGCACTCTATCTTTCAAATCTGTTATAAGGTGTCATAGAACACGTCTCACACCTACTATGCGGGCATCTTGATTCGATAAGTACAGCTCTTTCAATGGCTATTCAGATTGATACTGCCGTAACTCTCTAAAAAGAAGGAGTGCGCTGATCCCACTGATTATGAGAAGGATGAGTTGAGATGCCGAGCTGGGTGCTTGAGACCCAGCCATCCTAAAAGGGACTCCAGTCATGAAAGCGAGGACGAACAATTTTGTTCTAACAGATGTTAATTCTGATTTAGTAATGTGGGCATATGAATGTGAATCTTGCTTACTTTTTGTAAATCCATCTCTTTTTAGCGTATAATATGGGAAAACTAAGAAGCCACCAAGAGGAACAAGAATGGCTAGATCATATCGTTGAAATTCATCAAGATCAAATTGGCGCATATCTACATATACAATCCCAGAAAGAAGAAATTGAACAACCATCGTAGCTATTAATACAAGTTCTGCTGTACCGTCCATTTATCGAATGAGTTGATATTCAGACTGCATAAGTTTTCTTAACGATTGTTCAACACGAGAAGTTCGCATCCCTACTCATCGGTCAATTCACCACCGGAGTTGGTGTAATCAACACTATGGGAAGAGTTCTATGACTCCCTTACTCTGTTACTCTACCAGCCAGAAGTGACGGCTTCGCTCTGCTTGGGATCTTCCTCGTACTCTTCGAACAGGGACTCGAATCCCTCGTCGACGACCTGCTGGACGAGTTCAGCGAACGAACTCCGATTACCTGGATTCTCCACGAGCGACCGAAACGTGCTCTCGAAGTGATGCCCATGCGAAGGCCGATCCCGACTCGAGGTTTCGTGAGCGGCTTCGTGTAACACCACGAGATACAGATCGTGCATCCAGACTGCACGCTGGCGACTCGTCACGGCGGAGTCGGTGATCACGATATACGTCCTGCCGTCGGTCCAGGCATCGGCACTCGCCTCGCCGTAGTACACGTCCCGCTCAATCCCAAGCTCTCGTGCTAGCACTCGAGCGAAGCAAAGATACCGCTGCTGATCAGCGTTCAACTGCGACTCATCCTCGATACGATGATAGCCCGTCCAGACTCCCTCTGACTCTGCTTGCTCGCCAACATCGAACGTCTCTGGTACCACTATCGATGTGTCTTCGTCAGTGGCGAGGTCGCGAAGCCGCTGCGTCGCTGGATCGCTCGTATCGAGGACAACGTAGCCACGCTCGCCGAGTTTGTCTGCGCCTTTCTGGGCTCCGTCGACCCACCCAATTTTCGGGGCCGCCTGGATCTCCTCGAGGCTGATACGGGACTCGGTTGCCAGCTGGAACAGCTTGCGCTCGGCCCACTTCTCGTCCGATGACTCGGATGCTATCTCCTCGATCATCACCTCCCGACTCTCGGCAGTCAGCCGGTCGTCCGAGACCTCGGCATACAGGTCATCACGTGCCTGCTCGAGTGCGTCGTCGATCCGCTGCCAGCGATCACAGCCCGACTGGATGTCGTTGCGCGCAAAGTTCAGCGTCAAGTTTCCCTTCGAGACGACCACACCACCGAGTCCGTACTCGCGTTTCGTCGTCACGTACAACCCGTTACTGTAGATATCGAGTCCCTCGTGGGGTGTGTATTCGAGTGCGAGGATCGCATCTTCCGTTTCCCGTGTGAGTGATGGGTGTGGTGAGTCCGCCACTGCCTCAAGTGGATCGCCCTTGTCGACCGATTCGCCGTTGATCACGACCGAGACGCCTGTCCGGGATTGCACGTACGCGAAGCGCTTGCGAAGATCGCGAACATAGCGCCGCCAGCGGTAACTGTCCGGATCGGGAACCTCGTCCTCGTAGTGATCGATCTCGACGAGCATTCCCTCGAGATGATGCTCAGTGTCTACGAGTTGGCCGTCGCGACTGCTGACGTCTGCCCACGGCCCAGAGTCGCGTCGATTGCGATAGTCAAAGCACAGTGCGGTGTCGTGGCTCCAGATACGAACGGCACCCTTCGCGATGATCGCGCCCTTGCCGATGCCCCATTCACCGATTGTTTCGTCGTCCGACCGTTGTTTGCTTCCCGCACCAAGCACTGAGAGGTTACGTCGTCCTTCGGTCGACTCGAGGTCAACACCAGCGCCGTCATCGAGTATGAGCGACCGTTCTGGCGAGATACTGACCAGCACACGGGATGACCCAGGACTGTCGATGCCGTTTTGGACCGCTTCACGGATCGCGTCTGTGAGATCTGCCATCTGATCTTCGATGAGGTACGTTGCGACCCGCTCGTCAGCCGTCATTGTCACGGTCTCGTCAGCCGAGGATTGATTGGCCGGCCTCGAGTCAGTCGCTTCGTTCGTCGCGAACTCCGATAACGTCGGATGATCTGTCATGGTGCTCACCCCTGTGGCACCACAGAAACTGAACGGCGGAACTCGAGCGCTTTTGCTAGTCGCGGTTGCTGCTGGAATTGGTGAACCGCCACGGGGTCAAGCCCTGAGGCACTCGGCCTGCCCTGCCTGTAGATAGATCCAGACAGTGGCTGCCTGTTTTGTCCTATCAGTATTTGCTGAAAAGGCTTATTGCGATCTGCGTGCAATTCGCTATTAGGATGTCTACAAAAGGAGCAGATTGGAATACGCCTCTCGATACCGGAGGAGAAGCGTTTGAACTCCTCAGGAACTCCCGGAAAGCGTGGATCTATACCTACATTCGTCACAACGCAGACACCACGATCGACGACGTCGTCGACTCCTTTGAGATCCCACAGCGGACTGCCTACGACTATATCAACGATCTCGAATCTGCAGGGTTCATTGAGCAGTCGAATGAGGGACGGCCGGCACGATATGTAGCTCGTGAGATCGATCTTCAACTAGTACAGGATGATGTTCAGCGGCAGATCACGCCAGCATTGATCGAGGCGATTGCACGCCGCGAGAGAGATGACGATATCGATACGTACATCGAACGCCACGGCTTGGATGGGCTTGCGGTCGCTCTCGAGTATGCTCGGGAATATGCTGAGGGATCAGTAACTCATCGAATTATGGCCCGGGAGCAGGAAATCTCATCGTTAGAAGCGGGTATCATTCTGGACGCACTTCGCCCCGTTGTTGAGGAGTGATTGCCTACTAACGGATTAACTACCTGAACGGGTAGTTATATCAAATAAAGTTAGATAGAGTGTATGAATTACGGTATATATTTTGAAATACATTATGTACTTGACCATCCCCAGTTTAAGTGTGATGAAACGTCAGGTGCACCTGTTAGGTCGGCAGCGATCCAGAAGTATATCCATGACTCCACTACCCGCACTTCAGACGAATACAGACGGTATGACGGCCTCTGATCGTTCCCGAACGAACGCGTCGCTGGGGGGATTGCATGTTTGGTGAACGGACACCACACGTCGCTGACCGCGAAGCCCACGTCGTTGGCGGTGGCATCGCCGGCCTGGCCGCCGCGGCGTTTCTGATTCGCGATGGAAACATGCCTGGCGAGAACGTTCATTTCTACGAGAAACTTGACGTCGTTGGCGGGGCAATGGACGGTGCAGGCAACCCCGACGAAGGGTACGTTATCCGCGGTGGGCGCATGTTCAATTTCCCCGCCTACGAATGTACCTGGGACCTCTTCCGGACGATCCCTTCGCTCGAGGACCCCAGTATCTCGGTCAAAGAAGAGATGAACGAGTTCAACGAGATCCACGAGTCATATGCGGAGACGCGGCTGGTCGAGGATGGCACCCGTCTCGATGCCTCGCAGTTCGAACTGAAGATGCACCACCGGCTCTCGCTGGTTCGACTTCTGCTTACACCAGAGGAACGACTTGGAGACACCCGGGTCGAAGAGTGGTTCGACGACGACTTCTTCAAGACGAACTTCTGGTACTTGTGGGCGACGATTTTCGCCTTCCAGCCGTGGCACAGCGTCGCTGAGGTCCGCCGGTATATGTACCGTTTCTTGCACGTCTTCCCCGGTCTACACACGTTAGAAGACATCGACCGGACCAAGTACGACCAGTATCATTCGATGATCCTGCCGCTTCGGCGCTGGCTCGAAACTCGTGGCGTCGACTTCCAGCAGGACTGTCGCGTGATCGATATGGATATCGTGACTTCTCGAGTAGGGCGGACTGTCGAGCGCCTCCACTACGAAACCGGAGACGGCACTGAGAGCGTCGAGGTCGATTCCACGGACCTAGTCTTTTTCACCAACGGTTCGATGACCGATGGCTCGGACCTCGGGGCATGGGACGAAGCACCCGAAACGAACGAGACCGGCGCGTCCTGGGAGCTGTGGCGGTCGATCGCCGAGGACAACACCGGATTCGGCGACCCCGAGGTCTTCGCGGGCAATGTTCAGGAGACCAAGTGGGAGTCCTTTACCGTCACGTTGCACAACACTGATCTGTTCGATCAGATCGTCGAATTCACTGACGAGGAGCCGGGCAACGGGCTGGTAACATACGTTGACTCGTCCTGGCTTCTGTCCACTGTCGTCGCAGCCCAGCCGCACTTCCCGAACCAGCCTGACGACGTGAAAGTCTTCTGGGGATACGCCCTGTTCACAGACCAAGAGGGCGACTACGTCGAAAAGAAGATGTCCGAATGTACAGGACGAGAGATCCTCGAAGAGCTCTGTTATCACCTGCAGTGTGAGGACCGCCTGCCGGAAATCCTGGAGGACGTAGACTGCGTGCCGTGTATGATGCCGTTCATCACGGCTCACTTCCAGCCCCGGACGCCCGGCGACCGGCCGCTGGTCGTCCCCGATAGCTCGAACAATCTTGCATTCCTCGGGCAGTACGCCGAACTCCAACGTGACGTCGTGTTCACCGTCGAGTACTCGGTGCGGACGGCGATGACCGCCGTCTATGACCTGCTTGATCTCGATGAGGAGATTCCACCCGTGAGCAAGCACTACCGCGAACCGGGCGTGCTCGCAGATGCAGTGAGCGCCTCGTTCGATTGACTGGCAACGGCTGTGCTGTTTCCCGTCATGCTATCTTGCACGTTTGATAGGGGCTTTGTGGTCTTACGTCCTCTTCACCAGAACTGGTAAGAACGAGATTGCATCTTAAATAGGTCGCCGCCGATGTTTTCACTGATGCCGGAATTGACCTTCCACGGATTAGATATTGGGCGAGTCGACCCGAATGACGATCTCGTTGAGCGAATCGTCGAGACGACCGACGAGGAGTATCCCTTTTCGGACGATGACGTGATCGTTATTACCACGAAAGTCGTTTCATTCGCCGAGGGGCGCCTCATCGAAGCCGACGATGTCGATGTTACTGAACGCGACCAACGAGTCGCTGATATCACTGGAATCGATCCACGCGAGGTGGCGGTCATCTATGAGGAAAGTGACGTTCTCGGTGCAATCCCGATCGCAGAAATTGGTGAGGACCTGCTGTTGGAACACGCTGTGGATCCCGACGTCGCTCAAGAAGCGCTCGACGATGTCCCCTCAATGCTTGTGACCGAACGCAACGGCCGACTCTGTACAAATGCAGGCATCGACTGGTCGAACAGTCCGGAAGGAAAAATGACGCTCCTTCCAGAAGATCCCGACGAAAGTGCGCGACGGCTCCGCAAGGAAATCGAAGCACGAACTGGAGCCGACGTCGCTGTCGTGCTCTCTGACTCAGAAGTTGCCGGTCCGGGATCGATGGACCTCGCT
>Ga0207720_100419_pt1 | contig 29654 bp, 20 predicted proteins | sample A23P2SouthBayCA_2_FD_187751 | JGI IMG/M metagenome (GOLD analysis project Ga0207720, IMG submission 187751) | Aerobic enrichment media microbial communities from Eden Landing Ponds, California, USA - A23 E3 (2) (SPAdes) | ecosystem: Environmental > Aquatic > Marine > Unclassified | place...
GTTCCGGACGGAGCTGTGGAAGAAGTCGGGCCACTACGAGAACTACGTCGACGACATGTTCCTCCTCGACGTGAACGACGAGGAGTACGGCCTGAAGCCGATGAACTGCCCCGGCCACGCGACCATCTTCGACCAGCAGTCGTGGTCCTACCGCGACCTTCCGGTGCGCTACTTCGAAGACGGGAAGGTGTACCGCAAGGAACAGCGCGGCGAGCTGTCGGGCCTCTCGCGCGTCTGGTCCTTTACCATCGACGACGGTCACCTGTTCGTCCGCCCCGACCAGATCGAAGACGAGATCAACCTCATTATCGACAACATCCTGACGGTGTTCGACACCTTCGGGCTGGACGCCGAGGTCGCGCTCGCCACGCGCCCCGAGAAGTCCGTCGGGAGCGACGAAATCTGGGAGCAGGCGGAGACGCAACTCCGCGCGGTGCTCGACGACAGCGGCATCGACTACGGCATCGAGGCGGGCGACGGCGCGTTCTACGGCCCGAAAATCGACTTCGCGTTCAAGGACGCCCTCGGTCGCAAGTGGGACGGCCCGACGGTCCAGCTCGACTTCAACATGCCCGACCGCTTCGACCTGACGTACACGGGCGAGGACAACGAGGACCACCAGCCGGTGATGATTCACCGCGCGCTCTACGGCAGTTACGAGCGCTTCTTCATGGTTCTCATCGAGCACTTCGACGGCAAGTTCCCGTTCTGGCTCGCCCCCGAGCAGGTCCGCATCCTGCCCATCTCGGACGACCAGCTGGGCTACGCGAAGAAGCTCCAGTACGAGCTCGGCGACTTCCGCGTCGACATCGAGGACCGCTCGTGGACGCTCGGCCGGAAGATTCGGGAGGCCCAGACCGACCGCGTTCCGTACATGGTCATCGTCGGCGGCGACGAGGAAGCAGACGGAACCATCTCCGTCCGCGACCGCAAGGAGCGGGAAGAAAAGGACGTGAGCGTCGAGGCGTTCCGTGACCACCTCCGGAGCGAATACGACGAAAAGCGCCCGGAGCCCGACTTCCTCGCCGACGAAGAGTGAGGTCCCCGACTCCAGCCGAGTCCGGCCGACTCAAGCGGTAACTGATCCTCTGTTTCGGCGGTTCCGCGCCGCCGCGACCAACTCTCGCCGGACCGTCGTTCGGAACGACTCGTCTCTGATGAGGGTCGCGAGCACGCCGAAATGTCCGCAGTCCCACTCGCGGCGGTTCGGCCTCGGGACGCCCCACTCGTCGAGGAGCGCGCGGGCCGTCGAGGCGGGAGCCATCTCGTCGCGGGTCCCGACGAACGGGAAGACGCGTTCGGGCGCGAGACACGGGTCTTTCGGCGGGTTCAACAGCGGCGCGAACTCGTGGAGCGCCGCGCCGGTCCAGCCGGCCGCGTCGAGCGCGTCGTCGATGTCGAGCAGTCTCGTGAGTTCCCCCGAGAGGAGCGTCTGGTCGATTGCGCCGGGCATCCCCACGGGGAACAGCAGGTCGGGGCGCATCGACTCCGGCCAGTCGCCGCACCGGCCGCCGACGTGGAGCGCGATTGTGCCGCCGAGGCTGACGCCGCCGACGCCGACGACCGGCGCGCCTTCGGTCCGCGCCCAGTCGGTGAGGACGGCGGTCTCCAGCGCGGCCGCCGAGTAGAGCGTGAACAGGCCGACGGGCGCGCGGGCGATGTAGGGCTCGCCGCTGTAGCGACCGAGTAGCTCTCGGCGGCCGTGCCACGGCGCGTCGGGGAGGACGACCCGGTAGCCCTCGGGGGCGAGCGCGCGGGCGACGTACTCCTCTTCGGGCCAGTAGCCGAGTTGGTCGTCGAACGTCCCCCACCCGGAGTGGAAGACGAGCGTGGGGAGGTCGGCGTCACCGCCGGCGTTGGCGTCGGTGTCGACGGGTTCGTACACCCGCGCGGTCGCCCGGTCGCTGAGGTGCGGCGAGGGCGACCGGAAGCGAAGCAGGTACTCGACGGTTCCCGGCCCGCGGACGGTCGCAGAGCGCTCGACGCGGGGGAACTCCTCGGCCGCGCTGGACTCGGCGAAGCCGTAGAGCCGCTCGGGTTCGGCGAGTTCGTGGTGCCAGCGGGTCCGCGCGTCCTCGGGCGAGGGCGTCTCGAACTTCACCGGGGGTACGAGGTGTTCCTTCGAGAGGAACCCGAAGATGTCGGTCGGTTTTGCCCGCCGTTCCGACACCTCGCGGCGCTCTCGCTCGACGGCGACGCGCTCGTCGGGCGTCGACTCGTCGTCGCCCCAGAAGACGCGCTCCCAGCGGTCCATCGTCTCGTCGTACGCGCCGCGGAGGCGCGCGTACCGCGCGAGGGCGCGTTCGATTCGGTCGTGGAGGTGCGGTGCCGGCGGCGCGCCGACCTCGCGGAGGTACGCTTCGGGACCCTCCGAGAGCGCCACGTCGGCCGCGGCGCGAGCGCGGCCGACGGCGAGCTCGCGGGGGAGAGCGCGGGTCTTGAACGCTTCGAACGGGCGCGAGGTCGAAAATCGGCCGGCGGGCGAGGTGAGCAACCGGTGTACCGCCGGGGTTTCGAGGTGGTCCATACCGTGGATACGAGTGACACGATAATGACCCTAGGCCCGCGTGTCGGCGAGTGAGAACGGCCGGAGTCGGCTGACGCTCAGTCCGAATCGAACCGCCAGCGCGTCGCGTCGGCGGGAAAACCGGCCCACGACAGCGGCACGACGGCGACGGTCTGGGCGAGCGTGATGACGCCGAACGCCCGGCGAGTCGAGTGAGATACGGCGTCCAGAATCTGAGACGGGTGCGGTCCATGGGCTGTGTGCGGCCAACCGGCGAAAAGAAATTCCGGAACCGGCGGTCACCGTCGGCGACGTAAAAGCCCGTCAGATAGCGGCAGTGGGCTTTATCTTTCAGGACGGGCGACACATCATATGGAACAGGTGGGTGGAAAGGCGGCGGCGAGAGGTTCGGAGACGCGCCTCGTTCGGGTCGAGCGGGAGATGAACGACCACGGGGCGATGACCGTTCGGGTGGTCGAAACCGGAGAGCTACGCACCGTGGTGGCGTGTGCGACTTCGGACCTGCGAGCGCGACTCGCTTCGACGGCGGCGGGCGCGGAGTTTCCGCTTCGACTCGTCCCGTCGCCGGGACGCGGGAACTCGTGGGTCGCACTCGGGCGGTGAGTCAGGCGTCGAACAGCAGTTTCGCGCCGACCGCGAGGCCACCGAACAGCACCACGAGCACCGCGCCGGGGACGACGTCGGAACCGAAAAGCACCCCGTAGTCCGGGGTGAGCACCGCAAGGAACTGTCCGGGGTCGAAGTGGTCCTCGACGCCGGTAGCCAGTCCGAAGACGACGGCGACAAGGAGCGTGGCGAACACGAGGACCGCCTCGGTCCTGTCGCTTTGGGTCATACTCGGTAGCGTTCCGAGCGGGACATAAAACACCCGAGGGGGAAGCCACTCACCGGTCAGCGATTCGAGTGATAGACGGAGAGCCCCGGCTGTCGGGGTTGGTCTGGAAGGAAGGTAGTGGGCCGGACGCGATTTGAACACGCGACCGTCTGATTAAGAGTCAGACGCTCTGCCTAACTGAGCTACCGGCCCTTGCAATCTCTCGTAACTGCCGGTAGGTAAAATGACTTTCCTTTCTGTACGACGACGGCAGGGACGCACACGCGCGAAACAACGGACAAACGGTGGGTGTTAAGTGGCGGCCGGCCGGAGTAGCGGGCAACGATGAGTGCAGGGGTCAGCATTTCCTCGATGTCTACGTACGCGATACTCGGCTGTGGGAGCGTCGGGCACGCGGTCGCCGAGGAACTGACAGACGAGGGAAAAGACGTCCTCATCCTCGACAAGGACGAGAGCCGCGTCGAAGCCCTGCGCGACCAGGACTTGAACGCGCAGACCACGAACATCGCCGACCCGGAACTCGCCGACGCCGTCACCGGACGCGACGTGATTCTCATCCTCTCGTCGGACGTCAAGGCCAACAAGGCGGCCGTCTCGACTATCCGCGACCGCGACGAAGACCAGTTCATCGTCGTCCGCGCCTCCGACCCCGTCTCAGAGGACGAACTGACGAAGCTCGGTGCCGACGTGGTCATCAACCCCTCGGAGGTCATCGCCGACTCCGCGCTTCGGAGCGTCGAGTCCGGCGAACTCGAATACAAGGCCCGCCAACTGGCCGATATCCTGCGTGACACCGACCACGGGATGGCCATTCTCACCCACGACAACCCCGACCCCGACTCGCTCGCCTCGGCGGTCGCGCTTCAAGCCATCGCCCACGAGTACGACGTCGAAGCCGACATCCTCTACTCGGGCGACATGGGCCACCAAGAGAACCGGGCGTTCGTGAACATCCTCGGCATCGAACTCACGCCGCGGGCCGACTCGAAGTCGCTCGAAGAGTACGGCGCGGTCGCGCTCGTCGACCACATGAAGTCGGGGATGCCCGACCTCGGCGACGCCGACATCACGGTCTTTATCGACCACTTCGAACCCGACGAGGGCATCGACGCCCGCTTTACCGACGTGCGGCCGAACGTCTCGTCGACCTCGACGATTCTCACGAAGTACATCCAGGAGTTCGACCTCAGCCCGTCGCAGGCGGTCGCCACGGCGCTTCTCTACGGGATTCGCGCCGAGACGCTCGACTTCAAGCGCGACACGACGCCCGCGGACCTGACCGCGGCGGCGTATCTCTATCCCTTCGCCGACCACGACACGCTCGAAAAGGTCGAATCGCCGTCGATGTCGCCGGAGACGCTGGACGTGCTCGCCGAGGCCATCCAGAACCGCGACGTGCAGGGCTCGCACCTCGTCTCGAACGCGGGGTTCATCCGCGACCGCGACGCGCTGACACAGGCCGCCCAGCACCTCCTCAACCTCGAGGGCATCACCACGACGGCCGTCTTCGGCATCGCCGACGACACCATCTACCTCGCGGCGCGGTCGAAGGACATCCGCATGAACATCGGGAAGATTCTGAGCGACGCCTTCACGGGCATCGGCGAGGCCGGCGGCCACTCCACGCAGGGGTCGGTCGAGATTCCGCTCGGCATCTTCACGGGCATCGAGTCCAACGACGACAACCGCGACACGCTCCTCCAACTCACCGAGGAGGCGGTAAAGCGCAAGCTCTTCCGTGCGATGGGCGTCGAGGGCGGCGAGAGCGGAAACGGGAGTTAGAACGTCAGACGACGAGCGACTCTTCGTCTTCTTCTGGGTTCTTCAGGCGCTCGATGACGTCGTTGATGAGGATGACGTCGCCGACGGCGCGGACCCACCGATACGGAATGAGAACGCCCTTTCCGGGTTCGATCTGGTTGCGGAACAGTTCGTCGTTCAGCGCCGTCAACGCGAGGCCGGTGACCGTCTCGTGGTCCAAGTCGAGGCGGACGTCTTCGACCTCGCCGACGAACACACCGTTGTTCGAGTAGACCTCCCGGCCTACGAGCGTCGTAATCTCTTCGGGCGTCCCGTCCATATCCGCCAACATGGGATGCCGGGTCTTAATTGTTCGTAGCCCGCGAGTCGGGCCGCAGACGCGCGGCAGACGGGCGTCCGACGCCGGCGAGAAATCACCGGACGAAGACGTGTTGTTCGGTTGAGAAGACGGCGGACGAGTCGCCGCGGACGACGGCCGAGGTGGGAGCCGAGAAGGGGGCGCGTTACCGCCGCGGCGCGACCAGTTGAATCGGGTGTTGCGTCGGGCGGCTGAGGAGCGAATCGAGCTGTTCGAGACAGGAGGTGCCGCTGGCGACGACCGTGCGGTCCCTGTTCTCGTCGGTCTGGAACTGCCCCTGTAGCTCGGAGCCGACGTCGACGCTGAGTTCGTAGTACTCGGACTTGTAGCCGAACGAGCCGGCCATGCCGCAGCACTCCACGTCAGAGGTGGCGACGTCGTAGCCGAGGTCCGAGAGGACGGCCTCGGTGTGACCTTCGAGGCCGAGCGTGCGCTGTTGGCAGTGGCTGTGGTAGGCGACTTCCTCGCCCGCACCGGCTGAGAGCGCGTCGGCGTCCGCGCCGTGGTCCAGCAGGCCGAAGACGTACTCCATGACCTCGTAGCTGGCCTCCGAGATGCGCTCGAAGGATTTCTCGGGGAGGAACTTCTCGTACTCGGTTCGGAACATCGCGAGGTCAGACGGCTCGATGACGACGATGTCGCGGCCGTCGTCGATGTGCTCGGCGAGGCCGGCGTACACGTCGTGGGCGTGGTCCTCCGCGGTCGCAATCATCCCCTGCGAGAGCGGGGCGCGACCCGACGAGCGAACGTCGGGGACGATGACGTCGACGCCGAGGGCTTCGAGGGCGCGGACCGCGGCCTTCCCGCGTTCGACCTGCACGTGGTTCGTGTACACGTCGGGGTAGAGGACGGCGGTGCGGACCGGGTCGTCGACCCGCGAGGTGCGGCTCTCGAACCAGTCTTTCAGCGTCTCGCGCTGGAATGCGGGGAGTTCGCGGCGGGCGTCGATACCGAGGAACCGCTCCATGAGGTCGCGGGAAACGTCCAGTCCGGCGGCCCAGTTGGAGACGGGTGCGAAGAAGCTCCCGACCTTGGCGGCCGTCTCGAAGTTGCCGAAGAAGCGCTTCTGGAGGCTGACACCGCCGGGCTCCTCGTCGGGCGTGAGTCCCTCGACGAGCCAGTCGAGTTCCGACACCTCGCCGCGGTTGACCCGGTCGCGGACGACCGTGTTTATCCACGGGATGTCGATTTCGACCGGGCAGGCGGTGGTACACCGGCTACAGCCGGTACAGAGGTCGTTGAACTCCGCGGCGCTGTCGAGGCCCTCGACGCCGGCCTCCCAGCCGGTGCCGATGCCGCCGGAGTAGGTCTCGCCGCCGAAGGCGTGGCCGCCGACGTGCTGGAAGTTGGCGCAGACGTTGGAACACGCCGAACACCGGATGCAGTAGAGCGTCTCGCGGAGTTGGTCGTCCTCGCGCATGTCGAACCGCCCGTTGTCGATGAGCACGAGGTGGAAGTCGCGGTCCGTCTCGGTCGCCGAAAGCGGCGTGTCGGAGGCGTCGAAGTCGACGGTCGGCGACTCGACCGGCGGGGTCAGAAGCGAGATGTAGGAGGTGATGTCCTGTCCCGTTCCCGACTTGCCGATGAGTTCGACGAACGGCCGGAGGTCTTCGACGGTCGGGATGACCTTCTCGACGCCGGCGACCGCGACGTGCGTGTCGGGCACGACGGCCGTCTTCCGAGCGTTGCCCTCGGAGGTGACGAGCGCCATCGTCCCGGTGTCGGCGGTGATGAAGTTCGCGCCGGTCATCCCCACGTCCGCGCCCTCGATGAGTTCGCCGAGTTGCTCGCGGGCGAACATGGTGAGTTCCTCGGCGGTTTCGAGGGGTTCGTCGGGGTCGAACGCCTCGTTGAACAGGTCGGCGATGGCCTCCCGCGACTTGTGGATGGCGGGCGCGACGATGTGCGACGGGGACTCGTCTGCGACCTGCAGGACCCACTCGCCGAGGTCGGTCTCGACCACGTCGATGTCGGCGGCTTCGAGGTCCTCGTTGACCGCTATCTCCTCGGAGGTCATCGACTTCGACTTGACGACGCGCTCGGCCTCCTTGTCCTCGCAGACCTCGCGGATGTACTGGTTCGCGTCGGCCGCGTCGTCGGCGATGTAGAGCGTGCCGCCGTTCGATTCGACGGTCTCGCGCAGTTGGTCGATGAGTTCGGGGAGCCGTTCGATGGCGTCTTCTTTGATGGCCCGCGCCTCCGATTTCAGCCCCTCGTAGTCGTCGAGCGTCTGGACCGATTCGTAGCGACCCTCGTTGAACCCGCGGGTGCTCGTGCCGACGGCGTCGCCCTCGGTCTCCATCAGCTGTCGAATCTTCGCCGCCTTGGCCTCGCGCGCCTTACTCATCGAGAATCACCACGTGGACTTCCTTCGGACCGTGCGCTCCCTTCACCAGCGCGCCCATATCGGCGGTGGCGCTGGGACCGGTGGCGATGATGGCCGAGGGGTGTCCCGTACGGAACTCCTCGCCCAGCCAGTCGAACGCCTCGGGCATGCCGGGGACGATGTCCGACCGCCTGAGGACGGCGACGTGGAGGTCGCCGAACAGGCTCACCGGTTCGACGCCGTCGGGCGTGCCCTGCACGACGACGCTCCCGTAGTCCGCGATACCCAGTCCAGCCGCCGTGATACCGGCGTTCGCCTCGCGGAGGTCAGCGGGAGTCGGGTCGGTGTTCACCCAGTCGGGGAGGTCGACGCCGTCGTACGGGAGTTCCACGCCGACGGCCGGCTCCGGACAGCGTTTTTCGAGTACGTCTGCCAGCCCGTTGGGTGACGCGTGTGTCCAGCCTACTTCGAGTCGTTCGAGCGAGTCCTCGAACGTCGCAACCGTGCCGGTTGACATACGTTGAGCTAGCGCGTTCTACATAATCGTTCTTCGGGTTCGGACACCACGCTGTCGGTTAATTATGTAGGATTCGAGTCAGGGGAATCGGCCGACCGCCTCGTCCGCGTCGGCGACCGTGCCGGCCGCCTCGCGCTTGCCGGCGGCGGATTTCGTCACGGCGTAGGCCTGCACGACGACGTAGCCCGCCCAGAGGAGGTAGCCGCCGGTCCCGCTCCCGAGAACCGTCGGGACCGTCCGGAACGCCGCGAGGCCGACCCCGTTGAGCCACGTCCCGATGAGAAGGACACTGAAGTAGCCGTAGAAGCCCGTCGCCCACCACATGCCGACGACGCGCGCCCAGCCGGGTTGGACGTGTTCGGGGAGCCGCGTCGTGTTCATCACGAGGACGAGCGCGGTGTAGGGCCACATGATCACGCCGGACATCGCGGCCCCGACGACGAGGAAGAAAAACGGCTCTTGGCCCTCGAACGGCGAACTAAACAGGAGGATGATGACGACGCCCCAGACGCAGAAGGCGGTGAGGAGCCGCCAGAACAGCTTCGGAAGGTCCCAGCCGGCCTCGCGGCCGTAGGACTCGTAGAGGGCGTCGGCGCTGTTGCGGACGAACGACTCGACGATGGCGTACTCGGTGGTAAACAGCGCGACGAAGAGGACCGCTAAGACGAGGAACGAGCCGACCGTGCCGAGCAGCGGGACGACGTGGCCGAGCCACATCTGGATGGCGTTGGCGGTCGACCCCGACGCGTAGCGGATAGCGACGCTCATCAGCGCGGGGGCGACGAGAAGTAAGCCGACCACGAACGTCAAGAGGTGTTCGAGTTGGACGACGCGCCACCAGCCGCGCCAGCGGCGGAGGTTCGTCAGCGTCGGGCGGAACGCGAAGCCGTCGCGCTGGATGGGTTCGGGGTCGTCGCCCCGGAGCGGGTTCTTCACGCGCCCCTGATAGTTACCCATGCCGTAGCCCTTCTCCCGCATCCAGAGGCTTTGGGAGAGGTTGAGGTAGCCGCCCGCGCCGGCGAAGGCGAGGCCGCCGAGGAAGACCGCGATGTCCAGCCCCTCGGGGAGCGTTCCGACCGACCCCGCGGCCGCGGGGAGGTCGGCGAACTCGACCCACGAGCCGGTGACGGCGACGAGGAGCAGGGCCGCGCCGATGGCGACGAACAGGAGGCCGATTTGGAACACCTCGACGGCGTTGTACATGACCGACGACACCTGATACGAGAGCCAGATGACGCCCATGAGGGCGGCGGCGACGAGTTTCCACGTCGCGAGCGACGCGCCGAACAGCGCGACCGACCCGTCGAGTCCGAGCGCCGTCGTGGCGACCCGCGCCGCGCCGGCGGCCCACCCGGGCCAGCCGAGGCTGACGAGGCCGCCGACGAGAAACGCCCACGGCCAGTACGACCCCACGCGTGCGAACGCGCGGAAGATGCTCTCGCCGGTGGCGAGCGTCCAGCGCTGGAGTTCCGTGTTGATGAGGAACTGCGTGAAGACGCCGACGACGAACGCCCAGAACACCGCCCAGCCGTACTGCGCGGTCAACACGGGCCAAAAGAGCGTCTCGCCGCTCCCGAGCGACGCCCCGAGCATGATGGCCGAGGGGCCGACGACGTGGCCGACGCGCGGGACCCGCGGGAGGTCGGCGAGGCGGAACGACCCGCCGTCGCCCGACTCGGGGTAGTCGTCCGAGTCGTCGGACTCCTCCAACTCCTCGTAGCGAAGCGGGAGATACCAAGTGCCGCGATACTGCTTTCCCTCGACTTCGGAGGCGTAGACGTCGTCGCCGCCGGCGACGCTCGGTTCCGTCGAGGGCGTAGACTCCGAGGGTCCTGCGGTGGCGTCGTCCGAGTCGTCGAGCGCGTCCGACCGCGCGGAGGCGTCCGCGTCGGAATCGGGGCGACCGTCGCTCACGAGCGGCCACACTCCGAGACGAAACTATCGAACGGCGAATCGCTTGACATCGGTGCGTTTGCCGGAATTGTGGCCCGATGGTGTATAAATTCGTAGGGTGAGGCCGCGTTCGAAAACCGGACTACCCGCCGAGGAAGTGCCAGATGTGGCCGCGCTCTTCCGGCGGGTCGACGCCGGGCAGTTGCTTGAGCGCCGGCTGAATCGCGTTCCACCAGCCCTCGGCAGACTCGAAGCCGGCGGGGTAGTCGTGGTACACGTCCCGCAGGAAATCCGCCTTCTTCGCCTCGGGGTGGTCGGTGAGGTACTGGTACGCCGCCGACAGCGCCTCGCGGCGGGCGTCGAGCATCGGGCCGCTCCCCGGCAGGTCCGCGCGCTCGATGGCGGACGAGACGGCGGGCGGGTGGTCGAGGTCGGCGGGGTCGTCGGCCTCGCCCGAGGGCCCGGTTTCGGAGGGCGAAGCCGGGTCGGTCGAGTCGGCGGCCCGCCCCGCAGTCGACTCCCCGCGGGCGGGCATCGGAATCCAGAACACCCGGCTCCGAGCGCCGACTTTCCGGGTGGCGAGGTCGCCGCGTTCTTCGAGTTCGTTCAGTTTGTTGTGCGCGGTGCGCCGCGAGCAGTCGAGCGCCTCCATCACGTCGGTGGCGGTGAGGGGGCGAGCGGCGTCGTCACGCTCCTCGAACACGTCCAAGACGGCGTCCAGCGAGATGCGTCCCACGTACTGTCCGTGCTCGTTTCGGGAGCGCGCGCGAGACTCATCGTCCATGATAATTCCAATCCACACGACTGCATAAGCCTTTACACACGTGTGTATTACCAATTCAGTCGTGTGTCGTGGCCGAGAAACACGTGTGAACTGGCCGTTCCGGAGCCCGGTTTTTCCGATTTCGCTCCGAATCCGAACCAACAGGATAGACCGTGTGAGACCAGAAATCGGGGTTTAATCGCGTATTTGGCACGGTATCCACGACTGTACTGGATTCCGAACTTCGGAGAAGACGACCCCAACCGAGATGTCAGGAATAGCGACGAACGATAGATATATATCACAAAAGTTGTGTACCTGATTCCACGATGCACCGCATCAGGCACGAATCTGGAACGGCACAGGCTGGAACGAACTGCGGAGGTGTGCGGCATGGTTAGCGCGACCGACGCGCTCGTCGCACTGCTCCCGCTCATCACCATCGCCTATCTGATGGTCGGGCGGTACTGGCCCGCGACGCGGGCGATGCCCGTCGCGTGGGTCGTCGCAATCGGGGCCGGCGTCCTCGGCTGGGGCATGACGCCGCAGTGGGTCATCGCCTCGACCATCAACGGCTTCATCACCGCCTCGAACATCCTGTACATCGTCTTCGGGGCGATTCTGCTCCTGTACACGCTCAAGCAGACGGGCGCGTTCGACGCCATCAACGACGGCTTCGCCTCCATCAGCGAGGACCGCCGCGTGCAGGTCGTCCTGCTCGTGTTCCTCATGGGCTCGTTCATCGAGGCGGCCGCCGGCTTCGGCACGCCCGCGGCAATCGTCGGCCCGCTCCTCGTCGGCCTCGGCTTCCCGCCGCTCGCGGCCGTCGTCGTCGCGCTGACGGGGAACCTCATGGCCATCACCTTCGGCGCGGTTGGCACGCCGCTCATCATCGGGATGATAGACATCTTCGGCGACGTGCCGGTCATCACGAACGCGCTCGACGCGCAGGGCATGGGCGTCGAACAGTGGGTGTCCGAAATCGCGGTCTTCGGGGCGATGAACCACGTCGTCGTCGGTATCCTGCTTCCCTTCATCGGCGTCGCCATGATGACGCGCTTCTTCGGCGAGGAGCGCTCGGTCAAGCCGGCGCTGGAAGTGCTTCCCCTCACGCTGTTCGCGTGGGCGTCCTTTTCGGTGCCGTACTTCCTGACGGCCTACTTCCTCGGGCCGGTGTTCCCCGGACTGGTCGGCGCGATGGTGGGGCTTCTGCTCACCGTCTCCGCGCTCAAAGCCGGCTTTTTCCACCCCGACGAGGAGTGGGACTTCGCGCCGCAGACCGAGTGGCCCGACCACTGGGTCGGCGACATCCAGCCCGGCGAGACGAGCCAGCGCGGCGGCGCTGTCGCCGCTGACGGTGGTGCGGTCCAGCAGATGTCGCCGTGGAAGGCGTGGACGCCGTACGTCCTCGTCGCGGCGCTCCTCGTCGTCACCCGCGTGTTCGACCCGCTGACGAACTTCCTCACGTCGACGCTCGTCTTCGAGTACGCCAACATCTGGGGCACGGAGTTGGCCGGCGACTTCCAGTTGCTCTACCTGCCCGGCGCGGTGTTCCTCGCGGTCCACCTCGTCACCATCGGCCTCCACGACATGGACGCGAAACAGGTCAAAGCCACGTGGGGGGAGACCGTCGAAAAAGTCACGCCGGCGGTCATCGCGCTGTTGTTCGCGGTCGCGACCGTCCAAATCATGCTCCAGTCGGGCAACGCCACGGGCACCGACAGCATGCTCATCGTCCTCTCGGAGGGCATGGCCGGCATCGCGGGCGGCGTCTACCCGTTCTTCGCCGCCTTCGTGGGCGCGTTCGGCGCGTTCCTCGCGGGGTCGAACACCGTCTCCGACATCCTGTTCGGCACCTTCCAGTACGGCGTCGCCGACCAGATCGGCACGCCGAAGACCGTCATGCTGGGCGCGCAGGCGGTCGGCGGGGCCATCGGCAACCTCATCGCCGTCCACAACGTCGTCGCCGCGCTCGCGGTCGTCGGCCTCGTCGGCGAGGAGGGCCGCGTCATCCGCCTCGAACTCATCCCGCTTCTGTACTACGGGACCGCGACCGGCATCCTCACGCTCCTGTTCAGCTACGTGCTGTTCCCGGGCGTGTTCTGACCGGTCGGCGCTTTCGACCCGGCCCGGCCGAACTATCTCGGCCCGAATCGACTCGATTCGACTCGGTTCGACTTGACCCGGATCGATTCGAACCGCGAACCGACTCGCAACCCACCCGCGCGCGACCCGGACTGACGCCCGTCACCGGGTGTCTTTATCCGTTCACGCAAACCGACATACGACAGAGCTAATCAATGGCATCCAACACGCACGAACCGGCCACCGACCCCGCGCTCGCTGGCGATTACGACTACGTCAGCGACGACGTCGAGCGGCCGGGGCTGGTCGAAGACCTCGAGTCCCTCGTCGAGGGCGACGTGCGCTTCGACACCTACACGAGAACGCTGTACGCGACCGACGCGTCGGCCTACGAGCAAGTCCCCATCGGCGTCGTCATGCCGACCTCGACGGCCGACGTGGCGGCGGTGATGGAGTACTGCGCCGACCGCGAGATTCCCGTCCTCCCCCGCGGCGGCGGCACGAGCCTCGCCGGCCAGACCGTCAACGAGGCCGTCGTCCTCGACCTCGTCCGCCACATGGGCGGCGTCGAGGAAATCGACCCCGAGGCGCGGACGGCCACGGCCGAAGCGGGCGTCCGCCTCGGCGAACTCAACGAGGAACTCGCCCCCCACGGCCTGAAGTTCGCGCCCGACCCGGCGTGGGGCGACCGCTCCGCGCTCGGCGGCGCAATCGGCAACAACTCCACCGGTTCGCACTCGCTGAAGTACGGCAAGACAGACTACTACATCGAGGAACTGGAGGTCGTCCTCGCGGACGGGACGGTGACGACGCTCGGCGAGGTAAGCGTCGACGAACTCCGCGAGTCCGGCGACCCCGACGGCGACCTCGAAGCGCGAATCTACGCCGAAATCGCGCGGATACTCGACGAGGAGGCCGACGAGATTTCCGAGCGCTTCCCCGACCTGAAGCGCAACGTCTCGGGCTACAACCTCGACATGCTCGTCGACGAGATGCGCGGCGAGCGCCGCACGCCCGACGACGCGGGCATCGACGAGGACTGGGAGGCCGGCCGGGTCAACCTCGGCCGGCTCATCGCCGGGAGCGAAGGCACCCTCGGCATCGTGACGAAGGCGACCGTCTCGCTGGAGGAGATTCCGAACACCGCGTCGGTGGCGCTTCTCACCTACGACGACGTCATCGACGCGATGCACGACGTTGCCCCCATCCTCGAACACGAGCCCGCGGCCGTCGAGGTCATGGACGACGTGCTTCTCGACCTCGCGCGCGACACCGCGGAGTTCGCGGACGTGGTCGGAATGCTCCCCGAGGGCACGGACTCGACGCTCCTCGTGGAGTTCTACGCCGACTCCGACGAGGCCGGCAAGCAGAAGGTGGCGAACCTCATCGAAGACCGCGTCATCGACCCCGACGGGACCGAGTTCGACCCCGAGGCGGGGTCGGCCTCAGTGACCGAAAACGAGCGCCGCGCGACCGACTTCATGGAGGCCCACGACGCCGACACGCGCGCGAAGTTCTGGAAGATGCGCAAGTCGGGCCTCCCGATTCTCCTCTCGCGGACGACCGACGAGAAGCACATCGCGTACATCGAGGACACCGCCATCCCGGCGGAGAACCTCCCGGCGTACGTCTCGGACTTCCAGGACATCCTCGACGAACACGACACCTTCGCGTCGTACTACGCCCACGCGGGGCCGGGCGTCCTGCACATCCGCCCGCTCGTCAACACGAAGACGGCCGAGGGCGTCGAGACGTTCGAGGCCATCGCCGACGAGGTGACCGACTTGGTCGTCAAGTACGGCGGCTCCGTCTCCGGCGAACACGGCGACGGCCGCGCGCGGACCCAGTGGAACCGCAAGCTGTACGGCGACCACCTCTGGAACGTCTTCCGCGACCTCAAGACCGCGTTCGACCCCGACTGGCTCCTGAACCCGGGGAACATCTGCGGCGACTACGACATGACCGAGAACCTCCGCTTTTCCCCCGACTACGAGTTCGACGCCGGCTTCGAACCGGCGCTGAACTGGGACAACGACAACGGGTTCGAGGGCATGGTCGAACTCTGCCACGGCTGTGCCGGCTGTCGCGGCCAGCAGTCCACGGTCGGCGGCGTGATGTGCCCGACGTTCCGCGCCGCCGAAGAGGAGATTCAGGCGACTCGCGGGCGCGCCAACATGCTCCGGCAGGCCATGAGCGGCGGCCTCCCCGAAGACGAGATGTTCACCGACGAGTTCGTCGACGAGGTGCTCGACCTCTGTGTCGGCTGTAAGGGCTGTTCGAAGGACTGCCCGAGCGAGGTCGACATGGCGAAGATGAAAGCCGAGGTCGTCCACGAGTACCACCAGCGCAACGGCTCCAGCCTCCGCGACAAGCTGTTCGCCAACATCGATTCGCTGTCGAAGCTCGGCTCGGCGTTCGCCCCGCTCGCCAACGCGGCGACGAAGGTGCCGGGCGCGCGGACGGTCATGGAAAAGACCGTCGGCATCGCCAAGGAGCGCTCGCTCCCGAAATTCCATTCGACGAGCTTCGTCGACTGGTTCGAGAGCCGCGGCGGGGCGGGCATCCCGGAGGCGCAGGCCGACCGCAGGGCGCTGGTGTTCCCCGACACGTACACGAACTACAACCACCCCGAGGTCGGGAAGGCCGCCGTGAAGGCGCTGGAGGCCGCGAACGTCCACGTTCGGATTCCGGAGGGCGTCGCCGGCTCCGGCCGGCCGCCGCACTCGAAAGGCTTCCTCGACAAGGCCCGCGCCGACGCCGAGCAGAACGTCGAGGCGCTCGCGCCCGCCGTCGAGGAGGGCTGGGACGTCGTCCTCTGTGAGCCCTCGGACGCGGTGATGTTCCAGTCGGACTACCTCGACCTGCTCTCCGGCGACGACGTGGAGGCCGTCGCGGAACACGCCTACGGCGTCATGGAGTACGTCGACGCGTTCCGGCTGGACGAGTCGCTGTCGTTCCACCCGCAGGACGACTACCTGACGTATCACGGCCACTGCCACCAGAAGTCCACGAAGAAGGACCACCACGCGGTGGGCGTTCTCCGCCGCGCCGGCTTCGAGGTGGACCCGCTGGACTCGACGTGTTGCGGGATGTCCGGGTCGTTCGGCTACGAAGCCGAACACTACTCCATGTCGAAGGCCATCGGGAACATCCTCGAAGGCCAAGTGGCCGAGAGTCCGGGCGACGTGGTCGTCGCCCCCGGCGCGTCGTGTCGGACGCAACTCGAAGACATGGACGGGGCGACCGACGACCCACCGCACCCCGTCGAGATGCTCGCGCGCGCCATCGACGCGTAAGCGACGCGACGGCAACGCGACGCCGAAACGACGCGGGCCGGGTTCCGACGCACGCCGTCCCGCCTCGTTTTTCGTCGCAGATACGTTTAGGGCGCTCGCCGGCCAATCGCGGGACGACCGAGATGCGAGGGAACCAGCCATGACACCGATGGAACTCGACGACGTGCGCGTCGACGCGTACATGACGACCGGCGTGGAGACCGTCGGCCCGGACGCGTGGGTCACAGACGTAGTCGACAGACTCAAAGCCGGCCCGCAGTACGGCGGTCTCCCGGTCGTCGACGACGAGCACCGCCTCCTCGGGTTCGTCGGTGCGATAGACCTCTTGGAGGTCAACGGCGACGTGCGGGTCGAGTCGGTGATGAGCCGCGACCTCGTGGTCGTCCGCCCGGAGATGACGGTGAAGAACGCCGCGCGCGTCATCTTCCGCACCGGCCACCAGTTCCTCCCCGTCGTCGACGACGACCGAGTGTTGCTCGGCCTCTTTTCGAACGGCGACGCGGTGCGGAGCCAAATCGAGCGGACGACGCCCTCGAAGGTCCAGAGCACCCGCGAGATGCTCGAACGGACCCACGACACGTCCATCGGCGTCGGCGAGCGCGAAGTCGACGTCGGCTCGCTGATTCCGACCCAGCGGGAGGTCTACGGCGACGAGCTCGAAGGCCGGAAGTACGAACTCCAGAACGGCCTCGCGGAGCCGCTTATCGTCGTCTCCCACGGTTCCGAGACGTTGCTCGTCGACGGTCACCACCGGGCGATGGCCGCGAGGCGGCTCGATATCGACCGGATGCTCGCGCACGTGCTCACGGTCTCGCCGGAGGACGTCGACGAGTTGGGCCTGCGCAGGATGGCCCGCCTCGGCGGCCTCCGGTCGCTCGCGGACGTAGAGGTCAACGACTACCTCCAGCACCCGCTCATCGAGAAGACAGAACAGTAGGCGGGCGGGGAGCGAGAAGCCGTAACCGGTGGGCGTGGCGGGCTACTCGGCGAGGTCGTCGAGCGCGTCGCCGAAGGCGGCGAGTCCGGTTTCCATCGCCTCGGGGTCGCCGCCCAGCGAGATGCGGAACGACTCCGGCGAGTCGAAAAATCGGCCGGGGACGACGAGCACGCCGCGGTCCCACGCGGCGTCCGCGACCGCGTCGCCGTCGGCGGCGGCGTGGTCGAGGAAGGCGAACGTCCCGCCGGCGTGGATGCGCCCGTCGAGGTCGTCGCGCTCGGCGACGAACGCCGCGAGGAGGGCGTGATTGGCCGAGAGGTGCTCGCGGGCGGCGGCCTCTATCTCGTCGCCGTGGTGGAGCGCGCGCCGGGCGAGTTTGGTGCTCGGTTCGGCGACCGCGGGGAGGTACATCGACGCCGAGCGGGCGCGCTCGACGACCGCTTCGGGGCCGATAATCCAGCCGACGCGGAGGCCGCCGAGCCCGTAGAACTTCGTTAGCGACCCGGTGGCGACGGTGTTCTGCAGGCCGGACGCGGTGGTGCCGCCGAAGGGGCCGTCGACCGCGGGGTCGACGAAGGGCGCGTACACCTCGTCGACGAGGAGGTAGCCGCCGGCGTCGGCCGCGGCCGCCGCGACCTCGGCGAGTTCGGCGCGCGGCGTGAGTTTGCCCGACGGGTTGTGTCGGTTGGTGACGATGGCGTAGGCGAAGGTGTCGGTCGAGGCCCCGTCGAGGCGGGGGGGTTCGAGTTCGTAGTCGTACTCCGGCGGGCGGACGAAGCGGTCGACGCGCGCGCCGAGCGCCTCCGACGTGGCCACGAGCGGCTGATAGCCGGGTTTTTCGACGAGAACCTGCGGACGCGTGGCGTCGGACTCGTCGCGGTCGTCGTCGTCGTCAGTCGCGAGGTCGAGAAGGGCGCAGGCGGCGAGGAAGTTCGCGTTCGTCGCGCCCGCGGTGACGAGGACCGACGACTCGGAGACGCCGTAGCGTTCCGCGAGTTGGCCGGCGAGCGTCGCGTCTTCGGGGTCAGAGCGACCCTCGAGAACCGGCGGGACGAGGTCGTCGCCGCGGCGGGACGGGCCGAGGTCGCTCGTCGCGAGGTCGTGGGTGGCCTCGGCCGCCCGGTCGACAATCCACTCCAGATAGGGGATTCCGGGAAACGTCGTCGTCATTGGGACTCCTTCGCGGGCACTGCCGTAAGTCGTTGGGGTCTCGGGGGCATCGGCCGCAGGCGGTGGTGACCTCAGCGGTCGTCGATTGACGGCCGAGGAAGCGGCGCGGCGTCTGTCCGCCAGTCGTCGATGCGTCGTCTGGCCCACGACACCGCCGGCCGCGAGTCGTTGTAGATGAGGCCCGCGAGGCCGCGCTCGGAGTACGCGACGAGGAACGCGACGGGGCCGTCCGGGAGGTCCGAAACGACGAGACTGTAGGGAAGCGAATCGACCGACTGGAGGGAAAAAGAGTCGACCGACCACGCCTCGGCGAGCTGTGGCCGATAGGCGGTGACGAGTCGCTGGACTACGTCGTCGGTGGCGACGAGGTCGACCGGGGTGCCGCTCTCGACGACGGCCCGGTAGTAGGCGTCGACCTGCGAGGGAAGGGCCCCGCGGACGCACCCGCGTATCGACGCCGCCGCTTCGACGAAGGACGTGAGCTTCGACAGCGCGGGGCCGGAACCGCCGTCACTGACGGAGATGGCGTCACAGCCGTCGAGGAACGCCGGTGCGAGCCGCGCGTCCGAGTCGAGCGAGTCGAGCACCGCGGCGGCCGCGTCGATATCGTCCAGACACTCGACGAAGTGCGCGTACGTATCGAGCGCCATTCGACCGGCGAGCGTCGGGCGGTGGACGCCGCCGTTCGTCTCGACGAAGCCCGCGCGCTCCAGTTCGCGGAGCCCGCGGTCGACGGTCGACCGCGACACCGGGAGGTCGCCCGCGAGTTGCGCCGTCGTTTGAGGCTGGCGAACGACGGCGTCGAGCACGTCGGCCCGCGACGCGAGCACGTCGAACACCTCGTCGACCTCGGACCGAACCATGTCGAATTATATGAACGTGATGCTACTTAAATAACAGGAGAACCGGGCGTTTGTATATAAATAATCGATTTGTTTATATACTCTTACTCACCGTGTGAGTGAGTGATGCGATGGGTGAAGTAAAGCGTGTAGCAGGAGTAGAAGGCTATGCCGGGGTGCCTCTGACAACCGGCTTTTCGTCCGAACCGGGGTGCCCGGTCCGGTTCGGGCGTCAGAAGGGGAAGACATTCCCCTTCACATTTTGCTCCGAAACGCTTCTTCGACGAGGGGAATCGCCGTCTCCACCGAGTCGCCGCGCGCGAGGTGCGCGTCGCACGAGCAGTCCGACGAGCCGAAGCCGTCGACGCCCGCCGCACCGAGCGACGACGCGAGTTCGGTCGCGACCGCACACTCCACGTCGCGGTCGGTGACGCAGACGACCCGCGCGAGGTCGGTGTCGGTGTGTCCGCCGAGGTAGTCGACGTGCCAGTGGCGAACCTCGTGGTCGCCGGCCGCGACGCGCCGGTGGCGGCGGACGCGGCGGAGGCCACCCGCGCCGAACGCGCTCCCGACGTAGACGTAGGCTCCCGCCGAGAGGCGGTGTTCGCCCAGCGCGCCGACCTCGACGGTCACCGCGGGCGCGTCGAAGACGAGCGCGTACGTCCCGACGGGCGACCGAGCGTCGAGCGCCAGCGGGTCGTCGTCGGTGCCGAGGACCGCGGGGTCGAGCGAGTGGACTGTCGGGGCGTCGTCGGTCGGGTTCCGCGAGACGGGCATAGTCGGGGAACGTCCTTCCGGTTACGAAAGCTCGGCGGGTCGCTTTTCGGCGTTGTCGAGGAGAGCCGCAAACAGGTCGGCCGCGGCGGCGTCGAGGTCGTAGACGCTGTGGACGTCGTCGGGGTCGCGGCCGCGGCCGCTGGCGGCGCCGACGACCTTGGCGATTCGGTCGTAGTTGTCGCGGACGAGACTACCGAGGAGACCGGGCATTCCGGCGCGGTCGGTGAGCTCTTTGGCGGCGGCGCGACCGGCGTAGACGCGGCGCTCGCGGCGGTCGACGAGCACCATGGCGAACGGCACGTCCGCGAACTGGGCGTCGAGGAACGCCTGCGCCGCGTCGTCGTACCACGAGATGGCTTCCACGTCGTCGAGGCGCTTCAGCGCCGACGCGGCGACCGAGCAGTAGGCGCACTCGCCGTCGTAGATGAGCACGGCGTCCGCGGACTCGTTCATATCTTTCGTCGGGACGCGAAGCACAAAAACGGCGCGGCAGTCGTGCCGTGTGCTATCAGTTCCAACCTGCGACAGCGTTAGGGCGACCACGTCCGCAGTGGGCGTGTGGACGACCTCATCGAGTGGCTTCGGACCAGACCGTACTACGAGGGGCAGATTCGGTCCCACCGCCGGTTCGAGGCGCGCGAGCCGGCGTTTGCCGACGTGGACCTCGAACCGCGGTTGGCGTCGGCGCTCGACGACCGCGGCATCGACCGGCTCTACCGGCATCAGGCCGAGGCGGTCGAGGCTATCCGCGACGGGAACAACGTCGTGTTGGCGACGCGGACCGCGAGCGGCAAGAGCCTCGCGTACACCGTCCCGGCGTTCGAGCGGGCGATGGACCACGGCGGGCGGACGCTCTATCTCGGCCCGCAGAACGCGCTCGTCGCCGACCAACTCGACACGCTGTCGGACCTCGCGCGCGGCCTCGGCTTCGGCAGTCGCGTCTCGGTCGACCAGTACACCGGCCGGCTGTCGAAGTCGGAGAAGCGCGAGGTCAGAAAGCGGATGCCGACGGTCCTGCTTTCGAACCCGGACATGGTTCACTACGCGCTTCTCCCGCACGCCCATCGGCTGTGGGAGTGGTTCTTCTCCTCGCTGGAGACGGTCGTCATCGACGAGGTCCACGGCTACCGCGGGGTGTTCGGGAGTCACGTCGCCCTGCTCGTCCGCCGGCTCAAGCGCGTCTGCGAGCGGTTCGGGGCCGACCCGCAGTTCGTCTGCTGTTCGGCCACCATCGGCAACCCCGTCGAACACGCCGCGCGCATCACGGGCGAGCGGGAGGACTCCTTCGCGCTCGTGGACGAGGACGCGAGCGGGACCGGCGAGACCAACTGGCTCCTCTGGAACCCCCCGGAGTACGAGAATCCCGACGCCGGTGGGTCGGGGCGGCGGCGCTCGGGCCACGTCGAGACCAAGAACCTCTTTGTCGACCTCGTCGCGCGCGGTCACCAAACGCTGGCGTTCACCCGGGCTCGACAGGCCGCCGAACGGTACGCCTCCGAGAGCGCGAGCAACCTTCGGAGTCGCGGCGAACACGCGCTCGCCGGCGAGGTGGCGGCGTATCAGGCCTCGCTGACCCACGACCGGCGGCGGGAGATAGAGGCCGGCCTCCACGACGGCGACATCGCGGGCGTCTGGAGCACCAACGCGCTGGAGCTCGGCGTCGACGTGGGCGGCCTCGACGCGGTGCTCATCGACGGCTACCCCGGCACGCGGATGTCCGCGTGGCAACAGGCCGGGCGGGCGGGCCGCGGCGACAGACCCGCCTTGGTCGTGTTCGTCGGCGGCGAGGACCAACTCGACCAGTACCTGATGAACCACCCCGCGGAGTTCTTCGACGGCGACCCCGAACGCGCCGTCTCCGACCCGGAAAACGACCATCTCCTCCCCTCCCACGTCGCCTGCGCGGCCGCCGAGAACTGGCTCTCGACCGAAGACGAGTCGTACTTCGGCGGGTCGTTCCCCGGCGTCGTCTCCGACCTCGAAGCCGACGGCACGCTGGCGCGCCGGGAGACCGACGACGGCCTCCGGTGGACCCACGACGGGGGCGAAAGCCCGCAACACGCGATGAGCCTCCGAACCATCACCGACCGCGAGGTGCAACTGATGGACTCGCGGAACGACGAGACCATCGCCACGCTGGCGTTCGACGACGCGCTCCGGGACGCCCATCCCGGCGCGGTCTACCACCATCAGGGCCAGACGTACGAGGTCGCCGAGTTGGATTTGGACCGCGACGTGGCCCGACTCCAGCCGACGTGGGCGGACTACTACACCCGCGTCCTCCACGACAAGCACATCACGGTCGAGCGGGACATCCTGTCGAAGCCGCTGTCGGCGCGAGACGACGTGGAGGTCCGGTTCGCGGAGGTGACGATGCGAAAGCAGATAACGGGGTTCGAGCGGCGCGACCCGAAGCGCGGGACGACAATCGGCCAGCAACTGCTCGACCTCCCGGAGACGAGTCTGCGGACGAAGGCGCTGTACTTCACCGTGCCCGGCGACGTGGAATCGGAGATGCGCGAGCTATCGAGCGACCGCCCGGAGGGCCGCGACTACGGCTTCAACGGCGGCATCCACGCCGCGGAACACGGCATAATTTCGCTGTTCCCGCTTCGACTGCTCTGTGACCGCGGCGACATCGGCGGGCTCTCGACGCCGTACCACGCCCACACCGACCAGCCGACGATCTTCATCTACGACGGCCACCCCGGCGGGGTCGGCATCACGCGCGCCGGCTACGACATCGTGGAGGGGCTGATGCGCCAGACCGCCGACCTGATTTCGGACTGCGACTGCGAGGACGGCTGTCCCTCCTGCGTGCAGTCGCCGCAGTGCGGCAACGCGAACGACCCGCTGGCGACGGACACGGCGGTCCTGCTGTTGGAGTCGCTGACGGGAACGCGGGCCTGAAGCGGGCGACCGGGCGCGAACCGCCCACCTCCGCCGACCCGACGAGTGAAATATCACGATACCGTCATTTCAGGGCCGCTATCCCGAACCAACATCTATTTTTGGGTGGCCTAAATCTATGGAGGCAATGAATGCGGACATCTGTGTGATCGTCCCGACTATCCGGGAGTACGAGTGCATGCGGGCGTACTTCGACAACGCGCGGGCACACGGTTTCGACCTCGACCGGCTGTTCGTTCTCCTCGTGACCGAGGACTTCTGTGACACCGAGGGGATGGCGTCGATGCTGGACGACGAGGGGGTTTCGGGCGCGGTCTTCGACGGGACGGCCCGCGAGGAGTGGTACGACGAACACGATGTCTCCGAGTACTCGCATCTCGTGCCGGCGGCGAGCCACGCCCAGACGAGCTTCGGTCTGCTGTACATGTGGGCGCACTCCGAGTTCGACTACGGCGTGTTCATCGACGACGACACGCTCCCCCACGACGAGTGGGACTTCTTCGGTCGCCACATGGCGAACCTCGCTCGCACCGACGAGGTGGAGTCGGTGTCGAGCGACGAGCGCTGGGTCAACGTCCTCTACCAGAACGCCGACGAACACGGGCTGTACCCCCGCGGCTACCCCTACTCGGCGATGGACGAGACCGTCGAGACCGGGACGCGCGAACTCCGCGACGTGGTCGCCTCACAGGGGCTGTGGACGAACGTCCCCGACCTCGACGCGGTCCGCATCCTGATGGACGGCGACCTCGAAGGGCAGGCCCAGACCCGGACCGACTTCGAGGACTTCGACGGCGACTTCGTGGCCGAGCCGGGCCAGTACCTCACCGTCTGCTCGATGAACCTCGCGTTCGAGCGCGAGGTCGTCCCGGCGTTCTACCAGCTCCCGATGGACGACAACGAGTGGGAGGTCGGTCGCTTCGACGACATCTGGTCGGGCGTCTTCCTCAAGCACGCCGCCGACGTGCTCGGGAAAGACGTCGTGACGGGCTACCCGCTGTGCGAGCACAACAAGGCCGCTCGCCCGACGTTCGACGACCTCAACAACGAGGTACCGGGCCTCGAACTCAACGAGCACCTCTGGGAGGTCGTCGACGCGGTCGGCGGGGACGCCGACAGCTACGCCGGCGTCTTCGAGGCGATGGCCGACGCCCTCGCCGACGGCGACTGGTCCGAGTACCGCAACGGCGGCTTTTTCAACTACGTCGGCGAGCACATGCGCGACTGGCTGGACTGCCTCGACGCGCTCGCCGCGCCGCGGGCCGCCGCGCCGGCCGACGACTGAGCGGGCGACGGCGAACGCCACCCGCGCGACGCCGTGGGGGAGGTGGCCCCCGTCCCGCGATTCGGCCGCTTCGCCCAACAAATCGGTAGGTATAAATGATTTAGGGAGGCCTAAATTCATATATGCACGAACGCGATCGAGAGCTTCGCCGTCACAGTCGTCGCCGATTCATCGCGACGACGGCGGCCCTCGGGGTCGGCGCGCTCGCCGGGTGTACCGGCGGAAGCGGCGAGGAGACAGAGACGACGACCGAAGCCGGAACCAACGAGTCGGTCGGACAGATCGGCTCCGGGCGTTCTCCGTTCGGCGAGCGCGAGATTACCGGGGGCGTCTCCGTCACGGAGATGCCGGACCTCTCGGGCGAGCTCACGCTCTACTCGGGGCGCGGGCAGGCGCTCGTCGGCGAACTCATCTCCTTTTTCGAGGAGTACTACGACGAGTTCACCATCCGCCCGCGGTACAACTCGGCGGCCGAACTGGTCAACCAGATTCAGACCGAGGGGCAGAACAGCCCCGCAGACGTGTTCTTCTCGGTCAACGCGGGTTCGCTCGGTGCGCTGAAGGACGCCGGTCGCACGCAGGAGCTTCCGAGCGAGGTGCTCGACCTCGTCCGCGACGAGTTCCACGACCCGGACGGGCAGTGGACCGGGACTTCCGGTCGCGCCCGGACCGTCCCGTTCAACACCGACCAGTTCGACGAGTCGGACATCCCCGACGACATCATGGCCTTCCCCGACACGGAGGCGTTCAGAGACAACATCGGCTGGGCACCGACGTACTCCTCGTTCCAGGCGTTCGTCACGGCGATGCGCGTCCTCGAAGGCGAAGACGCCACGAGAGAGTGGTTACAGGGGATGCAGGACCTCGGCGTCACGGAGTACAACGACGAGTTCCTCGTCTCGCAGGCCGTCGCCGACGGCGAAATCGGCGCGGGCTTCGCCAACCACTACTACATCCAGCGCATCCTCGCCGGGCGACCGAACGCGTCGCTTTCGACCGCCTTCACCGCGGGCGACGCCGGGTCGATTTTCAACGTCGCGGGCGCGCTCGTCCTCGACAGCACCGACGACGCCGAACTGGCGAGCAACTTCGTTCGACACCTGCTTTCGGCCGAAGCGCAGGACTACTTCGCGCGGACCACCTTCGAGTACCCGCTGGTCTCGGGTGTCGACCCCATCGGCGAACTGCCGAGCATCGACGAACTCAGCCCGCCGGAGGCCCTCGACCTGACCCAGCTTTCGGACCTCGAAGGAACCGTGGAACTCTTGCGTGAGGTGGGCGTCCTCTGAGGTAGCATACTCATGGCGACCGAACAGCAGACTGGGACCGGTGGAGGAGACGACGAGCAACCGCTCGGTCTGACCATCGCGAGCGGGGCCGTCGCCGCCGCCGTCGTCGTCCCGCTGTTGTGGCTCGTCAAGACCGCGCTCGACGTGGGGTTCGCCGAGGCGGTGGCGCTCGTCACCCGGCCGACGACCGTCGAAGTGTTCCTGAACAGCGCCGTCCTCGTCACGCTCGTCACCGCCGCGTGTATCGGACTCGGCGTCCCGCTGGCGTACCTGACCGTCCGGACCGACCTGCCGTTCAGGCGCTTTTGGACCGTCGTCGTCTCGCTCCCGCTCGTCATCCCGAGCTATATCGGCGCGTTCGCGTTCGTCTCGGCGTTCGGCCCGCGGGGCGCGTTCCAGCGGCTCTTGGCCCCGCTCGGCGTCGACTCGCTCCCCGAGATATACGGACTCCCCGGTGCCGTTTTGGTGCTGACGCTCTACACGTACCCGTACGTGTTCATCACCACCCGGGCCGCGCTGAAGTCGATGGACACCACGCTCATCGACGCCGCGCGGACACTGAACCACAGCCGTTGGGAGGCGTTCAAGCGGGTGACCGTCCCGCAGATTCGCCCCGCGGTCGCCGCCGGTTCGCTCCTGACGGCGCTGTACGTCCTCTCGGACTTCGGCACGCCGGCGATTATGCGGTTCGACGCCTTCACTCGCGTCATCTACGTGGAGTTCGGGACGTTCGGCCGCGACACCGCGACGCTCCTGTCGCTCCAGCTCATCGCCGTGACGCTCCTCATTTTGACCCTCGAATCGAAGATTCGGGGCGACGAGCGCACGACGACCGGCGGGCGCTCGGGGGCACCGATGCCGCTCGGCCGGTGGAAGTACCCGGCGCTCGGCTTCGCGGCGCTCGTCGCGACCGTCGGACTCCTCGTCCCGCTCGGCATCCTCTTTACGTGGCTCGCGCAGGGCGTCGCCGCGACGAGCGGGTCGCTCGCGTTCCAACCCGAGTACGCGTTCAACTCGGTCCTCGTCGCGGCGGCGACCGCGGGCGCGGCGACGCTCGCCGGCCTGCCAGTCGCGTATCTCGCCGCGCGGCACCCGTCTCGGCTGAGTTCCGTCTTCGAGCGCGCGACCTACGTCGGCTACGCGGTGCCGGGGGTCGTCCTCGGACTGGCGCTCGTCTTCTTCGGAAGCTCCTACGCGACGCCCATCTACCAGACGCTCTATCTCCTCGTGTTCGCCTACGTCATCCGTTTTCTCCCGCAGGCCATCGGGTCGCTCCGGGCGTCGTTCCTCCGGGTCGACCCCGCGCTCCCGGAGGCGGCGCGGACGCTCGGCGAGACCCCGTCGGGGGCGTTCCGTCACGTCACGCTCCCGCTCGTCGCGCCCGGTCTGTTCGGCGGCGCGGCGCTCGTCTTCCTGACCACGATGAAGGAACTGCCCGCGACGCTCCTGCTCCGCCCCTCGGGGTTCAGTACGCTCGTGACGCACATCTGGACGGCCTACGAGCAGGGCTACTTCGGTCAGGCCGTCGTGCCCGCGTTCATCCTGCTTTTCGTCTCCGGGCTCTCGATGCTCGTCATCATCACCCAAGAGGGATACGATGTCAAATAGCACACTCTCGACCACCGACCGTTCGAACCGCACGGAATCCACCGGCTCCGAGGCCGACGACGAGGACGCCGCCGGCGTACTCGAACTCGACGACGTCTCGAAGTCCTACGGCACCGAGTCGGTCATCGCCGACCTCTCGCTCAGCGTCGAGGAGGGCGAAATCCTCACGCTCCTCGGCCCCTCGGGCTGTGGGAAGACGACGACCCTCCGGCTCATCGCCGGACTCGACCGCCCCGACGGGGGCGAGGTCCGACTGAACGGGAACGTCGTCTCCGGCGGCGACACCTTCCGCGCGCCCGAGGAGCGCGGCGTCGGCGTCGTCTTCCAGGAGTTCGCGCTGTTCCCGCACCTCACCGCGGCCGAGAACATCGCCTTCGGGCTGAAGGACCTCGACGAGGCCGCACGCGACGAGCGCGTGGCGGACCTCCTCGACCTCGTGGGACTGGAGACCCAAGGCGAGAGCTACCCCGACGAGCTCTCCGGCGGCCAGCAACAGCGGGTCGCCCTCGCGCGGTCGCTCGCGCCGGAGCCGGCCATCCTGCTCCTCGACGAGCCCTTCTCGAACCTCGACGTTGACCTCCGCGTCCAGATGCGCGAGGAGGTCCGCCGCATCCTCAAGGAGGCCGGCGTGACGGCCGTCTCCGTCACCCACGACCAGGAGGAGGCGATGTCCATCTCCGACCGCGTGGCCGTGATGAACGACGGCGACCTCGAACAGATCGGCGAGCCCGAGCAGGTGTTCCAACACCCCGAGTCGCGCTTCGTCGCCGGCTTCCTCGGCTACGCCGGGTTCCTACCGGGACGCATCGCGGGCGACGTGGTCGAAACCGAGCTGGGGACGGTCGGCCGCGACCAGATTCACGGCCTCGCGCCCGAGTACGACGACACCGACATCGACATCCTCGTCCGCCCCGACGACGTGTCGGCGCATCCCTGCAACGGCGGCGACGGCCACGGCAAGGTCGTCGGCAAGCGCTACCTCGGCCCGACCATCCTCTACGAGGTCGAACTCCACGGCGGCGATACTCTGCTGTGTATGCACAACCACGACGAGACCGTCCCGACCGACGGCTGTGTCGAGGTGACGCTCGACGCCGGCCACGAACTCGCGTGGTTCCCGCGCGAACAGCGCCCCGAGACCGGCCTCTACTCGGACTGAGAATGGGTCGGCGAGACTCGAATACGGGCTGGAGCGTCCCGCTCGGCGGGCGCGTTCGCGCCGCGGTCCGCGGCCTCGCGTTCGGGACCGGCTTCTCCATCGACATCGACCGAACCCGGACGCGGCGGCGACTCGCCGCGCTCTGTGTCTCCCTTGTCGTCGGACTCGTCGTGACGTGGCTCGCAGTCGACCTCTTTCCGTACCACACCGTCAACGACGACGAGGGCGTCTACCTCACGCAGGCCGCGATGCTCCTCGAAGGCAAGCTGTTCCTCTATCCCGGCCAACTGACCGAGGCCGTCAGGCCGTGGTTCTTCGTGGTACAGGAGACGCCGAGCGCGCCCGGCGGCGTCCAGCTCTACTCGAAGTACTCGCCGGCGGTGCCGGCGCTGTTCGCGGTCGGTCTCGCCTTCGGGCTTCCGAACCTCGTGTTGGGGGCCATCGCCGCGGTGTCCGCCGCGCTCGTCTACGCCCTCACCGCCGACGCGTTCGACCGGACGACCGGCGTCGTCGCGGCGGGCCTGCTCGGGCTCTCGCCGTTGTTTCTGCTCACCTCGGCGACGTTCCTCGCGTACGCGCCGACGACGATGCTCAACCTCGGCTTCGCCGTCTGCTACGTCCGGGCCGCCCGCCGGGACTCCTCGGGCTACGCCGTCGTCGCCGGCGCGCTCATCGGCGCGGCGTTCTTCGCCCGGCCCTACACCGCCGTCCTGTTCGCCCTGCCGTTCATCGCCCACTCGCTGTGGGCGCTGGCGACCGCCCGGCGCGCGGGGACCGGCTGGGTCGTCTTCCGCCGGTACGCCGCCATCGCGCTCCCCGGCCTCGCGTTCGTCGGCCTGACCCTCGCGTACAACGCCGTCGTGACGGGCGACCCGCTCACGTTCCCGTACATCGCCTTCGCCCCGCGGGACGGCATCGGCTTCGGCGAGCGGGCCATCCTCGACTACGAGGTCGTCTACACGCCCGCCATGGGCGTCGATACTGCCGTCGAAGCGCTCGACCTGCTCGCGACGCGCTGGGGGCCGATGGGCTGGCTCGGCACCGTCGCCGCGGTGTTCGGCGTCGGCGTCACCGCCCGCCGCTGGTGGGGCCACAAGACCGGCCGGAACCTCCGGGGGAGCGCGAGACGCCGCCACCACGGGCTCGGCGGCCGCGACCGCGCGTTCGCCGAACTCTCGGACGACGCCCTCGCTTGCGTCGTCGCGGGCGTGTTCGCCTCGGTGTTCGTCGGCAACGCCGCCTTCTGGGGGACGCACAACGGCCTCCGAAACGGTCTCATCGACCTCCTCGGCCCGTTTTATCACTTCGACGCGCTC
>Ga0207720_100424_pt1 | contig 29532 bp, 30 predicted proteins | sample A23P2SouthBayCA_2_FD_187751 | JGI IMG/M metagenome (GOLD analysis project Ga0207720, IMG submission 187751) | Aerobic enrichment media microbial communities from Eden Landing Ponds, California, USA - A23 E3 (2) (SPAdes) | ecosystem: Environmental > Aquatic > Marine > Unclassified | place...
CCCGCCGGTCTCGCCGCCCGGGGCGAGCGTCGGGTACCGCCCGTCGACGAGGTGGAGTCCGAACAGCGTCGCCGACCCGACGTACACGTACGAGTCGAGCACCTCGGCGACCCGCTCCGGTTCGGTGAGCGTCCCGTACACGAAGACGTCCATAGAATGTGTGCGTCGTTGGCACGCTTCAACGTTCGGGCGGTTCGCGTCTCGACTCAGATATCCGCAACGACTTTGCCCGCCTGTTCGGTTCTCCCTCCAATGCAGACGCTGCGTGGCCGCCACGCGCTCTCCGCGCTCGGACTCGCTCTCCTCGTCGCCGCGGCGGTCCACCACGGGGCCGAAACCGATATGATCGGGGGCACCGCGGGGCCGCTGTTAGCGTTCGCGCTCGACGGCGGGATCGCGGTCGGCGTGATCGCCGCCGGTCGCTGGCTCGCCGGACGGGGCCTCTCCGCGGACGAGGAGTGGCGTATCGCCGGGTGGACGACCGCCGGATCGACCGTCGCCGTCGTCGCCTTCGGGGCGACGGTCGCGGTCCGCGTCTTCGAGGGGCGACCGCTCGTCGTCGCCAACGACGGCGTGCGATCGGTCGTCCACAACCTCGTCGAGAACGCCGTCGAACACGCCGGTCCCGACGTCACCGTTCGCGTCGCCGTCGAGGAGCGCGACGAGACCGTCGCGGTGGCCGTGGCGGACGACGGACCGGGGCTCCCGCCGGCGCTCCGCGACGACGCGTTCGGAGACGCGGACGACGACGCCAGCGGGCTGAGTCTGGTCGCGACGCTCGTCGACGTGTACGACGGCTCCGTCCGCACGGGCGAGTCAGACCTCGGCGGCGCGCGGTTCGAGGTGACGCTTCCGCGCGCCGCCGAGGTCGCGTGACACGTCCCCTCTCGGCCTCGCTCGCGATCGATCCGGACGGGACGGCCGGCTCCGACATATAAAAACCACGCCCGTTCGTCGAGAGTGACACATGGACCTCCCGCGGCTGCGGCGCGTCTGGACGCGGGTGTTCTCGCTCGCGTGGCCGGTCATGGCCGAGCAGACGTTCCGCACCGCGATGCGGACGACCGACGTCCTCGTCACCGCGCTGTTCTCGCCGGCGGCCGTGGTCGCGATCGGACTCGCCGACCTCTACGCCCGGTTTCCCCTCCGGTTCGGGCTCGGACTCGGCGGCGGCGCGATCGCGCTCTCCTCGCAGGACACCGGCGCGGGCGCGACCGACACCCGCGACGAGGCGGTGACACAGGCGCTCCTCGTCGGCGCGCTCGCGGGAATCCCCTTCGCGCTCTTCGGCCTCCTCTTCGGCGAGCACGCGATCGACGTGTTCGGTCGGCTCGTCGGCGAGCGGACCTCGCCGGCCGTCGTCGAACTGGGCTCAACGTACCTCGCGATCGTGTTCGCGACCGCCCCCGCGCGCCACGTCGCCCTGGTCGCCGCCCGCGCGCTGCAGGGGACGGGGGACACCCGCACGCCGATGTACGTCAACGTCGCCGCCAACTCCGTCAACATCGCGGGATCGGTGATCCTCGGACTGGGGCTGTTCGGCCTCCCGCGGCTGGAGGTCGTCGGCGTCGGCCTCGCGACCGCCGGCGCCAACGTGCTCACGGCTGGACTCCTCTGTCTCGCCGTCTGGGGCCCGTGGACCGAGGTGTCGTTCACCCGCCCCCGCGACCTCACGATCGCGAGCCAGCTCCTCCGCGTGAGCGCTCCTCGCGTGCTCGAGGGGTTCGGCTCGGAGCTCGCCGAGTTCCCCTTTAACGCGCTCCTCCTCGGCTTCGGCGAGTCGGTCAACGCCGGGTTCCAGATCGGGCGGCGGGTGTACCAGCAGGTGACCGGGCCGCTCTCGCGCGGGTACAACGTCGCCGCCTCGGTGCTTGTCGGCCAGTCGCTCGGCGCCGGCGACCCAGAGGAGGCCCGGTTCAACGGGTGGGCGGTCGCCGGGCTGGGCGTACTCACGGTCGGGAGCATCGGGCTCGCTCTGGTCGCGCTCGCGCCCCGACTCGTCCCCCTCTTCACCGACGACGGCCCCACGATCGCGTCCGCCGTCGACTTCGCCCGCGTCTACGGTCTCGCCGGCGCCGGACTCGTCTGCTTCTCCGCGCTCTCCGGCGCGCTGCAGGGTGCGAGCGAGACCAGGATCCCGTTCGTCGCCCGCATCTCCGGGATGTTCGGCCTCTTCCTCGGGACGTCGTGGCTCCTCGGGCGGACGATCGGACTCGGTCCGAAGGGGGCGTACGTCGGCGTGTTCCTCGCGTACGCGTGGATGGCGCTCGTCGTTATCGCCGGCTTCCGCCACTCGGAGTGGGCCGACCGCGCCGCGGAGATGATGGCCGAGCGCGGAAGCGACGACGCCGCCGGTGCGTCGCCGGCGGACGATCCAGCGCCGGACGCCCCAGCACCGAACGATCCAGCGCCGGACGATCCAGCGCCGGACGATCCAGCGCCGGATGACTCAGCGCCGGACGACCCGACGGACCGCGCCTCGGAGTGACCGTTCAGATCGCTCGGGTTTTTAAGTATTCGACGGTCGAACCGGTCCGCATGGACCTGTCATCCGCGGTCTCCGCCACTGCGTCGACCCTCCGACGCCGCCCCGCCGACCTGCTCCCCTTTTACCTCCTCGGCACGGCGGTCCCTGTCGTCGCCCGGATGGGCCTCTTCGTCGCGCTCGCCGGGACGTACCTCCACTACGAGCTGACCGGTCGGCTCGCCGACGCGCGCCGAGCGCTCGCCGAGTTGGACCTGACCCCGCCCGACACGCAGGACCCCGAAGCGGTTCAAGCGTGGGGCGAGAGCATCGCGCCGGCGCTCGAACCCCTCGCGTCGCCGACCGCGCTCCTCCTCGTGACCGTCGGCATCGTCGCGACGGTCCTGTTAGCGCTCCTCACGTACGCCGCGGTCTCCGCCGGACAGATGTCGGCGGTCGCGGGCCGAGTCCGAGGCGGTCGCGGGCTCACCGCCGGGATCGCCGGTGTACGTGGTCGCTGGCTCACGTTCCTCGGCCTCTACCTCGCCGAGTTCCTGCTGTGGATCGGCGTGACGCTGCTCGCCGGCCTCGCGATCGGTGTCGCGTTCCTGGTTAATCCCTTCCTCGGGGCCGCAGTCGCGCTCCTCGCGCTGCTCGTCGGACTGATCGTCCTGCTCCTCGTCCGCGCGGTGTTCGCGTTCGCCCCCGCCGCGGTCGTTATCGACGAGACCGGCGTGGTCGGCGCCGTCCAGGGTGCGGGCGGATTCATCCGTTCGAATCCGGTCGACGCCCTCGCGTACCTCGTCGTCGCCGTCGGCGTGCTCGTGGCGGTCTCCTCGGCCGCGTCCGCGCTCGCGTTCCTCGGGGGCGGCGCCGCCGTCGCGCTCGTCAGCGCGGTCGTCGCCGCCCCCGCGCTCGACCTGCTCAAGACCGTCCTGTACGGCGACCACCGCGACGCGGTCGCCCCCGTCGAGCCGGTCGACGCCCGGATCCGCGACCAGTTCGTCGGCGGCGTCCGCCGCGGCTGGCGAGAGATGACCGGATTCGTCCGCCGAACTCCCGGTCTGCACGCGATCGTGATCCTCGTCGGCGTCGGGTTCGGCGCGGTCGGGTGGCTCGCGGTGGACCCCTTCGTCGGCGCGGTGACCACGTCGATCGAGTCCCGGCTGGTCGGCCACCTCCCCCCGGCGGCCGCGCTCAACTTCTTCGGGAACAACTGGTCGGTCGCGATCGCGACCTCGTTCGCGGGCGTCGCGTTCGTGGTCCCCGCGCTCTCGTCGATCGCGTTCAACGGGCTCGCGCTCGGCGCCACCGCGGCGTTAGAGGAGAACCTCGCCGCGCTGCTCGCGTTCGTCGTCCCGCACGGGATTCTCGAAATCCCCGCGCTCTTCGTCTCCGGGGCGCTCGGGATCCACCTCGGGATCGTCTCGTGGCGAGCGTTCCGCGGCCGCCTGTCCCGCGGGGCGTTCGCCGACGCGCTGGAGCACGCGTTCTGGGTGCTGATGGGGATCGGCGTGTTGATCGCGGTGGCCGCGTTCATTGAGGGGTTCGTGAGCCCGTACTACTGGCGGCCGTTCCTCTAGGTCCCGCGCCGCTGCGCTCCGCTCCGTCCGTTTTCCGCAGTTCCACTCCCGCCCGTACGTTCAAGTCTCTCCGCCACGAATCCTGACCTGTATGACGCGACGCGATCCCTTCACCGAGATAGAGGACCTGCTCGAACGGATGGGACAGGAGTTCGAGGAACTCGGCGGTACGCTCGACGCGCCGGGCCCCGGTGTCCCCGGATTCCCGGGCGATCGCGACGTCGCCGTCGACGTGATCGAGGATGACGAGTCGATCACCGTGCTCGCCGACCTCCCCGGCTTCGACGCCGACGAGATCGAGGTCGAACTCCACGACGACGCGCTCTCGATCGCGGCCACCCGCGAGGAGGCGAGCGACGCGGAAGCGACTGTCGGCGCGGATGGCGGCGGCGCGGACGACGGCGACGCGACCGTTCAGTATCACCGCCGCGAGCGTCGTCGCCGCGCGGTGTCGCGCCGGATACCGATCCCCGAGGCGGTCGAACGCGACGGGACGACCGCCTCGTACGACGACGGCGTGCTCACCGTCACCCTCCCCAAGCGGTCGTCGTCGGACGCCGCCGGCCACAGCATCGACGTGAACTGACCGGACGGCGACCGTCTCTCGTCGCGGTTCCGCGTCTCCCGTGTCGGCTGACGCGAGCTATCACCCATCCTGTCGTTTTTAATACCACAGAGTACGTCTCTACAGGTGATTACCATGAACAGAACAAACCCCTTCGACGAGATCGAGCAGTTCTTCGGCCGCGCCCCGTTCGGCGGCGACCGCGCGTGGGGGCGTGACCTCCGGACCACCAACATCGACGTGGCCGAGTACGACGACGAGTTCGTCGTCATGGCCGACCTCCCGGGATACGACCGCGAGGACATCGACGTGCGAGCGACGGATGGCCGGCTCACGATCACCGCCGAGCGCGACGCGGAGCGCGAGAACGGCGAGCACGAGGATGCGGACCGACGGTACCTCCGACGCGAGCGGCGCCACGAGTCGGTCACACGGTCCGTCGACCTCCCCGGACCCATCGCCGACGAAGGCGCGAGCGCGACGTACCGTCACGGCGTGCTCACGGTCACGCTCCCGAAGACCGTCGAGGAGGCGGACGACGGTCACCGGATCGACGTGGCGTAGCGTCGATATCGGTCTGTTCTCGCCTGCCGTTTTCTTCGTCTCCGCCGACAGTTTCACCACTCGCTGCGTGCTACGATGTCACATGGTCGACGCCGACTACGAGGCGGCGCGCCGCGATCTCGTCGCCGGGCTCCGTCGCCGGCTCGACGTCGACGAGCGGACGCTCGCGGCGATCGAATCGGTGCCGCGTCACGCGTTCGTCCCGGAGCGTCACCGCTCGCGCGCCTACGCCGACCGACCGCTCCCGATCGGCCACGATCAGACGATCAGCGCGCCGCACATGGTGGCGATCATGACCGATCTGCTCGACGTCGGACCCGGCGACAGGGTGTTCGAAGTCGGCACGGGCTGTGGGTACCACGCCGCGGTCGTCACCGAGATCGTCGGCCCGGGAAACGTCCACAGCGTGGAGTACGTTCCGGAACTGGCCGACGCGGCCCGCGATCGCCTCTCGCGGCTCGGATACGACGTGACCGTCCGAGCCGGTGACGGACGGACGGCGTTCCCCGACGCGGCACCCTTCGACGCCGCGTACCTGACCTGTGCGCCGCCCGACGGGGTCCCCGATCAGATTGTCGACCGCGTGCGGACGGGTGGTCGGGTCGTCGCACCGATCGGTCGCGCCGGCGCACAGCGTCTCATCAGGCTGACGGTCGGGGAAGAGACTGTCGAGCGCGAGGACCACGGCGGCGTCCGGTTCGTTCCGATGCGGTGACGACCGACGCGGTTGTGGTGCGGTGACGACTGTTGCAATGACGAACGAGCGCTTTTAGAGGACCGAGCACCGAGTCGAGCTATGGACGAGGCGTCGCTTCGGGCCGACATGATCGAGCGGCTCGAACACCAGATCGGCGAGACGCTGGACGAGTCCGTGTTGGCGGCCCTCCAGCGTATCTCCCGAGAGCCGTTCGTCGACGACGGCCCGTCGACCGGAGGCGAGTCCGGTCGAGGTGCCGGAGGCGGGAACGGAGACCGGTCGCTCGCCCTCGAAACTGTCGTACGGCTGATCTCTGCGCTCGACACCCACGAGGGAGACGATGTCCTCGTCGTGGGCGCGGGCGTCGGTTACTCGGTCGCGCTACTCGCCGAAATCGCCGGCGCGAAGCACGTCCACGCCGTCGACATCGACCGCGAGGCGGTCGCTATCGCTCGCTCCAACCTCTCGACAGCCGGATACGACGCCGTCCTCGTCGACCGGCGCGACGGGGCAAACGGGCTCCCCGAGTACGCCCCGTACGACCGGATCCTCCTCGAAGCGAGCGTCGTCGAGCCGCCGCGCGCGCTCCGCGAGCAGTTGGCTGATGGGGGTCGGATCGTCTACCCGCGGGGGACGGCGGTTCAGACGCTCGCCGCGATCGAACCCGACTCGGCGGAAGCCGCGTCCGACGGCACGACCGACGATGACGACGCCCCGGCGGGGTTCCGGACGGTCGAGACGGCCGGCCCGGCGCGGCTCCAACCGATGCTCGTCGCCGGCGAGTTACGCGGCGTCGAGCGGAACCGAACACGCCGCGAGGACGCCGAGCGAGCCGAGCAGGGCCACTTCGCCCGTCACGGCTGGGAGCAGGACTGGATCGACTGGGACGACCGCCTCTGATTCCCCTGCGGTCACCAGCCCCGATCACTCTGTGACGACGAGCACCTCGGTGTTTCCGCGTTCGTCGACGTAGTCGCCTTCGGCCGGCGGTTTCACTTCGACGGTGAGGGTCCCGTCCGGCTGGTTCGGCCCGAGTTCCGGGTCGACATCGACGGTTGCGACCCCGTCGGAGTCGGTCGTTCCCGTGGCGACTCCGTCGATCTGTGCCGACCCGCTCCGGACGATCACCGTCGCGTCCGCGACACGGGAGCCGTCCGGATCGAGGACGGCGACGTCAAGCGACTGCTCGCCCGGGTTCGTTACCTCAGGCTGCGGCTGCGCGTCGAGCTCCGTCGCGGCCAATCCCTCGATATCGCCGATCATCCCCATCATCACGCTGAGGCTCGCGACGCCGACGACGAGGGCGATGACCAGCCTGACCGGCAGTCCCTCGATGGCCCGACGGTCTGCGCGAAACGATCGATCGTTGGCGGTGCGCTCGTCCCGTTTCGAGTGCGGCATACCGTCGGTGGTCGCGGTATCACTGATAAATAGTCGGCCCAGCGATCCGGCGGATCAGCCCTGATTTTTTACTACATACCGCGGCCATCGCCGCCATGCACGTGCTCGGTCGCGACGGTGACGCGGGGGGCAGCGGCGATTCCGACGGCTCGGACCATGTCGACGGCGCGATCGGAACGAATCCATGCCCACCGACCGTCCAGATCGGATCGTTCCTCGCGCGCGACGGCAGCGCCGGCGCCGAGGTCGGCGTCGATGCCGACGGCCCGCACGCGGGCGTCGTCTTCGGCAAGCGGGGGACCGGGAAATCGTACACGCTCGGCGTTATCGCTGAGGGACTCGCAGCGGCCCGCGGTGTCGCGCCGGTCGTGGTTGACCCGATGGGCGTCTTCGGCGGGCTCCGGGAGGCCGGCGGACGGGTCGTCGAGCCTCGGATCCGACCGGCGGCGATCCCCCCGGAAGCGTGGCCGGACCTGCTCGGGCTTGACCCGGCGAGCGGGCCGGGGAGTCTGGTGTGGCGCGCCGCCGCTGACGCTATCGACACGCCCGAAACCACCGATTTATCCGACGGACACCGCTCGGGTGCGTCGGACGGGTCGCCATCGATCGCGACGCTCCGGGGTCACATAGACGACGCGGACGTTCCCGCAGCGGACCGCCGCGCGGCCGCGAACCACCTTCGGCTCGCGGAGTCGTGGGGCGTGTTCGACGCGGACGCGCCGCCGCTCGCGCGACTCGTCGGCGACGGGGACCCGACCGTGATCGACCTCGCCGGCGCTCCGGAGGCGGCCGCGGCCGCGGTCGTCAGGGCGGTCGCCCGCGGGCTCTACGACGCTCGAATCGACGACGACGTCGACCGGCTCCCGTGGCTCCTCATCGACGAGGCGCACGCCTTCTTCGGCGGCGTCGCCGAGCCCGCGCTCCGGACGCTCCTGACCCGCGGGCGCGCACCCGGCGTCTCGCTGATCTGTGCGACGCAGCGACCCGGTGCGCTGCCGAGCGTCGCCGTCTCGCAGTCGGATTTGATCGTCGCCCACCGGCTCACCGCGGAGCGCGACCTCGACCGCCTCTCCGAGGCCGAGGCGATCTACCTCGCCGGCGACCTCGCTTCCCGGCTCCCGACCGAGACCGGCGAGGCGCTCGTCGTCGACGACGCGACGGAGACGGCCCACACCGTTCGGATCCGCGAGCGACGGACTCCACACGGCGGCGGAAGCCCGCGGGCGAGCGAGACCGCCGCTGCGGACGAGTCCGAAGGCCCAAGATGAGCGCCGCCGACGCCACGGTATGGAACGGACGCCGCTGGGGTTCCTCCTCGTCGCGCTCGGTGGGTTCGTCGGCGCCGTCGCCAGGCACGGGATCGACGTCGCCGTCGGCGACGTCACCGGAGTCGGAACGCTCCTCGCGAACGTCCTCGGCTCCTTCGCGCTCGGAGTGGTAATAACGCGTGCGACGGATCGCCAGACGCGTCTGTTCGTCGGAACCGGAGCGCTCTCCTCGTTCACTACCTACAGCACCTTCGTCGCCGACGCCGTGTCGCTCGGGACTACCGTCGGTGTCGTCTACGTCGCCGCGAGCTATGCCGCCGGGTTCGTAGCCGCCGCGACCGGATTGTTCGTCGGGAGGCGGCTGTGATCGATCCGCTACTCGCCGCCGTCCTCGTCGGTCTCGGTGGGTCGGGTGGTGCCGCGGGCCGACACGCGGTCGGCCTCCGCACCGAGGGCCGCCGCTCGGTCGTGGTCGTCAACTCGCTCGGGAGCCTCGCGCTCGGCGCTCTCCTCGCCGCACCGATCGGCTCGGCGGCGACTTCTCTGGCTGCTATCGGGTTCTGCGGCGCCTTCACGACGTTCTCCTCGTTCGCCGTCGAGACGGTCTCGGCCGCGGCCGACGGTGAGCGGAGGGTCGCCGCCGGGTTCGCGGTCGCGAACGTGGCGGCTGCGCTCCTTTCGTTCCTCGTCGGTGCGACGGTTGTCGGTGTTTTTGCCTGATCGTGGCTCGAAAAACGACAGGTACAGGCACCCCCGGGCCGTACCGGCTCTCGTGACTGACGACGCCGAGAACCGAGTCGATGCCGGGAGGCAGAGCGACGTCGGGGATCGGACCGGTGCCGACAGATCCGCGGTTGACAGCCCCGCGGTCGACGGATCCACAGCCGACGCCCCGACCACCGATACTCCGCCGGGTGACCCCGACATGCCGGTCGACTTCGGGGACCTCTCGCTCCCGCAGCGCGCGTTCGTCGCCGCCGTCCAGAACCCGACCCGCGGGATCGTGATCGTCGGCCTGCTCGCGTTCGCGTTCTCGTTTTACGTCGCCTTCTGGTTGGTCTTCCCGCGAGTCGCGGCGTTCATGTCGGCGATCGGCGCCGTCCTACTCGGAATCGTCGCGCTCGTGTACTTCGTCTCGGACCGATTCTCTCGCTAGAGAACTCCCACTCACGCTTCTCGCGTCGCACTGCGTGCTGTCACGGGTGCGGCTCGTAGAACTCTCTGAGCGGCACCCCAAACGCGGGCGCGAGCGTCGCTACTGCGTCGCCGATTAGCACCTCGCGCTCGGCGAACTCTCGCTCCACCTGCGCGCCGAGCGCAACGTCGCCGGCCGCGTCGCTTTCGAGGTACCCGCGGACCGTGGTGAACGCTCGCTCACGCTCGACGACGTACCGATCGCCGTCGATGAACGGACCGTAGGTCTCCGGGTCGACGTCGTCGGCGTACGACTCGTAGAAGCTTGCGGCGTGTTCTCGAACCGCAACCGGCGGTCCCTCGTGGCGAACCACGGCAGGTCGCTCTGCGACCTCCAGTTCGGCGTACAGCGCCGCGCGTTTGGCTCCGGTTTCGTCGCCTTCGGATCTCCTCCCGTTTTCGCCGACCGCAGAACCCTTCCCGTCCGTCATCGCCCGCGCGCGAAGCACGTCGAAGCCGTGATCGTTCAGCCCCCGAACGATCCCGTCGAGCGACCGTCGGAGCTGCGGCCACAGCTGGTCGTCGACCACGTTGGGTGCATCGAATACGACGGCCACCGGGGTCGTCTCCCGTCGATTCAGATGATCGCGAACGCCGGCGGGGTCGAGAGGCGTCGGATCCATCGGTTCGAACAGTCCTTCCGTCGGCGCCGAGAGCAGCTCGCGGGCGTAGTGCTGGAACCGCGCGAGGTTCGCGGTCGAGAGGACTGCGGCGACGTTCCGCGTCGGGTCGGTCGGATCGACCACGACGAGCGGATCGTCGAAGGTCCGTTCGGCGTGGCCCTCGGGGTCGAACTCCATCGGGGGGTGCCAGCTCCGCGCGGACTCGACGAGGGGAACGAACCCGCCGAGCTCTAAGACGAGTAGCTCGGTCAGGTACCCCGAGAATCCCTCGGTCCGGAGGTCGCTGCCGTACGCGCCGATCCCCTTTAAAAATGCCTTCGCGAGCACCACGTCGTCGGCGAGGTCATCGTCCAGCCGCGCGGAGAGGTACGCGTCGTGGAACGGGGTCCGGTCGACGGCGGAGACGAGGTCGCCGGCGGTCTCCACGTCGTGACAGGGGACCAGATCCACGTCGAACCCCTCGTGCGTTCCCTTCACGTAGGGGTGTTCTGCGTACTCCTCGTGGCCGTCCGGGAGGACGGCGTGGCCGACGGCGAGCCCGTACTCCTCCAGCTGTTCGCGGTCGAGGTCGACGTCGAACCGTACGAACAGATCGATGTCGCGGTCGCCGGAGACCCACGTGCCGCGGGCGGTCGACCCCACCTGTACCACGTCGGCGTCGACCGGGAGGTCGGTGATCGCCTCGCGCGTCCGGTCGGCGAGCTCGGCGGCGACCGCCCGCAGGTGGTCGCGCTCCGCGGGGTCGGGGACTACCCGGGAGCGAACGCGCGACAGCACCGCCTCGAGATCGTCCATGGGTCGCCTTCTCGCGGTTCGGTCGAAAACGTGTCGGTCACGAGGCGAGCCGTGTGTTTCGTGACACGGCCGGGCGACGCCGGAGCGACGAGGTCGGGGCGCGGTAACTGATCGCACCTGAGTCGGGCGGAAACGAAAGCCCTATCAAAACGAGTCGAGTACCCGAAGATGAGCCGAAGTAGCTCAGTTGGTAGAGCGCCTCGCTGTTAACGAGGCGGTCCCAGGTTCGAGTCCTGGCTTCGGCGCCTCTTTCCGCTTCACTCTTAGCTATACTTTCACTGGATGGCAGGCCTATTTTTTATATCTCCAGCTTGGTTGTGTATGCCGAACCGGAGCGAGCAATTTGCTTCACTTGAGGAGCCACAGAAACGCGGTCAAGCGGCGGAAGCAATCGTGAAATCGGAATTTCTGAGTTACGGGATCTCCGTTCTCGTTCCTGCCTACGATAATGAGCCGTACGATATCGCTATCGAGGTAGAAGGCGATTTTCATCGTATTCAAGTAAAAACCGCTTTTGAAGCGACGACCGACGGAGCAGTACGGTTCCGAACGCGAAGTGTCCGGACAAAGAGTTCAGGATATGAGCGAGAGGGATACGAAGGATCTATCGATTTTTTCGCAGTCTATGCACCCATCTGTGATGAATCGTATCTGATACCTATCGAAGATGCTGGTGACACGCAAATGACGATCCGATACGAGCAGTCGAACAATAATATTGTCAAAAATATCAATTGGCATGAAGACTACCGCTTTGATGAGGTACTGTCTTCTCTCGGTTCTAACCCGATAACATAAAGAGGAACCGAGAGAGACAAACTGATCCGAAGAGGGCCCTTAGCTTAGTCTGGCTCAAAGCGTTCCGCTCATAACGGAATGATCGCTGGTTCAAATCCTGCAGGGCCCATCTTCCTGTGGTAAGTTTCTCCGCGAGCCACCGGTATGAATCGGACTACTCCAGCAGATCGACCAGTTCGTTCACGTCCTCGACGACGGCGTCGGCGCCGACTTCGGTGTACTTCCGTCGTCCCTCGTCGCCGGTCAGGCCGCCGGTGAGGACGCCGATCCCGTAGTAGACGCGGCTCGGGTCCTCGTCGTCGGCGTTGCGCGCGGTCCGCACGTCGTCGAGGGTGTCGCCGACGAAGGCGACGCGCCCGGCGTCGAACCGCTCCGCGAGTTCGACGAGCGCCCGGGGGTGCGGCTTCCCCTCCTCCCAGTCGTCCATCGTGAACCGGCGCTCGTCGGGGACGTCGAGGCCGACGCGCTCCAAGGCGATCGCCGCCTCGGCGGCGGGCCGCCCCGTCAACACGCCCACGTCGAATCGCTCGGTGAGGTCGGCGATCGTCTCGGGGTCGACGAGGGTCGGCTCGTCGTGGATGTATCCCGGCGCCGACAGCGGCGGTTCGCCGCCCTCTAGCTCGCGGTACAGTTCCTCGCCGAGGTACAGCGCCTGGAACGTGTCGCGGAGGCGGTCGGTGTCCCACTGGTCGCGGACCCGGGCCTGCGCGACCCGGGGGAGGTCACCGACGGCCTCCTTCGCGGCGTCGAGCCCGCCGCCGCCCTCGGCGACTCGGTCGGTGAACGTCTCGACGTCCATCCTGAGCCCCTCGCGGCGGGCGAGCACGTAGAGGGCGGCGGCGTTCGTCAGCTCCCAGTCGTTGTTGAACCCGCCGGCGTCTTTGAACGACTGGACCGCTTCGCGATCGATCGTCTTGTCACACACCCGTTCGACGGACTCGATGATCGCCCGTCGGTAGGAGTCCGCCACGTCGACCAACACCCCGTCGATGTCGAGGACGACTGCGTCGACCTGCATACCCGTACGCCGACAGGAACGGGAAAGAACGTTCGGGTTCTCGCCGGTCGGCCGGTTTCGTCCCGGCCGTCTCACTCGGGATCGGACGATCGGTCCCGTCCGTCTCGCTCGGGGCCGGACGACCGATTCACGTCTCCGTGACCGTCACGCGCGACGTACAGCGCGGATCCCCCGCCGGAGCGTCGCCGGACCGGGACGATCGGTTCCTCGAACCCGAGCGTGGTGAACACGCAGACGGCGTCGAGACGGTCGGCGAGCGTGACGGTCGGTCGCTGGAGTTCGGCGGGGAGGTGACACGCGAACACCGCGTCGACCGCGTCGTCTTCTCCCAGGGCTGGCCCTGTGAGCGCTCCGAGTCCGCTCTCGCTCGTCTGATCGGCGAGCGCGAGCACGTCTCCCCGCCGAACGCGGAGCGATCCGGCGACCGCTCCGTCTCGCGTCTCGCGTGCGGCCGCTCGCGTCCGGGCTCCCGGGTCGACGTCGACGGCGACGACGCGGCAGCCTCTCTCCGCGAGCGCCCGCGAGACCGCCGGCCGGTCGCCGACGCCGACTTCCACGAGGCGGTCGTGTCGCGCGAGTTCGTCGACCAGCGCGCGGCGGGAAGATGAGACCACGGCGCGGGCTTTATGATTGCGGCGGTCATAAGCGATTCCATGCTCGTGGACATCGTCCCAGTCGGGGAGGTCACCCCCCGCGTGAAACGCGAGGCCTCCGCCGCGCTCCGCTCGGTGTACGACTGCGACGTGACCGTCCACGACGACCAGCCGATCCCCGAGACGGCCTACGACGAGGACCGCGACCAGTACCGCGCCGAGGACCTGATCGAGACCGTCGGCCGCGTCGGCGGCGGCGAGAAGAACATCGGCATCACTCCTCGCGACCTCTACTACCGCCGCCGGAACTACGTGTTCGGGCTCGCGTACCTCAACGGCAACGGCTCCGTCATCTCGACCCATCGGCTCCGAACCTCTTCCGACGGGGGCGTCTCCACCAAGCCCGCGGTCGATGTGTTCTCAGACCGCGTCCGCAAGGAGGTCGTCCACGAGATCGGCCACACGCTCGGGCTGGAACACTGCGACAACAGCAAGTGCGTCATGTCCTTCTCGCCGACCGTCCGCGAGGTCGACGTGAAAGAGGAGAACCTCTGCGGCTCCTGTTCGCGGCTCATCCGGTAGGCGGCCCTCGCTTCTGCTCGCTTCTGAATCGCCCGTCGCGCGGCTTACCGACACCGACAGCGCCGGTAGACGTAAACCACATCCCATCCAAAGGCCGTGTATGGCCGCAAAGCCGGAGTACCGCGACCGGCCGGACGTCGAGGTCGCGCTGCTGGACGCGCTCGTCGATCGCGGCGACGAGGGGATGACGGTGCTGGAGCTGCGCGCGGCCGTCGACGCCGACATCGACGCCGTCGAGGAGGCGCTGTCGGCGCTGAAGGCGGACTCGCTCATCACCGTCGAGAGCGGGGACGAGGTGCGCGTGTACCCGCACGACCGCGTCGTTCCCGACCCCGAAGACCAGATCGAGAACGGGTCGGAGACCCTCGTCGACGCCGTTCGCGACCGACTCGGACTGTAGCGACACGGTCCGCGTGCAAACGGAGGACAGGGAGAGAATCACTCGCTCGCGCCCGCCGAAGCCAGCGGCCTTTTGCCGTTCCCCCGACTGGCTACAGGTATGACTCTCGTCTCCGACACGCACGGCGCCCACGGCGCGGTGTATCGCGACCGTGGCGGCCGTCGGGTGGTGGATCACTACAGGAAGCCCGAGCGCGTCGGGAAGGCGGTCCGCAACGTCGTCGGCGCGATAGAGATGGGGTACGGCGTGCTCGCGGTCACCGGCGAGGACCGCGTCGAGTTCGTCGACAACGCCGTCTCCAACCGGGTCCCGGACGAGGACGGACAGGGCGTGTACGCGCTCCTACTCGATCCGCAGGGCGGAATCGAGACGGACATGTACGTGTACAACGCGAACGAGCGCCTCCTCGTCTTCCTCCCGCCGGAGCGTACCGAGGCCGTCGCCGACGACTGGGCGAGCAAGGTGTTCATTCAGGACGTAGCGATCGACGACATTTCCGCCGATCTCGGCGTCTTCGGAGTCCACGGTCCCAAGTCGACGGAGAAGATCGCCTCCGTGCTCGGCGGGCCGGGAGCGCCCGAGAAACCGCTCTCGTTCGTCCGCGGCTCGATGGTCGACGCCGGCGTCACCGTGATCGCGAGCGACGCCCCGCTGGGCGAGGAGGGGTACGAGGTCGTCTGCGCCGCCGAGGACGCCGAGGAGGTACTCGACACCCTGCTCAACCGCGGGCTCAACGCGGCCCCGTTCGGCTACCGGACGTGGGACGCGCTCTCCGCCGAGGCCGGAACGCCCCTCTTCGAGTACGAACTGGAGGGGACGGTGCCGAACGTCCTCGGGCTCCGCAACGCCCTGGACTTCGAGAAGGGGTGTTACGTCGGCCAAGAGGTCGTCTCCCGCGTCGAGAACCAGGGCCGACCGAGCCGGCGACTCGTCGGGATCGACTTCGACGGTCTCGCCGATGCGACCGCCGAAATCGACGGCGACGCGGACCCGGAGAGCTACGACGAGATCCTTCCGTCCCCCGGCGCGGCGGTGTTCGACGGCGACGAGGCGGTCGGCGAGGTGACCCGTGCGGTCGTCGGTCCCGCCGCCGGCGACCCGATCGCGTTGGCGCTCGTGCGGTTCGACGCCGAACTCGCCGATCCCACCGTGCGCGTCGGCGGGGAGGAGGTCGCGGTGACGCGCGCCGACCTCCCCTTCGCGTCCGTCGAGGGGAGCGCGCAGTCAGCGCGGCTGCCGACGTACCCGAGCGACGAGTGACGGGGCGCTTTTAAATACTTTCGGCGCTGCTCGGTCCGTACCGGTCGCTCCGAGATGTGATCTGCAGGAGAAATGAGGGGGCGATCGGCGACCGAGTTAGGCCGCGCGGCGTTCCTTCGCTTTCGGACGGAGCTTCGTGTAGCCGCACTTGCGGCAGCGGTCTGCGTCCGGGGAGTTGCGGGCGTTACAGCGCATGCAGATGTGTCGGTCGAGGTTGCGGCGTTCCGCGGCGTCGAAACTGGCCATACCGCTACTGTCGGGCCGACGCTGTAAAAGGTTGCGAGACGCGGCGGGTCGGGTCGGACACCTCCGAGCCTCCCGAGGGCCCGTGGTGTGCTCCGTCAGGCGCCCGCTTCGGAGAGCGCGGCCTCGATGTCCTCGCGCTGCGTGACGCCGACGAACCGATCGACGACCCCCTCGTCGTTTTCCACGACGAGCGTCGGTAGCGAGCGCACCTGGTACTGATTGGCGACGTCCTGCTCCTCGTCGACGTTCACCTTCTGCAGTTCGAAGGCGTCGCCGAGGTCCTCCTGGATCTCCTCCAGAATCGGGTCCTGCGTCTTACACGGGCCGCACCAGTCAGCGTGAAAATCCAGCAGTCGAACAGTCATTATCCGGCGCAATCTACCGCCGGGCCGCGCATAAGGGTTTCCCACTTGTGCACGCGCTGACTCGAACCGCGGTCGTCACTCTCGGATTCGACGCTTCGATAGCGCCCCAGTAGACGCCGAACGAAACGTTTAGCATGCCGCGAGACGCACCGATAGCCATGAGCAGTGGTTCCAACTCCGGCGGGCTGATGTCCAGCGCGGGGCTCGTCCGCTACTTCGACAGCGACGACCGTAATGCGATCGCGATCAACCCGAAGACCGTCCTCGCGTTCTGCGTCCTCTTCGGCGTGTTCGTCCAGATCCTCTCGCTGACGGTCGCGTAGTCGGCCGACCCGAATTTCCCGCAGTCGGTCGATCCGGAATTCCCGTAATCAGTCGACCCGGACGCTCCTCTCATCGCGCGTTCTCCCCCGTCAGCTCCCCGTTCCCATCGTCGCCCGGTTTCTCCCGCCCCGTAGCGCGCCCTTTTTGCCCGTCCCCCACCGACCGATTCCCATGCAAGCAGGCGTCATCGCCGTCCAGGGGGACGTAGCCGAACACGCCGCCGCCGTCGAGAACGCGGCGGCAGCCCACGGCGAGTCCGCGGAGGTGGTCGAAGTCCGAGACTCGGGAACCGTCCCCGACTGCGACGTGCTCCTCATGCCCGGCGGGGAGTCGACGACCATCTCGCGGCTGATCCGCCGGGAGGGGATCGACGAGGAGATCCGCGAGCACGTCGCGAGCGGGAAACCCGTCCTGGCCACCTGCGCGGGACTCATCGTCTGTTCGCGAGACGCGAAGGACGACCGGGTCGACGCGCTCGGGCTCGTCGACGTCTCCGTCGACCGCAACGCGTTCGGTCGACAGAAGGACTCCTTCGAGGCGAAGGTCCCCGTAACCGGACTCGACGACCCGTTCCACGCCGTGTTCATCCGCGCGCCGCTCATCGACGAGGTGGGCGGCGGCGTCGAGACGCTCGCGACCGTCGACGGTCGCCCGGTCGCGGTCCGAGACGGCCCGGTGGTCGCCACCGCGTTCCACCCGGAACTCACCGACGACCCGCGGATCCACGACCTCGCCTTCTTCCCCGAACGGGAGGTGATCGCGTGAGCGATCCGGACGCGGGCGGCGAAGACGGCGAGGACCCGGAGGTTCCCCCCGAGGACGTCCTCGACGAGCTGTTCGCCACCATCGAGTCGCGGAAGGCGGAGCTGCCCGAGGGGTCGTACACCGCCTCGCTGTTCACCCACGAAAAGGGCGAGAACGCCGTGTTAGAGAAGATCGGCGAGGAGTCCACGGAGGCAATCCTCGCGGCGAAGGACGACGACCTCGACGAACTTACCTACGAGAGCGCCGACCTCGTCTACCACCTCCTCGTGCTGTTCGCGATGAAGGACCTCGACCTCGACGACCTGCGGGAGGAGCTTCGAGAGCGCTTTTAAATACCGTCGGTCATCGACACGACGCGACTCGAAGCTGTCAGTTCGGTCCGAACACTCACTTCGGTTGGTCGAGTTCGCCACGGCGTTCCCTGTGCATGATCTCGCCGACGAACAGTCGAAGCTTCGACGCGAGTTCGGCCTCCGTCTCATACGTTTCGACGCGCACGTCCCACCGAACGCTCGCCGAGCGGATCATCGCGCTCGTGACGTTGTCCTCGTGGACGAAGATCAGTCGGTCGCCGTGCGTCTCGGAGAGCGCTTCGAGGATGCTTCCGGCCTCCTCTCCGACACCGAAATTGTGTCCAAGAAACGGTAGTACGAACGCCGTCGCGTTGCTGTGTCGAGCGAACTCGATGCTCTGTGTCGCCGCGTCGACAGTGTCGGCGTCCACGTCGACATCGAGGGCGAGAAACGCGTTGACCCCGGGACGGACCCGAAGTTCTCCCTGCAAACGGCGGAGGAGAGCCTGTGCCGCATCGACCTCGTCTTTGCTTCGAAAGAGACGACGCAGCGGCCCCGGGAGGTCAGCCGTGTCGATCTCACGGCGTTCCCGTTCGTCGAGGAGGTAATTGAGGTTGAACGATTTATACGGTCCCATCAGATAGAACAGAAACTGGTCGTGTCGGACACGACCCAACCGATCGACGATCAGATCACGGGTGATCTCCACGCTCATGCCAAGCAGTCTTGCAGGATACTATATAAAGAGACGAGTTTTTGAGAGACTTTGGCTTGAGAAGAACTAAGCCGAACGGGCACTACTCTCCCGATACAATGTCGACGAACGAGACGCGGACCGTCGGCGGGGAGTTTCCCGAGGATCCGTCTGATCTCCTGCCGGAGGAGAGCGTCCTCAGCCTCGACGAGTACCTCGCGATGCACGCCGCCGTGGGTCACCGAACCCGTTACGAGATCCTCTACCGCCTCGTTCACGGCGGAGAGATGAGTCCGAAGGAACTGGAAGCGGCGATCGACATCGACGACAGCACGCTCCATTACCACCTCAAAAAGCTGGTGGATGTCGGGCTCGTCGAGAAGCGTCAGCGAACCGATCGGGGCCAAGACGGGCTGTACGCGTACTATCGGGCGACCGTGTTCGGTGAGGTGACGCTTACCGACGGAATCGACGAACTGATCCGCGGCGAGCGCGAGTTCGATGAGATGTACGACGGCTCCGAGGAGTCCTAATCGCCGGGCTATCCCGCGCGTCGACGCGCTACCGCTCCCGTTCGAGTTCGCGATCGATGTCGGCAAGCTCTCGGTCGACGTCGTCGAGGTCTTCGCTCTCCAGTTCCTCACCGATCCGGCGCTCGAACTCGGCCTCGCTGATCTGTCCCTCGACGTACTGTTGACGGAGCCGATCCTGTCGGCTTTCCCCATCGCTTCCGGTCGACGACATCGGGGACGACCGCGACCCGCCGAGCGGGTCGCTCGCGGAGCGGTCCGCGTCGTCGCCGCCGAACAGCCACGTCCCGGTCTTATAAAGCGCGTAGACGACGCCGACGAACACGGCGAGCGAGACGATCCCGGTGGCGATCGCCCACAGGAGACTGAGGAACCACCAGACTGCGGAGACGAGGACGCTGATGCCGACGAAGACCGCGACCCCGATCGCGCCGTAGTAGAGGGCCTTCTTGCCGTCCATGTGGCGGATATGGCGCATCCGGCCGCAAATACCTTCTCCCGGCGGATCGGTCCGTCCGGCCGTCCGGTCGTCAGAAGACTTATTCGCCGCTGCGGTCGTGACCTATTGAAATGCATCCGGAGCAGCGGTCTTCGACGGACGCCTCGCCCGCGACCGCCCCGGAGGTGCGCTCGTGACCGATCGCACTGACTCCGGCGTCGACCGATCCGGTTCCGGCGTCGACCGATCCGGTTCCGGCGTCGACCGATCCGGTTCTGGCGTCGACCGTCGGACCGTCCTCGGCGTGCTCGCGGGGGCCGGGAGCGCCGCGGTCGCGGGCTGTTCCGGATCGGATCCGGACGACGCCGCGACCGGCGACCTCGACTCGGACACGCTCGACGACCTCGCGGCGCGGTTCGCGCCGACGCTGTACTTCGACGCCGCGGAGCCGTGGTTCCCGACCGATCCGCGACCGTACACGGTCGAGGAGGACGGAGAGACGGTCGTCGACGGGTTCGCGGCGTTCGACGGCTATCACGAGCGGTACGACGAGTCGGCCGAGCCGCCGGCCCCGACCGTCTTCTACAACGGGGTCCGCTACGAGGACTCTCCGCTCGCGGTGGTTCAGTTCTGGATGTACTCCGCGTTCGACCAGTTCACGGCCAACTTCCACTGGCACGACTGGGAGGTGCTCCACATCTTCGTCGATCTGGACTCCGGCGACCCGCAGCTGTACGTCGCCAGTTCGCACTCCCGCAGCGTGCCGAACAACGAGTTTCTCGATCCGGACCCCGACGCAGTCCCGCGGATCCTCACCGAACTCGGATCGCACTCAAGCACCCTCTCGGTCAACGAGAACCCCGACCAGTTCCAACGCGTCGGCGAGGAGGGGCTGCTCGCGGACATCACGAACACGACGATCGACACCGTCGAGGACCTCCTCGGGATCCCCATCGCGTACGGGCTCCCCCGCGACGAGGGGACCCGGCTCCCGTTCGTCGTCCCCGAGTACGAGGGCGCGCCGATCTACGAGCACCCGGACCTCCCCTCGGTCACCGCGGAGTCGCTGGTCGACGGCGCGCTCGCGATCCGGTCGCTCGACGCGCTGCGGTCGCCCCCGACCGACCTCCCGCTCCGAGAGACGGGGATCGCCTTCCGGCACGACGACCGCGAGGACTCGGTCGCGGCCGAGACCGCCGAGGAGGTGATCGGCTACGACCTCGTCGAGACCGCCGAACTGGAGGACATCTCGGCGTTCACCGGGCCACAGCTGAGCTTCGAGTTCGCGGTCCCGGAAGCCGTCGAGGACGCGGTCGCCGGCCACATCACGACCACGGGCGTCCCGTGGGAGCAGCCGCGCTACGAGAACCCCGCGCTCGACGTGAGCGCCGGCAACCACCGGTCGGAACTCGCGGCGCGGTACGACGCCATCGCCGCCGGGGAGTCGTTCGGCGAGGCCGCGACGGACGAGATCGACGCGGTCGTCGCCCGGGTGACGCGCGCGACCGAGACCGACGACGCCCCCGACGGCGAGGGGCTGACGACGACCGCGGCGGTCACCGAGTCGTTCGTCCTGATCCAGAGCGACCCCGAGGCGGTCCCGACGTTCGCCGGCGGGGTCGCCGTCGCGAACGGGGTCCCCGAGGGCGACCACCGACTCACCGTCAACGGCGCCGGACAGGCCCCCCATAGCGAGACGCTGACGGTCGCCGCGGACGTGCCCGTGACGACCGCGGGCGTCGACGGCGAGATCCCGCTCGTCGCCCGCGAGAACGCGCGGAAAGTGGCGGTCGACGACGCGGACAGCGACGTCGACGTGGCTCGAAACGCGATCGAGGACGACTTCGCCGGTCGGATCTACGACTCGGCGGTCGACGGGAGCGACGCGGTGTACGTCCACGCGGGCGGCGCGTACACGACCGAGGTGCGCGACGCCGACGGCGAGATCGGCGCGTACCGAGTCAACCCGGGCGCGCCGGGTTCGGACGACGGGGACGACGGAGATGGTGAGGGGAACGCTCCGATCCGGATCGACCGCCCCGAGACCGGCGCGGCGTCGCTCGCCGGGTTCGTCGCCGACGTCGCCGAGGAGACGCGGGCGGAGGTGGCCGCCGCAGCGGCGGAGAGCGGGGGTGATTCGGACGACGACGATGACAACGGGGGCCCGGACGGTTCCGGCGGCGGCGCGTCGAACGCGGTGAACGGGCTCGAACGCGCGCTCGCCGCCGCGGTCGAGGCCGCGGAGCGAGCCGAGGAGCGCGCTCGCGAGGGTGATCGCGGAGGAACGGATCGCCAACTGGAGACCGTCCTCGACCGGATCGCTCGGATCGGAGAGCGGCTCGCGGCAGCGAGAGCGGGGCTTCCGCCCGGCCTCGCGAACGCGACCGGAAAACGGGTCGAGCAGGCGACGCGCCGCGTCGAGCAGGCGCAAAACGCCGGGAAACTGTAGACCGCTACTCCCTCGACTCCGCGTCCGCACCCCACGAGGCGGTGTGCCACGCCGCACCACTGGATGGAAAGCTATACGACGCCGACCCCTCCACGAGTATATAAGCAGATGTCTCAGGAGGGTTACGACCACACGGCGGTCGAAAAACGGTGGCAGGAGGCGTGGGACGACGCCTCCGTGTATCGCACGCCGGACGAGGTGGACGACCCCACCTACGTGCTGGGGATGTACCCGTACCCGTCCGGGAAGCTCCACATGGGTCACGTCCGAAACTACACGATCACGGACGCGTACGCCCGGTACCGCCGAATGCGCGGCGACGACGTGCTCCACCCGATGGGGTGGGACGCGTTCGGCCTCCCCGCCGAGAACGCCGCCAAGGAGCGGGACACGAATCCCCGCGACTGGACGCTCGACTGCATCGACACGATGCGGGGGCAGATGAAGTCGATGGGGTTCGGCTACGACTGGGACCGGGAGGTCACCACCTGTACCCCCGAGTACTACCAGTGGAACCAGTGGCTGTTCCGCCGGTTCCACGAGGCGGGGCTCGTCGAGCGCCGCGACGCCGAGGTGAACTGGTGTCCCTCCTGCGAGACCGTCCTCGCGGACGAGCAGGTCGAGGGCGACGACGAGCTGTGTTGGCGCTGTGACACCCCCGTCGAGACCCGCGATCTGGACCAGTGGTTCCTGGAGATCACGGAGTACGCCGACGAGCTGATCGACGCCATCGACGACCTGGAGGGATGGCCGGACTCCGTGCGCCAGATGCAGCGCAACTGGATCGGCCGCCAGCACGGGACCACCTTGGACTTCGAGATCGGCGAGGCGCGAAGCGCCTCGAACGGAGGCGGCGAGGGGACCGAGCCGCGGGAATACGGCGCCGTCGAGGCGTTCACCACCCGCGTCGACACCATCCACGGCGCGACGTTCTTCGCGCTCGCGCCCGACCACCCGATCAGCGAGGAGTTGGCCCGGGAGGACGACGATGTCCGTCGCTTCGTCGAGGAGGAGGCCGACCCCGACGGCGACGAGCCGAACGGCGTCGCCACCGGCCTCACCGCCACGAATCCCGCCACGGGCGAGGAGATACCCGTCTTCGTCGCCGACTTCGTCCTCTCCGACGTGGGCACGGGCGCGCTGATGGCGGTGCCCGGCCACGACGACCGCGACCACGCGTTCGCCGAGAAGATGGGCGTCGACATCGAGCCCGTGATCGCCCCCGAGCCCGACGACTGGGACGGCGAGACGGTTCCGGCCGCGCCCGACGTGAGCGAGGCGGCGTTCACCGACGACGGCGTCGTCATCGACTCCGGCGAGTACAGCGGCCTCGACAGCGAGACGGCCCGAGAGCGACTCACCGAGGACATCGAGAGCGCCGAGGCGACCACCCAGTACCGCCTGCGCGACTGGGGGATCTCCCGACAGCGCTACTGGGGGACCCCGATCCCGGTCGTCCACTGCGACGACTGCGGCTCGGTGCTGGTGCCCGAGGAGGACCTGCCGGTCGAGCTGCCGGAGTTCATCAACACGACCGGGAACCCCCTCGACGCCGCCGAGGAGTGGAAGGCGACGACCTGTCCGGAGTGCGGCGAGCCCGCCACTCGCGAGACCGACACGATGGACACGTTCGTCGACTCCTCGTGGTACTTCCTGCGCTACGTCTCGCCCGGGGACGAGGCGGTCCCGTTCGACCTGGACCGCGCGAACGACTGGATGCCGGTCGACCAGTACGTCGGCGGCATCGAGCACGCCGTGATGCACCTGCTGTACTCGCGGTTCGTCACCAAGGTGTTGGCCGACGAGGAGGGGCTCGAACACCGCGAGCCGTTCACGAACCTGCTGGCGCAGGGGATGGTCCAGCTAGAGGGCGAGAAGATGTCCAAGTCGAAGGGGAACACGGTCTCTCCCCAGCGCATCGTCGAGGAGTACGGCGCCGACACGGCCCGGCTGTTCATGATGCAGGCGGCCCAGCCCGAGCGCGACTTCGACTGGGCCGAGGAGGGCGTCAAGTCGACGCACCGCTTCTTAGCGCGCCTGACGGACCTTGTCGAGGAGCACGCCGCGGGCGACGCCGCGACCGCCCCCGCCGACGCCGACCGCGACGAAATCGACGACTACGTCGCCGACGAGGTCGACGCCGCCGTCGCCATCGCGGGCGCGGAGTACGACGACCTGACGTTCAACGTCGCGCTGCGCGAGGCGCAGGACCTCGTGGGGACGCTCCGGAGCTACCGTGGGCACGCCGATCCGCACCCGGAGACCTACGAGCGCGGCCTGGACGTCGCCGTCCGTCTGCTCGCGCCGGTCGTCCCGCACCTGGCCGAGGAGCTGTGGGCGACGCTGGACCGTGACGGGTTCGTCGTCGAGGCCGACTGGCCGACCGCGACGGTCGACCGCGAGACGGTCGAGAAGCGCCGCCGGCTGGTCGCGAACACCCGGGAGGACGTGCGCGACATCGTCGAGGTCGCCGGCATCGAGGACCCCGAGCGGATCGACGTGGTCGTCGCGCCGGACTGGAAGTACGACGCCCTCGAAATCGCGATCGACAGCGACGCCGACAACCTCATCTCGGAGCTGATGGCAGAGAGCCACATCCGGGAGCAGGGCGACGACGCGGCCTCCTACGGACAGGACCTCCAGGCGAACCGCGAGGCGCTTCAGGAGACGCTGTCGGGCGACGAGGAGTACGACGCGCTGCGCGCGGCCTCGTGGCTGATCGAGCGCGAGTTCGACGCGCCGGTCCGCGTCGAGCGCGCCGCGGACGCCGACGACGCGGTGGTCCAGAAGGCGGAACCCGGTCGACCCGCGATCGACATCGTCGAGTAGCGATTCGCGGTCCCTTTTAAACAGTCCGTCGCCGCGAGCGCGGAGCGACGTGACGTACCGACCCCGTCACACAAGCGCGTCGTGGGCGACGCGCCCCGATGCGGACTCCACGGCTCTCAGGTGTCCAGCGTCCCGCCGGATATCGGTTTCGTGCGTTCACATCCGTACTCTTATCATCTGACTAAACGTATCGATCGGTAAGAGACGCCATGGACGGGAACTCACGTTCGAACACCGACGGCGGTGACGTTGACGCGGTTTACGAGGCGATTTTTCGCGAGATCGACGACGCCGTGTTCCTGGTTGACGTCGCGCGGACCGACGCGGGCTACGAGTTCACGTTCCAACAGAACAACACCGCGCACCAGGAACAGACGGGGTTCTCCGAGGACACGATGCGCGGGCAGACGCCGCGGGAACTCCTCGGCGACGAGCAGGGTGCCGCCGTCGCCGAGAACTATCGCCGCTGCATCGAGCAGGGTGAAACGATCGAGTACGAGGAGCAACTCACGTTTCCCGGCGGCACGAGCCACTGGCAGACGAAGCTGACGCCGATATCCGACGCGGGAAGCATAACTCAACTCGTCGGCGTCGCTCGGGACATCTCCGCCCAGAAGGAACGGGAACGGGAGCATCAGCGCACGTACCGCCGGTTCCAGACCGTGTTGGAGACGATGTCGGCGGCGGTGTTTCTCAAAGACGCCGACGGTCGATATCTCCTGGTGAACCAAGCGTGCCGCGATCTGTTCGACGTAGACAAGGACCCCGTCGGGATGACCGACGAGGACCTCTTCCCGGAGGAGATCGCGGAACAGGCCCGGTCGGACGATTTGCGAGTCCTCGAGAGCGGAGTGCAGATCGAACTCGAGGAGACGATCCCGACTCCCGCGGGGGAAAGCGTCCGCCTCACCCGGAAGTCACCCGTGTACGACGATGCGGGAGAGATCGTGGCAGTCTGTGGCGTCTCGACGAACATCACCGAACAGAAAGAGAGAGAACAAGCGCTTCAGCGGCTCAAAGACCGTCTCGAACTCGCTGTCGAAGGTGCCCGGCTCGGCATCTGGGACTGGGACATGACCACCGACGAGGTCGAGTTCAACGAGCAGTGGGCCCGGATGCTCGGGCACGAACCCGACGAGATCGAACCGCACCTCGAGGAGTGGGAGCGTCGCGTCCACCCCGATGACCTCGACCCGGTCGAAGACGCCCTGACGGAGCACATCGCCGGGGAGTCGGCGTACTACGACACGGAGCACCGGATGCGCACCGCGACGGGCGAGTGGAAGTGGATCCGCGACGTCGGGAAAGTCGTCGAGCGCGATGCTGACGGGGAGCCGGTGCGGGCGGTCGGCATCCACCTCGACATCGACGACCGAAAGCGACGAGAACGGGAGTTGGAGCGCACTCGTGAGTTCATCGAACGGACGCAAGAGAGCGCGTCGATCGGGTGGTGGGAGGTCGATCTGGCCGACGAGTCGCTCACGTGGAGCGACGAGGTGTATCGCATCCACGGGGTGCCGGTGGCGGAGTCGGTCGGGCTGGAGGACGCCATCGAGTTCTACCACCCGGACGACCGGGAGGCCATCGAGACCGCGTTCGACCGACTGATCGAGGACGGCGAGTCGTACGACCTCGAACTGCGGATCGTCACGGCGACCGGGCAGACCCGGTGGGTCAGGGCCATCGGCGATCCGAAGTTCGACGAGGCGGGGGACGTCGTCGGTGCGTTGGGGCTGTTCCAAGATATCACGGAGCGGAGGGAGTACGAGATCGCCCTCGAGTCGACCCGCGAGGAGCTTCGGAAGATCATCGATCTCGTGCCGGACCTGGTGTTCGTGAAGGACCGCGACGGCGAGTACCTCTTGGCCAACGAGGCGACCGCGGAGGCGTACGGAAAGACGCCCGAGGAGATCGAGGGGCGCTCGGAGGCCGAGATCATCCCCGACGTCGAGGACTCGGCCGAGTTCCGTCAGGACGACTTGGAGGTGATCGAGTCGGGCGAGCCGAAGGCGATCGGTGAGGAGACGCTGACGACGGCGGCGGGCGAAACACGCATCTTCCAGACGGTGAAGATCCCCTACAAGGTGCCGGAGACGGGGGAAGACGCCGTTCTGGGATACGCCCGCGACGTGACTGAACTCAAGGAGTACGAGCGGACGCTCGAACAGCAGCGTGACAGCCTCACGCTCCTGAACCAGGTCGTTCGCCACGACATCCGGAACCAGCTGATGGTCGTGGATTCGTACACCGGACTGCTCGAGGACTCGCTCCCCGACGACCAGAGCCGAACGTACGCGCGGACGGTCATCGAGGCGGCGAAGCAGGCGACAGAGATCACGGAGACGGCCAAAGACGTCACCGACGTGCTGCTACAGGTCGGCGCCGACCGGACCCCGGTGAGCCTCCGCGACGAACTCACCGAGCAGATCGAGACGGTTCGCTCGGATCAGGACCGGGCGACGGTCTCCGTCGAGGGGTCGATCTCCGACGTGACGGTGCTGGCGGACGACCTGCTGGAGTCGGTGTTCCGGAACCTACTGACGAACGCGGTGGTCCACAACAACAAGGACGCGGCCGAAATCACGGTTTCGACGCGCGTCGTCGGCGATTCCGTGCGCGTGTCGATCGCCGATAACGGTCCCGGTATCGCGGATACTCATAAAGAACAGATATTTCAGGAGGGCCAGAAGGGGCTTGAGAGCGGCGGTACGGGCATCGGACTGTACCTCGTCAACACGCTCGTCGACAGGTACGGCGGCGACGTGTGGGTCGAGGACAACGAACCGACCGGCAGCGTGTTCGTCGTCGAACTGCCCCTCGCCGACTGAGCGGGCGGGGCCTTCGCGGCCGGGACTTCGGAGGCGTCCGCCGCCGACGGATCGACCCGGCGGTTCGGACGCGCCGCTACCGATCGTGCCGGTCTCGTTCGGAGTCCGGAATCGCGTTCTCGGTCAGTGCGTCCGACGACGGTCTGCGTGAGCCAGCCGACGAGTCAACAGCAACGCGAACCCGCCTCGAACGCGCGGAACGGGGAGGGCACACGCGCAGTTGACCGGCGGCCTCGACACGATTTATAAGCAACCCACGCACGGCGACGACCTTAATCGGCTGAGCGCCCAATGTCCGACGATCACGTCATGGCGGAACCGTCGGGCATGGACGCGTTCGCGCACCTCGGGAGCGAGGTCCGCGAGGCGCTCTCCGAACAGGGCTTTTCCACCCCCACCGAGCCACAGCGCGAGGCGATCCCGCCACTCGCCGACGGGAAGAACGCGCTCGTGCTCGCACCCACGGGAACCGGAAAGACAGAGACCGCGATGCTCCCCGTCTTCGACGCTATCGTCGACGCCCGGAACTCGCCCGGCGACCAGCCCCGGGAGGGAATCTCCGCGCTCTACATCACGCCCCTCCGCGCGCTCAACCGCGACATGATGGACCGGCTGGAGTGGTGGGGCGACCGCCTCGGCGTGGAGGTGGCGGTGCGTCACGGCGACACCACGCAGTACGAGCGCGGCAAACAGGCCGACAACCCGCCGGACGTGTTGATCACGACGCCGGAGAGCCTGCAGGCCATTTTGACCGGCTCGAAGATGCGAGTCGCCTTGGAGGACGTCGCGCACGTCGTGATCGACGAGGTCCACGAGCTCGCCTCGGCGAAGCGCGGCGCCCAGCTGACGGTCGGGCTCGAACGCCTCCGCCGGGTGGCCGGCCCCTTTCAGCGGGTCGGGCTCTCCGCGACCGTGGGGACCCCCGAAGAGGTCGGAAAGTTCCTCGTCGGGAGCGGGAAGCGGGACCCGGATCGGGAGGGCGACCGCGCGTTCGAGATCGTCGAGGTCGCGGCGGGGACGCGCACCGACGTGCGGGTGCTCGACCCCGAGATCACCGATCGGGACGCGACACTCGCCGGCGAGCTGGCGGTCGACGAGACGACCGCGAGCCACGTCCGGACGATCCGAGAGATCGTCGCGAACCACGACTCGACGCTGATCTTCGTCAACACGCGACAGACCGCGGAGGCGCTCGGCTCGCGGTTCAAGACGCTCGCGGAGCGGGAGGCAGATACCGGAGGTATCGACGACCCCACCGAGATCGAGGTCCACCACGGTTCGCTCTCGAAGGACGTGCGGATCGACGTGGAGGACCGGTTCAAGGCGGGCGATCTCGACGGGCTCGTCTGTACCTCCTCGATGGAACTCGGCATCGACGTGGGGCGCGTCGACCACGTGGTGCAGTACGGGAGCCCGCGCGAGGTCGCCCGCCTGCTCCAGCGCGTCGGGCGCGCGGGGCACCGCCGCGATCTGGTCTCCGAGGGGACCGTCGTGACGCAGGGCGGCGACGACACCCTCGAAGCGCTGGCGATCGCGCGACGCGCCGGCGCCGAACTCGTGGAGCCGGCCGCGATCCACCACGGCAGCCTCGACACGGTCGCGAACCAGATCGTCGGGGTCGTGATGGACGAGGGCGAGGTGCACGCCCGCGAGGCGTACGAGACCATCACGAGCGCGTACCCGTTCGCCGAACTCTCCGAGCCGACGTTCCAGGAGGTGGTCCGCGAACTCGACGGCAACCGCCTGCTGTGGCTCGACGAGGAGTCGGATACCCTGGAAAAATCGGGCGGCACGTGGCAGTACTTCTACGCCAACCTCTCGATGATCCCCGACGAGTCGACCTACGAGGTGTACGACATGTCCTCGCGGCGGGGGATCGGCACCTTAGACGAGCGGTTCGTCGTCAACTTCGCCGGGCCGGGCGAGACGTTCATCCAGCGCGGCGAGATGTGGCGCATCACCGAG
>Ga0207720_100425_pt1 | contig 29490 bp, 34 predicted proteins | sample A23P2SouthBayCA_2_FD_187751 | JGI IMG/M metagenome (GOLD analysis project Ga0207720, IMG submission 187751) | Aerobic enrichment media microbial communities from Eden Landing Ponds, California, USA - A23 E3 (2) (SPAdes) | ecosystem: Environmental > Aquatic > Marine > Unclassified | place...
AGCCTCGCGTACGAGCGCGGCGAGCCGTGGCAGTACGGGGTGGGCGCCCAACTGCTCCACTCTCCCATCGATGTGGACCGGCTCGACTACATCACCCGGGATAACTACATGACCGGCGCGGGCGTGTTGAGCTTCGACGTCGAGCGCATGGTGGACGCCTACACCGCCCACCCCGAGGAGGGGCTGGCGCTCACCGAGAAGGCGCTGTCGACCATCGGCAACTACCTCGAAGGGCGGATCGCGCTGTACATGTGGGTCACCCAGCACCACAAGTCGGTGTACGCCAACCGGCTCCTGCAGGCGATGCTCGGCGAGTACGAGGCCGAAACGGGCGAGAGCCCGGTCACGGTCGACGGAATCCTCGACCGGGAACTCGACGACAACGGGGTGCTCGAACGCCTCCGGATCGCCGCCCGCGAGAACCCCGACTCGACGCTGGCGTCGATGTACGACCGCTTCCGCGGGCGGCGCTTCCCGGCCACCTGCTGGAAACACCGGATCGCGCTCGCCGACCGAGTGGGGAGCGACCTCGACGGGGGGCTCGGCGGAGACGACGGCGGGGCCCTCGACGAGTTCACGGCGTGGCTCACCGAGGGCGACGACCGGTTGGAGCGGCTCCTCGCCGACGCCCTCGACGTGCCGGTCCACGAGGTGTGGATCGACCGGTCGTACGTGCCCGCCTACGACCCCGACGAACTGGAGGACATCCCCATCGCCTACGGCGGGACGACTCGATCCGTCGGGGACTGGGGGTTATACGGCGACCGCGCGTTCGACGTGCCGATCCCCTTCGTGTTCGTCCCCGACGGGACGAAGCGGCGAGCGATCCGCGTGCTTCGGGAGGCGTTCGAACGGGAGGTCGGCGTCGCGACGGGAACGTAGGTCGGAACGGTGGTTCCCCTGACCGCCACCACCACCACACCCGTGAGTTGTACACGAGGGAGCCGTATCGCTCTCAGAAATCGGTGAACAGGGGTCCGCGGACGAACCGGATCGCCGGACCGATCCGTCACCTCGTCGCCGCGTCAGTCGTCGGCTTCGGCGGGAACGCGGTCGTCGGAGTCGTCGTCGGCAGCGTCGCCTTCGACCTCGTCCTCGGCGTCGGCCTCGTCGGCCTCGTCGGCCTCGTCGGCGTCCGCGGCGTCCGTCTCTGCGTTGTCGCCGTCGTCGCCGTCGTCGCCGTCGTCGACCCGCGGGAAGTTCTCGATCGTCGCCTCGCGGAAGGCGTCCTCGTCGAACTCGTGGTCCCCGTCGAAGAAGTCGAGGACCGTCTGCACGTCGGTCATCGCGTTCTTCAGCGCGGTCGAGGCGCCCGGCGAGGGCGTGATGTTGAACAGGATTCCGTCGCCGGTGATCTTCGCTTCGCCCATGTCGAGCTCCTTGGTCTCCGTGTTGACGATCTGCGGGCGCACGCCGCCGTACCCCTTCGCGCGCTCGATGTCGTCGACGTCGACGGTCGGGACGACCTTCTGGACGTTCGGGAGGAACGCGCGCTTGCCGACCTCGGGGAGATCGTACACGAGGTTGCGCACGACGTACGGGAAGAGGATGCGGTCCGAGAGGATGTTGACGTAGCTCAGGACCGACGCCGGCGAGAAGCCGAACACGTCGGCGAAGTCGCTCACGGTCGAGAGCTCGCCGCGTTCGAGCGCGGGGACGAGTTTCGCGGTGGGGCCGAACCGGGTGACGCCCTGGTCGTGGACGTCCGCGTCGCCGTGGACCGCCGCGAACGGGAGCTTCTTCATCTGGAGCGTGTACACCTTCCCGTTCAACAGGTCGTCCGCGAGGAAGAAGCTCCCCGCGACCGGCAGCAGCGACATGTGCTCGCCGTAGCCCATCTGCTTTGCGAACTGGAGGCTGTGGGAGCCGGCGGCGACCACAACGGCGTCGGCCTCGAAGTCGCCGTCGTCGGTCTCGACCGTGAACCCGTCACGGCCCTCGTCGACGTTCTCCACCGCGGTGCCGAGGTGGACGCCGACGCCCTCCTCCTCGCGGGCGGCGTCGACGAACGACTGCGCGACCGCGCCGTAGTCGACGACGTAGCCGTCGGGCGTCTGGAGCGCCTTGAGCTCCGTGCCCGGTTCTCGGCCCTCGACGACCTTCGGCTCCAGTTCCTGGATCTCCTCGCGGCCGATCTCGCGCAGCTTCGGGAAGAGGTCCCCGAACCCGTTGTCGTGGTAGCGCTCCTCGAGCTTGGCGACCTCCTCGTCGCCGACGCCGAGCACCATCTTGCTGCGCTTGCTGTGCATCTCCCGGTCGGGGTCGGTCCCCTCGAGGTAGCCCGCGAGCAGCTCGGCGCCCTCCTTGACCTCCTCGGCCTTCTCGAGGGTGTAGTTCGTCTCGATGTCGCCGAAATGCAGCGTCTGGGAGTTGTTCGTCCGATCGGAGTTGATCGCGGCGATCTCCCGCTCCTTCTCGATCAGCGTCACGTCGTCGATGTCGGTGAACTTCGCGACCGTGTACAGCAGCGACGCCCCGCTTATTCCCCCGCCGACGATGATCAGATCAGTGTTCTCAGACATGCGTGGTGAAAGCTCTCACTCGACGAGACGGACTCATCCGTTAACGGTCTTGCTATCTCTAGCCGCTAATCCGCCGGGAGAGGCCCTACGGTCGTCGTTTTTGAGGTTCGACATTCGTCGAACCCATTCGGACAGTGAAGTGGCGTCGCCGAACGAGTCCCGCGCGGTGAGCCCTCACTCGCCGTCGCGGTGAACTCTCACGTACCGTCGCGAGCCGCCCGGTACCGTTCGCGGAGCCGATCGAACAGTTCGCGGCCCGTCTCGGTTCGGAGGCGGGGCTCGGTCGTCGCGAAGAACTCGTCGAGATCGTCGTACTCGCGGAAGGCGTCCGGGTCGCCGTCGGCGGGGTCGTACCGGTCGTCGCGCTCGTAGAGCACCGCCTGCAGACAGACGTCGAGGAGGTCGCACTCCTTGACGAGCACCGCCTCCGGCGACTCGCGGGCCTCGTACGCCTCCCACGCGTCCCGGACGCGGTCGGGGAGCGGACCGGCGAGGTCCCGCATCGCCGCGCGCTCGGCGGTCTCCTTGGCGGCGGGGTCGACCGTCTCCGCGGTCGAGTCGGCGCGAGTCGCGACGTCGCCCGTCTCCGCCTCGGCGACGTCGTGGACCACCGCGAGCCGGAGCGCGAGGTCGAGGTCGACGCCGGGGAGGTCCTCGCGGAATCGGTCACCGAGCGCGAGCACGAGGTAGGCGACGCCCCACGCGTGCGCGGCGACCGACTCGGGGGCGTCGACGCCGCGGAGCTGCCAGCCCGTGCGCCGCTCGTCTTTCAGCGCGTAGGCGTCGAGGAGGGCGTCGAGGGCGGGGGTGGCGCCGTCGTTCGGATCCGGGTCGGCGTCCGCGGTCATCCCGAGCCGCTACTCCGCGAGCGTCCAGGCGTCGTCGCCGGCGCGGTCGGCCACGTCGCGGCGGACCATCTCGTCGAGCACCTCGTCGAGGCGACCGGCCTGGGCGACCTCCATCTCGATGCGGCCGATGCCGTGGAACTCGTCGAGGTAGTGGCGGACGTCCTCCCGGTCGAAGACGCTCTGCTCGGCGCGCTCCATCGCGCCCTCGGTGAGGTCGATCATGTCTTCGAGGAAGTTCCACGGGTAGACGACCCACGTCCACTGTTCGAGCCGCTCGCCGACGAAGTCGGGCTGGAACTCGGAGGTGCCGAGCAGCTGGAGGGTGGCGGTTCGGACCTCGCCGGCGTCCCGGTCGTCGACGTACTCCTCGGCGCGGCGGATCGATCCGCCGGTGTCCGCGATGTCGTCGATGATCAGGACGTCTTTCCCCTCGACGCTCCCCTCCGGCATCGGGTAGCGGATCCGGGGCTCGTCGCTCTTCTCCGCGGCGCCGACGTAGTGCTCCATCTTCAGGCTCGTGAGGTCGTTGAGCCCGAGGAAATCACAGATGCACCGCCCCGCGAACCAGCCGCCGCGGGCCAGCGCGACGACCACGTCCGGCTCGAAGTCGGCCCGCTTCACCGCGTTCGAGACGTTTCGGCAGAGCCCGTAGATGTACTCCCAGTTGGTGAGGGTGCAGTCGAAGTCGTCCGGGAGGTCGCTCATACGGCCGTTCCTCCCACCCGCGCGCTCATAAGGGTTTAGCAACGGTCCCGGCGCGGAATCGAGCGTGGCGAGTAGAACGGTAAGCCGTGCAGAAACGTTGCGGTGGCGCGTGCCTCCGAGCGCCCATCGGGCGCGAGGTGCACGCGCGAGGGAGTCGGTCGTCCCGGAGCAACGCGGAGGGCGACCGACGAGGCTGGGGAGGCGTGAGGTGCGGTGCGGTTGCAGGCGGGTGGGACTCAAAGGGGCGACCGGGGGGACGGCGCAGACGACGCAAGCACCGCAGGGAGCGAACAGAGTGAGCGACCGAGGCGCGCAGCGAGTGTGCGCCGTCCCCCCGGTCGGGGCTTTGGAGGTATTCACCGTCGATCCGCCGCTAACTATTTATAAATGAACGAAGAGCACTTTGCGAGCGTTCGCAGCGTCACTGACGGTGAAAACGAGAAGCAGCGAAGCACAAAGTGGAATTCACGAATCCGTGCCAGTTCGACACGAATTCACATCGTATCGGTCCCGACACGATTTAGGTCGCCCGCCCGCAACGGGTCGGTAATGAGCACTCAGGCCGCGACGGAGGAGCGGACGGTCGTGATCGGGCTGGAGGTCCACGTCCAGCTCGAGACCGACACGAAGATCTTCTGCGGCTGCTCGACGGAGCCCGCCGAGGACGAGGAGCCGAACACGCGCACGTGCCCGACCTGCCTCGGCCTGCCGGGCGCGCTGCCGATCCTCAACGAGGGCGCCGTCGAGGCCGCGGTGAAGATCGGCAAGGCGATCGACGCCGACATCCCCGAGACGACGACGTTCCACCGGAAGAACTACTACTACCCCGATCTGCCGAAGAACTTCCAGCTCACCCAGTACGACGCCCCGATCTGTCAGTCCGGGGAGCTGGAGGTCCGCGTCGACGACGAGGATCGCACGATCGGGATCACCCGCGCGCACCTCGAAGAGGACCCCGGGAGCCTCCAGCACGCCGGCGGCTCGATCGAGTCGGCGACGCACACCTTGGTGAACTACAACCGCGCCGGGACGCCCCTGATGGAAATCGTCACCGAGCCGGACTTCCGGTCGCCGGCGGAGACGCGCGCCTTCCTCGCGAAGCTGGAGGAGGTCCTCGAGTATCTCGGCGTCTTCGATCCGACCCGCGACGGGAGCCTGCGCGTCGACGCCAACGTCTCGCTGGTCCCCGACGACCAGGTCGCCGACGACGGGGCGATCACCGAGGACGCTCTCGAAGACGTGAACCGGGCGGAAGTGAAGAACATCTCCAGTCACAAGGGCGCCGAGCAGGCGCTCGCGTACGAGGTCACCCGACAGGAGAACGTGCTCCGGCGCGGCCGCGAGATCGAACAGGAGACCCGCCACTGGGACGAGGCGCGCGGCGTCACCGTCTCGATGCGCTCGAAGGAGGCCGAGAAGGACTACCGGTACTTCCGAGAGGCCGACCTCCCCGCGCTGGAGGTGTCGGACTGGAAGGCGCAGATTCCGATCCCGGAGCTGCCCGACGCCCGGCGCGAGCGCTTCCGCGAGGAGTACGGGCTCGACCGCGAGTCCGCCTCGAAGCTCACCTCGACGAAGGCGGTCGCGGACTTCTTCGAGGACGTCGCCGAGTCGTTCGACCCCGACCTCGCCGCGACGTGGGTCGCCGACAACCTGCTCGGCGAGCTCAACTACCGCGAGATGGAGATAACCGACGTCGAGGACCGGCTCGACGAGTTCAAACGCCTCGTCGAACTCGTGGCCGACGGGGAACTGACGGTGAAAAACGCCGAGGAGGTCGTGCTCCGCGAAATGCTCGACGCGGGCGAGGACCCCGACACCGTCATCGAGCGCGAGGGGCTCGGCGTCGCCGACTCCGGCGAGGTCGAGGCCGCCGTCGCGGCCGCCGTCGACGACAACCCCGACGCAGTCGAGGACTACCACGACGGCGACGAGGGCGCGATCAACTTCCTCGTCGGCCAGGTGATGCAGGCGACGGGCGGGAGCGCCGACCCCGGCGAAGTGAACGGGCTGCTCCGCGAGGAGTTGGACGGGTAGCTTCCGTGACCGCTAGCGAGACCGCGAGCCGATGAACGTCACCGTCGAGGTCGTCGGCGAGGGGACGGACGAGTACGACCTCCCCGACGACGCCACCTACGCCGACCTCGTCCGCGAGGCCGGCTACCACCCGCAGGAGGCGTCGGTACTGGTCGACGGCTCGCCGGTCCCCGGCGACCGCGTCGTCGACGCGGAGTCGGTGAAGCTGCTTCGACTTATAAAGGGAGGGTCGACGGACGACGTCCCAGTGGACGGCGATCCGGCGGACGACGACCTGACGGACGACGGCGCGTGAGCGGGGACCGCGACTCGCCCGTTCGTCCCGACCCGCCGGAGGGAATCGCGATAGCGCCCGCAGGGCCCGGCGACCGCCTCGACATGCTCCGCGTGCTCGACGCCGCCATGTTGGAGACGGACATCGAGCGCGTCGACGCCGCGATCGACGCCGGCGACGCGCTCGTCGCTCGATTTAAAAGAACGGGGGCTGTCGTCGGCGCGCTGGTCGCGACTCGCCCCGAGTCGGACCGGCTCCGCGTCGACGCCGTCGCGGTCAGGCGGGCGCGGCGCGGGAGGGGAATCGGCTCCGCGCTCGTCGCGGCGGCGGTGCGAGGCGCCGACCGCGACGCCGGCGTCGCGGTCGTCACCGCGGCGTTCGATCCGACGCTGGAGTCCTTTTACGCCGATCTGGGGTTCGACGTCGTCGACCGAGACGGTCGCCTGCGGGGAGTCACGCGCGTCGAAGACGGTCCGGAGTGAGCGGGGAACCGCGCAGCAGCGCGAACAGAAAGGCGCCGGCGAGGAGGACCGACCCGACCGACTCGCCCCACGTGTGAGCGCCCGCGAGCGGTCGCGCCGCGATCATCCCCAGCGCCGCGACGAACAGGGGGACGAACCGGCGGTCGACCGCGAGGAGGTAGCCCGCCGGCGCCAGCGCGTAGAGGACGTGGCTCGAGACGTCCCAGAACGGGGTGATCAGGAGGTGCGGGACCGTGACGGCCACGAGCAGCGCGGCGAACCCCTCGACGAGATCTCCCCAGCCGCCCAGCCGCCACCCGAGCCAGATGACCGCGATACCGACGCCCAACCCGACGCTTCCCGTGAGGTTGGATCCCCACGCCGGGAGGTCGACGAGCATCGGCACGCCCGCGTAGACGGCGAACGCGAGCGCCCAGCCGAGCCCGAGCACGCCGATCCGCGGCGCGAGGGCGGACGGGGACCGATCGGGGTCGCTCCGCCACTCGTAGCCGACGAGCAGCAGCGCGCAGAGCAGGACGAACAGTTCCGGAGCGAACGCCGCCGAGTACGTGCGGGCCGCGTCACCGAGCATGTAGGGCGTGCCTTCGCACACCGGCCTGTCAGTTACGGTTTCTGACGGCGACGTCGATTACGGTTTCTAACGGCGACGCCGATTGCGATTTCTGACGGCGACGCCGAGTTCACGCCTGGATCCGGCACGTCTTTCCGGATCGCCGCCCTCCGTCCGGACATGAACGCGATTTCGCCCGCGATCGGCCCTGCGATCGCCCGTCGGACGGCGTCACTCGGCGCGGTGATGTCCGTATGAGCGGTAAAGACGAGTACTACAACAAGTCGAAACAGCAGGGGTACCGCGCCCGGTCGGCCTACAAGCTGAAACAGATCGACGAGGAGTCGGACCTCTTCGAGCACGGCGACACCGTCGTCGACCTCGGCGCCGCTCCCGGCGGCTGGCTGCAGGTCGCCGCCGAGGAGGTGGGCGAGTCGGGGACCGTCGTCGGCGTCGACCTCCAGCGCATCGACGACTTGGAGGAGCACGACGTGGAGACGCTCCGCGGCGACATGACCGAGGAACGCACTCGCCACTACCTGCGGGAGGCGGTCGGCGAGGGCGGCGCGGACGCGGTGCTCTCGGACATGGCGCCGAACATGACCGGCGAGTACAGCCTCGACCACGCCCGGTCGGTCCACCTCGCGCGGCAGGCGTTCGACGTGGCCGAGGAGCTGCTCGCGCCCGGCGGCGACTTCGTCGTGAAGGTGTTCCAGGGCGAGGACCTCGACGCCTTCCGCGAGGACGTCCGCGAGGAGTTCCAGTATCTCCGAACCGTCTCGCCGCCGGCCTCCCGGGACTCCTCCTCGGAGGTGTACCTCGTCGCCAGGGGGCTGAACACGGCCCCCGTCGAAACGGGCGATCGGATCGAGGTGACGGTCGAGGAGCGCGGCGACGAGGGCGACGGGATCGCGTACGTCGAGGGGTACTCGATCTTCGTCTCCGACGCCGAGGTGGGCGAGACCGTGACCGTCGAGGTCGACGACGCCAAGCCGCGGTTCGGGTTCGCGACGCGCGTCGATGCGGGCGGAGACGGTCACGATGGGAGCGAAGGCGATCACGATGGGGACGGCGACGGTCACGACGCGAGCAGCAAGGAGGTGTAAGGGGCGGTGAGCGGCGACGGTATCCTCGGGTCGCTGTCGCTCGTCGGGCTTCTCAGCCTCTGTTGTATCGGGCTCGGCGGGATCGCCGGCGGCGCCGCGCTCGCGGGCGGCGGCGCCTCGGCGACTACGGTGGCGACGGGGACGACGAGCCTCCGCGGCGCGCTGGTCTCCGGGCTCGTCACCGCTGCGACGGTGCTGATCGTTGGAATGGCGGTGAAGCGGCGGCTGCGCCGGAGCGGCGACGACGGCAGGACCGACAGCGACAGCGACGAGACCGGCGGCGAGCGCTGAGCGCGGTCAGGCCGCGTCGCCGCGCCGAACCCACTCGCGAAGCGTGAACCGGTCGAACGGGGTCTCGGCGGCGACGGTCCACTCCGCGGCGTCCCACGCCGGGTAGAACGTGTCGCCCTCGTAGCTCTCCGTCACGTGACTGAGCACCATCCGGTCGAGGTGCGGCTGGAACAGTTCGTAGATGGCCCCGCCGCCGAGGACGTAGACTGGGGCCGTGTCACCGTCGCCCGCGATACCGTCGTCGGTGTCGGCACCGTCGGCGATGGCCTCGGCGCGTGCGATCGCCGACTCGACGCCGTCGGCGACGACCGCGGTCGGCACGTCGACGGCCTCGGCGCTCCTGCTCACGACGATCTGACGGGAGCCGGGGAGGTCGTCACGCATCGAGTCGAAGGTGCGGCGGCCCAGGATGACCGGCGAGCCCGCGACGCGCTCGCGGTACTGCCGGACGTCGGCCTCGATGTGGGGCCACGGCACCTCGCCGTCCCTGCCGATCGCGCGGTTCTCCGCGAGCGCAGCGACGCTGACGAGTTGCACGGGCGTCGTACGAGCGCGGGCGACAAAAGGAGTCGGGAGGAGACGGGGAGAGAAACCGCCGCGCTACTCCGCGAGCCCGAGGAGGTCGAACGGATAGCCGTTGTCGTTGTCGTCGGCCTGTTCGTAGACGACGCGGGCTGCCGCCACGTCCTGGATCGCGAGGCCGGTGGAGTCGAAGACGGTGACGCCGTCGACGCCGGCGTCGTCGGTGTCGTCGCCGTTGTCGCCGTTGTCACCCGCCCCACCGCTGTCGCTCCCGAACCCGGCCCCAGCGCGTCCCGGGCGGTTACCGACGACGATCTCGCCGATCTCGCCGTAGATGTCGTCGTCGGTCAGCGTGCCCGCGGCGTAGGGGACGTTGATCTCGCCGGAGTGAGTGCACTGCTCGTGATCGTCGATGACGACGGTCGCGTCCAGCAGGAGGTCGTCGTCGAGCTCGTGTTTGCCCGCCGCGTCCGCGCCCATCGCGTTGATATGGGTGTGATCGCCCACGTCGTCGGGGCCGACGATCGGGGTCTCGACGGGAGTCACCGTCGAGAGCACGTCGCAGTGGCCGGCCTCCGCGATCGACCCCGCCCGGACGTCGAACCGGTCCTCGAACGCCGCGATGAAGTCGGCGACGCGCTCCTCGTCGAGGTCGCTGATCACGACCTCCTCGATGTCGCGGACCGTCGCGATCGCCTCCAACTGGGTGTACGACTGGACGCCCGCACCGACGATGCCGAGCGAGGTCGCGTCCGGGACCGCCAGTTCGTCGGTGGCGACTGCCGCCGCCGCACCGGTGCGTTTCATCGTGAGCGTCGTGCCGTCGAGAATCGCCAGCGGGAACGCCGTCTCGGGGTCGGAGTAGATCATCGTCCCCATCACGGTCGGGAGGTCGTGGTCGGCGGGGTTGTCGGTGTGGACGTTCACCCACTTGATCCCGGCGGCGTCCCACCCGGCCTCCTCGGTCGTGTCCTCCGTGCGCACGTCGAGGTAGGCGGGCATCGAGCGGAAGTCGCCGTCGTACTCGGGCAGATCGATGTACGACTTCGCGGGCATCTTGGCGTTCCCGCGCTCGTAGGCCGTGAAGGCACCCCGGACCGCGTCGATGACCCGGTCCATGCGGGCGTTCTCGTCGACGTCGTCGTCATTCAAAAGCAACGTCTGCATATCGCAATCTTTGCCAGAGGGGTACTTGAAGCCTACTAGATCGACGGCGGGCGCGGGGCCGATCGCGACGGAGAGTTCGCGAGCGGCGGCGACGTGGTTTATAACTGCGCGAACGACAGCGGCGCTCACTTATAAACAAACGACAGTACGGTGGCGTGCGCCTGCGAGCGCCCACCGGGCGCGAGCAGCCCGCACGAGGTCGCCGGCGACACTGGAAGGAGCGAGCCCGCCTCGCGACTGGGGCTTTGTAGGTGTTCGTCGCTAGGTCGAGGTCAGATATTTATAAACGACCACCGGAGTCGTCGAGCCCGTAACACTCCAAAACGCCGTACCCTCGGGAACACGATTATACCGACCCACCCCCCACACCCACCCATGAGTCTCTCGCTCGACGCCGATCAACTCGACCGGTACTCCAGACACGTGATCATGGACGAGGTCGGACCGGAGGGGCAAAAACGGCTCCTCGACGCGCACGCGCTCGTGGTCGGCGCCGGCGGGCTGGGCGCCCCGGTCATCCAGTACCTCGCGGCCGCCGGCGTCGGCACCCTCGGAATCGTCGACGACGACGTCGTCGAGCGCTCGAACCTCCAGCGACAGGTGATCCACGGCGACGCCGACGTGGGCGAACCGAAGGTCGAGTCCGCGGCGCGGTACGTCGACCGGCTCAACCCCGACATCGACGTGGAGACCCACGAGACGCGGCTCGACGAGGGGAACGTCCGCGACCTGCTCGCCGGCTACGACCTCGTCGTCGACTGCGCGGACAACTTCCGGACGCGGTACGTCGTCAACGACGCGGCCCGGATCGAGGGGCTGCCCGTCGTCCACGGCGCCATCTACAAGTTCGAGGGGCAGGCGACGACGCTCGTCCCCGACGGCCCCTGCTACCGGTGTCTGTTCCCGGAGGCGCCCGAGCCGGGGACCGTGCCAGATTGCGCGACAACGGGCGTGCTCGGCGTGCTTCCCGGGACGGTCGGGTGCATCCAGGCGACCGAGGCGATCAAGCTCCTGCTCGACGCGGGCGAGACGCTCCAGGGGCGCGTGCTCTTCTACGACGCGATGGACATGACCTTCGAGTCCGTGCCGTACCAACGCAACCCCGACTGCCCGGTGTGTGGCGACGACGGCATCGAAACGATCGACGGGATCGACTACTCGGGCGGCTGCCGCGTCGACGCGGAGTAAGGGCGCCGCGGTGCACTCGCGGCCGGAACGCGACGGGCAGCGAGCGTGACGGACAGCGAGCGCGACGGACTCACATCGACCGGTTCGGCACCGTGACCGCCGTGGTCCCGTCGGGGCCGTCGTCGGCGAAGCCGGAGCGAACGCACCACCGGCAGTACCGGTAGTCCGTCCGGTTCTCCGCCCCGCAGTGCCGGCAGACGACCGTCTCGCAGTCGGCGTCGAGCGGCGGCGGGTCGCCGGCGGGGCCGGATTCATCCGCGTTCGCCGCGACTCCCGGCGCGCCGTTCCCGGCGGGATCGGAATCGGCGGTCGTCCCCCCGAGATCGCGCGCCGAGCCGAAGAACTCGGCCGGATCGCGGTCCGAACGCGTGAACAGCCACGCGAACGCGAGGTTGATCAGGGCTACCGCGCCGAGGACCGCGACGAGCGGGGCGAGTTCTGCTCCCGTCATGTGACGTGTGTTAGCACGCAAAGGATATAGGCGCAACGGTAGTCCCGGGGGCTCGGCGTGCCGGAAGCGAGACGCGTTCCCCGGGCACTTTATGCGCGCCCGTCGAACGCGAACGCGTATGAAGGAGACAGTCCACACCGACGCGGCCCCCGCGGCGGTCGGCGCGTACAGTCAGGCGACGACGAACGGCGACCTCGTGTTCACGGCCGGGCAGATCGCACTGACTCCGGAAGGCGACGTCCTCGACGACGCGTCGATCGCCGAACAGACCGAGCAGGTCCTGGACAACCTCGTGGCCGTGCTCGACGAGGCGGGCGCCGACCCGTCGGACGTGCTCAAAACGACGGTCTTCCTCGCCGACATCGACGACTTCGACGAGATGAACGAGACGTACGCGGGCTACTTCGAGGAGTCGCCGCCCGCCCGGTCGGCGGTGGAGGTCGGCGCGCTCCCGAAGGGGGCCGACGTGGAGATCGAGGCCGTCGCCGTCGGCGAATAGATGGCCGGCGAGGCGGGCGGAGCCGGCGGCGACGACGCCGACGGCGCCGACGACGCCAACGGGAACGAGGGAACCGCAGACCCGCCGGGCGTCCCGGCGACGCCCCGGGCGAGGCTCCGATCCGCGGCCCTGTGGGGGGTCGTCGGCGGGTTCGCGTTCCTCGTGTCCACACAGGGGTTCCTGCTCCTCGACGGCGACCTCCCCGTCGGATACGGCGGGCTGTTCGCGCTCGCGGGAGCGATCGCCGTCGCGTCCGGCGGGATCGCGTACGCGAGCGAGCACCGACTCCACGCGAAAAGAAGGACTTAACAGTCCCACCGGATTATCTCGGAGTGAGCCAGGATGGCCGAGTGGTAAGGCGCACGCCTGGAAAGCGTGTTCCCTTCTGGGATCGGGGGTTCAAATCCCTCTCCTGGCGTCTTTCGCTGTCGCAACAACGAGCGAGGAGCGACAGCGGTAGGCGAGTACTGCGACAGCGAAGCGTCGACAGATTTGAACCAGGGAGTGAAGCGAGCGAAGCGAGCGGAACGACTGGGGTTCAAATCCCTCTCCTGGCGTTTTTTCGAATCCCACACTCGCAGCCCCGCGTAGCGGTGCCGTTCGACCACGTTATCGACGTTCCCACGCACCGACACAAGACTCATACGTATGGGAAGTGTTGGCACAGGTGACGATGCCAGACACGAAATCAGGTCGCGAGCGGAAAGGGAGGAACAAGCGCCGGCAGTTGGAGAGTCACCTCAACCGACGCGAGCTCGACGCCGCCGACGAACCGCCGGAACCGACGATCGACGAGGTCGACTCGGAGTACCTCACCGAGACCGACGAGCTCGATCGGTGACCGCTCGCGGCCGACCCCGCTTCTCCGTTCTCGTTCGATACGTCACAGAGACATCCCGATAGCGTCGCCTCCCGTACGAACTCCGTCGACAGCGACGATCGCCAATAGCGATGATCACCGACAGCGACGCTCACCGACAGCGACGCTCACCGACAGCGACGCTCACCGACAGCGACGCTCACCGACAGCGACGCTCACCGACAGCGACGACCTGCGAGAGACATATAAATAACCCAGAGACGGCCGTTCGATCGTATCAAAGTCCCGTGCTAACTATACACATAAATATCGTCCGAGAGCCGCGGAGTACTGCGGTTTCTCCGACAGCATCTCGGTACTCGACAGCTCCAAACGAACGCCGCTCAACAACACATTTATATAGAATCACAATCAATCAAACGATGTATGAGCCAGCGAATGCAGCAGGGTCAGCCGATGATCATCATGGGCGACGACGCCCAGCGCGTCAAGGACAAGGACGCACAGGAGTACAACATCTCCGCGGCGCGCGGCGTCGCCGAGTCCGTACGATCGACGCTCGGGCCGAAAGGGATGGACAAGATGCTCGTCGACTCGACGGGCGACGTCACCATCACGAACGACGGCGTCACCATCCTGCAGACGATGGACATCGACAACCCGACCGCCGAGATGATCGTCGAAGTCGCCGAGACCCAGGAGGACGAGGCGGGCGACGGCACGACGAGCGCGGTCGCGATCGCGGGCGAGCTTCTCAAGAACGCCGAGGACCTCCTCGAACAGGACATCCACCCGACGGCCGTGATCAAGGGCTTCAACCTCGCGAGCGAGTACGCCCGCGATCAGGTCGACGAGGTCGCCACACAGGTCGACCCCGATGACACCGAGACCCTGAAGAGCGTCGCCGAGACGTCGATGACCGGCAAGGGCGCGGAACTCGACAAGGAGACGCTCGCCGACCTCGTCGTCCGCGCGATCCAGGGCGTCACCGTCGAGGCCGAGGACGGCTCGCACGTCGTCGACCTCGCGAACCTCAACATCGAGACGCGCACCGGTCGCGCAGCCGGCGAGTCCCGGCTGCTCTCGGGCGCCGTCATCGACAAGGACCCCGTCCACGAGGACATGCCGACCGACTTCGACGCGGCCGACGTCCTCCTTCTCAACGACCCGATCGAGGTCGAGGAGGCAGACGTTGACACCGCTGTCAACGTCGAGTCGCCCGACCAGCTCCAGCGCTTCCTCGATCAGGAGGAAGAGCAGCTCCGCGACAAGGTCGACACGATCGTCGAGTCGGGCGCCGACGTGGTGTTCTGTCAGAAGGGGATCGACGACCTCGCGCAGCACTACCTCGCGAAGGAGGGCATCCTCGCGGTCCGCCGGACGAAGAAGTCCGACCTGTCCTTCCTTAAGAACGTGCTCGGCGCACCGATCGTCAGCGACCTCGACTCGCTCACCGCTGACGACCTCGCGGTCGGCACGGTCACCCGCGACGCCGAGGAAGAGCTGTTCTACGTCGAGGGCGAGGACGCCCACGGCGTCACGCTGCTCCTGTACGGCACCACCGAGCACGTCGTCGACGAGCTCGAACGCGGTATTCAGGACGCGATCGACGTGGTCTCGACGACCGTCTCCGACGGGCGCACGCTCCCCGGCGGCGGCGCGGTCGAGGTCGAACTCGCGAGCCGACTCCGCGACTACGCGGACTCCGTCGAGGGGCGCGAACAGCTCGCCGTCGAGGCGTTCGCCGACTCGCTCGAACTGATCCCGCGCGTGCTCGCCGAGAACGCCGGGCTCGACGCAATCGACCTGCTCGTCGACCTCCGCGCGGCTCACGAGGCCGGCGACACCGAGGCCGGACTCAACGTCTTCTCCGGCGAAGTCGAGAACACGACCGAGGCCGGCGTCGTCGAGACGGCTCACGCGAAGGAGCAGGCCATCTCCTCCGCCGCCGAGGCCGCGAACCTCGTGCTGAAAATCGACGACATCATCTCCGCGGGCGACCTGTCGACCGGCGGCGACGGCGACGAGGGCGGCGCTCCCGCCGGCGGCATGGGCGGTATGGGCGGAATGGGCGGTGCGATGTGAGCTTCGGATAGGTTCACTCACACTCCCTAGACGTCTTGTCCCGGCCTCGTACCGTACTCGAATACGCACGCTCGCGTTCCCCAGTTTCGTTTTTTGCGCCGTTGATATCTGTAGCAGTTGAGACAGATAGACTGTCGACAACGATGCGATATTAAAAGGCCCGTGAGCGACGGCGACAATAGTTTATAAACGAACGTGGCGATGGCGCGTCCTGGTGAGCGGCCCAACGGGCCGCGAACCGCCAGCGCGAGGGAGTCGGTCGCCCGAGCGAAGCGACGGGCGACCGACGAGGCTGGGGAGGCGTGAGGTGCGGTGCTGTGCGGTTGCGGGGTCGGACGCAAAGGGGCAGTCGCGAGGGCGGCGCAGGCGACGTAAGCAGCGTGGCGCTACGCGCCACGGGCAGCTGGCGGTGAAGCCGCCGGCGACACCGCAAGGAGTGAGCGAAGCGAACGACTGAGGAGCGCAGCGAGCGTGCGCCGCCCTCGCGACTGGGGCTTTGCAGGTGTTCACCGCCGAGTCACTGGTCGCATAGTACCGAGCGGATGGGTCTTTGGAGGCCTTCACCGTCGACCTACCGTCAGTAATCACTTATAAGCGAGCGACGAGGGGTTAGAGAGATCAACCGCAGCGTTGTCGATCACGTCTTGCCGAGAGCCAGCGTCCGATCACGGCAGCCGCGGATCGCGTTGACGACGCCGACGTCGTCACTAGGCGACTGATAAAACGAGAGAAGCCGAGCGGAACCGCGGTCGGCTGACCGTTACTTGCCCTGACGGTCGTTGCCGGTGACGCTCGGGCGGGTCTTCTCCGTGCCCTTCCCGCGCGTGCGCTGACCGCGACCCTTGGTGCCGGCGGAGGTGAGCCCGCGGAAGGCGCGCCCCTTGTGGTCGTCAGAGGCGATCCAGCCGAGGTCGTCGTCGTTCTCGATCGCGGGGTGGTTCGGGTCCACCAGGATCACTTCGTGCCACTTCTGCGAGCCGTCCTCACCGACCCAGTAGGAGTTGAGCACGCGGAGGTTCCGGTACTTGCGGGAGGCCCGCTCCTCCGAGATGCGCTGGATCGACTTGCGGCGCGAGAGGCGGTTGACGCCCTGGCGCTTCGAGCGGCGACCCGCCTTGTGGCGCTGTTTGCGCGAGCCGCCCTTGCGGACGCTCACGCGGGCGACGATGACGCCCTGCTTCGCCTTGTAGCCCAGCTCGCGGGCCTTGTCCAGGCGGGTGGGGCGCTCGATGCGCTCGATGGCGCCCTCGTCGCGCCACTCCTGTTTGCGCTGCCACTGCAGTTCCGCCAGTTTCCCCTCCTTGGGGGACCGCCATGCCTCCTTGATGTGCGAGTAGAAGCTTCGTGCCATATGTTGTCCGCGGACGGTTGCGATTCAGCCGCGAAGCGGCCACATGTCGTCTCGTCCCGGGGCGCGGCGTCGACAGCGACGGTCGCATCGGTGGCAATGATCGCATCGGTAGCGACGATCGCCTCGACGTCGACACCGGTCCCGGCGGCGAGTGCCCGCTGTGTCCGCACCAGCGAGTTACCCGTCTTTCCCGCGGTTCGCCCTTAACCGCTTCGCTACGGGGTTCGCGTGGGTACCCGTGTCACTCGGCGTTCGGCGGGGACCGGGTACTCGATATATCGATCACGTCGGCTCTGTCACACCGGTACCGTTTCCCGGAGAGAGTGGGGTTCCCCACGAGGCGTTCGCCAAAAGGGATTTATCACAGAAGACCGAAGGGACACATATGTCTCGTGAGCGAGGTGATGCCGGCCGATACACGGAGACCGTCACGCTCGACGACGTGCTCGATGTGTTCGAGTCGGTTGCGGGTCCAGTAGTCACCTCGGGCGACGTCGCCGAGACCCTCGATTGCTCTCGGGAGACGGCGCGGCGGAAGCTTCGCAGCCTCGAAGAGCGGGGTCGCGTCGCCAGTCGGAAGACGGCAGGGCGGGTCGTGTGGTGGATCGCAGACGGGACCGACCTCGTACGAGGGGTGGATCCGGACGACGGGTTCTGGGAGTTCGAGCCCGGCGCGTCCGGTGAGTCCGACGTGTCCGAGCGCGTCGACGAGATCCTGTACGGCGACGGAACCGCATGAGCGATCCGGGCGCGACCCCGACGTTCGTCGATACGGGAGCGTTCTACGCGTGGGCGGACGAAGACGACAGCCACCATCAAACGGCCACCCGGCTGTTCGATGCCATCCGGTCCGACAACCTCGCGTATCGACCGATATTCACGTCGCAGTTCGTGCTTTCGGAGTTCGCGACCCTCGCGCTCTACAAGCTCGGTCACCGGGACGCGGTTCGCGCCCTGAACGCGATTCGGGACGCAGCGAGTATCAACGTCGTCTCGGTCGATGACGCCGCCTTCGAGGCCGCCGCCGAGCAGTTCGAAGCGTACGACGATCAGGAGATCTCGTTCGTGGACCACACGACCGGCGTGCTCGCAGCGGAGCGAGACGTCGAACACGTCTTCGCGTTCGACCGCGACTTTCGAACGCTCGGGTTCACGCTCGTTCCGGAGGACGTGACCGTCTCGATCGGGTGACTTCAGTATTCGGCGTCTGCCCAGATTGACCCCATCGAGCGGGATCTCAGGCAGTGGTGTATCCCTCGTTAGTCAGTCGTCAAAACCGTACCGCTTGTGGGCCTCATCGATGGGGACCATCTCCAGCACGCGCACCTCGCTTTCGTCTTCCAAGATGGTATAGATAGCCGTGTAGCTGCGGGAGATATGCATCCGGTACCGATCGCGGCGGCCATCGGTGGGGAGCTTTTCTTTGTCTCCACGGCCGCGACCGGGGTACGGATTCGCTGCGAGGTACCTCAAGTTCTCCGTGCAGATCCGCTCAGTCTTCTCGTCGGCGACGTCGAGGAACTCGCGGGCAGTCCCACCGAGCAGGACATCGTACTCAGACATCCGAGAGGGGAGTCAGATCTTCGCTGTCCGCGTCCTCCAGCTCCCGGAAGCGCTGTTCTAAGTCCTCCCGGCGGCGTTGCTTTGCGAGCTGTTTCAGCAAATCGTCGTACGTCTGGCCGGGCTCTTTCAGCTCGTGGAGCTCTTTCCGCGTCTCTTCAGTCACCGGGATACGCTTGTCCGCCGACATGGCTCTGTACGGACGTATCGGGCTGACAGTCTTAACAGCTTCGGGCGTCGCGAGTCGGTCTCGATCCGAACCCGACACCGCGTCGCGCGGGTCGACGCCGCGCGGCGCCGCCGCTCAGCGGTCGAGGCGTGGCGCGATAAAGAAAAACCGCATGGGGTCGGCCCGTGAAGGCCGATGGTTAGCGAGTGTGATGAATCGCTGCTGCGTTACTCGTTACGCCGCGTAGCGAGGAGCGCAGCCGCGATGAGGGCGACGAGCGCGACGAGGGCGCCGAAGCCGGGCGTTCCGTCCTCGGAGCCGCTACCGTCGGAGCCGTCGGAACCGTCGGAGCCGTCAGACCCGTCGGAGCCGTCAGACCCGTCGGAGCCGTCAGACCCGTCGGAGCCGTCGGAGCCGTCGGAGCCGTCGGAGCCGTCGGACCCATCGTCACCGTCGGACCCATCGTCACCGTCGGACCCATCGTCACCGTCGGACCCATCGTCACCGTCGGACCCATCGTCGACCTGTTCGACGAGGATCGCGTCGATCTCTTCGATGTTGGTGCTGCTGACGCGGAAGCGGAGGGTCGCTTCGTTGTCGACCTCACCCTCGGTCGTGTCGAGCGTCGCTTCGAACGTGCCGTCCTCGGCAATCTCCGCGTCGGAATCCGTCAGGATGAACTGCGGGGAGACGCCCGAAGCCGAGCGCAGGCGGACGCTGATGTCCGTGCCCGGGGCAACGTTCGTCGTGCCCGTGATGGACGCTTCTTCACTGACACCGACTTCGACCATGTCATCCGCGTTCTCGTTGTCGAAGGACGCCTCACGCTCTTCGAGCGTGAAGCTGGTCTCCGCAGACACCGTGTCAGTACCGGACGCGTAGTACGCGAACGAGTCCGGGTTTTCGTTGACGTTCCACGCCGGCGGCTCATCGTCGTTGAACGTGTAGCGGTCGTTGTCGTCAGTCACGTACTCGTAGGTGACATCGTAGCTGTCACCGTCCGAGACCGTGTTCTCGAACGTGTCACTGTCGCTCGTGTCCGCAACAACGAAGAACTGACCGTCAGCGAAGTAGACGGTCGTTTCATCGAAGTTGAGCGTTCCCGGGTCCTGGTTCGCGGTCGCCGAACTCGACTCAACCTCGAAGTTCACGCCCTCGTCGCTGTTGTCGTTAATGAGGTCGCCGAGGTACTGCCCGTCAACGCCCTCGTTGAGCGAGTCGAGGTTTGCACCGGACTGCTGTGCGACGTACCCTTCGATACCGTCAGCCTGAACCTGAATGACGAGCCGGTCGTCCAGTGCGATGTTCTCGCTCTGGGTGACCTCTTCGAGCAGGGCCGCAGCGTCGTCGGCCTCGTCAGTGTTGTCGGAGGGTGCCACGTGCGTGGCAACGCCGTCGACAGTCGGCTCGACGAGGTCGAGCGTCGAGATGTCGAGTTCGTCCTCGACAACGAGCTCGTTGTCGTCGTTCGCCGAGAATGCACCCTGACTCACGATCAGGTCGTACTCGCCAGCCTGAGCCGGACGTGCCAGCTCGTTCTGGTCGAGGCCGTCAGAATTCTTCCGGAATTCAGAGGCGTTCTCGAGCGGATTCCCGTTCGAATCCTCGAACGAGGCGCCCTCGTTGGCCGCATCGGTTTCGACGATATCGTCAGCCGAGTAGTAGGCGTCCGCAGACGCGTTCGTACCGACCGTACGCGTGTTGATCTGGAAGGTCACCTCGTCGTCGTCGTCGTCGTCCTCGACGTAGACCACGTCGAAGAAGCCGACGCCGTCGCCGCCGACGCTGACGAAGGCACTGTCGGAGTCTTCGAGTTCGACGGAGACGTTCACAACGTCACCAGCCGCAGCGGTGGTGACACCGTCCGCGAAGCTCGCGGAGACGTCCTCTTCCTCGATAGTCACCGGTGCGCTGTCGGATGCTTCGGTGTCGTAGACTTCGAAGTCGAACTCGTAGTCGTCGGCGCTGATGTCCGTGTTGCTGAAGTTAGCGACGATCGTGTCATCCCGGTAACCACGGAGGATGAGCTCATCGTCGTCTGAGTTTTCGCCCGGAGCAACGCCGTTGACCGGGCCCTCAGCGTCGTTGAATAGCGCGTTGAGCTCGTCGTAGTCGAGCCCGTCTGCGCTGACGTTGAGGTTGTAGGTGTTCCGCTGCGAGTCGACGTTGATCTCGGCCGCTTCCTCACCGGTGTCGTAGGAGTCCTCCTCCCACTCGACACTGAGGTCCTGAACGGTCAGCTCGAACGTGTTGTCGCGAACAGCGTCAACACCGTCACCACTCAGGTAGTAGTCGCCACTCTCCAGCGAGGAGGTGTCGATCTCGATCTCTCCGTTGCTGTCAGCGTCGTACTCGCCCTCGAACGTGCTGGAGCTGACGTCATCACCGTCGAACTCATCAACCGAACGGAGTACGTATTCGGTGTCGGGAGTCAGCTGGGTCGCGGTGACATCCTGACCCTGGTAGAAGATACTCGGGGTGGCGCCAGCGTTGTTCTCGTAGGCGACCGAGGTACCGCTGTTGTCAGTGTCAGAGATAGTCACACTAGCCGTAGTGCTTTGACTAGTGGCGTCGTCGTCGTCGTTGAACGTGATGTCGATTGACTCGGACGCGTCACCGTCAACGTTCGCCGGGAAGTCAACGGACACGTTGACGTCAAAGACGACATCGCCGTCGCTCGCTCCACTCGTGTCGACACCAATTTCCAGTGACTGCCCCGAATTAGTGTTCGAGAAGGTGGCACTGCCGGTGACATCGCTTCCGTTTGCGGTGATTGTGCTCGCACCGACGTTAACGCCGGAGTTGCCGCTACTCGCAAACGTCGCTCCATCGGGCAGAGTAATGTTGGCGGTGTGTGTTGCTGACGTGTTCACGTTAGTTGCCGTGAACTGTAAGTTGTGCTCCTGTGTGGTGTCCTCGTCTGCCTGATTGGGCGTCAGAGAGACCCCATTGACGTCGTCAACTGCCGCAACCGGCGCTGCCGCGAAGCCGGCTGCGAACATAGAGACGACCATGATCGCCGCGAAAAAGACCGCGTTGGCCTTTCCGCGATAGTTTGTATCGTTTGTCATTGTTGTTGTGTGTTGTCTGCGTCGCGACGCCCGTGCTTTGTCCTCGTCTGAGTCGCCCGTTCGTCGTCGACCAACATCGCATCGAGGGCGCGACCGGACTTGACGCGGATTACTCGCGAACGGCATCGCATTCGCATCGGGTAGGGTCTGCGAGCGTTTGTTGAGGCGGTCCATATAAATGCTTTGTGGGGTGTCTGTGGGTGTGGTAACCCGTCACACTGGCCGGAGCGGGCCTTAGACGGTGGTTTTCGGATCGGCGAGCGTCTGACGCTTCGCGATCGATCTGAAAAAGGAGGACCACCGATCACGGTGTGTCGGCGACTGAAACAGGAGCGCCGATCGGCGGGAACGACGCTGCACGGTGGGCTACGCCCGGCCCCGAGCCCGACTGGGGATCGACGGTGATGCGAAATCGGTCGGCGAGCGGAACGACCGGAATCGGCGTCGATGCTCGGGCGCGGTGGGCTGTGGGCCGGTGAACCGGTGGGGAGGGTGGGACTCGGCGTCGCGGTCGTGCACACTCGGCGCCACCGACCGAAACGATTAGACCGGCCGCGCGTATAGGTGGCCTTGGGCATCCCCGCTCCCGCACGCGACCGGGCAGTGATCAAGTAGGGTCTTCGCCCGGTCGTTTGCGGTCGGTTTTGCGGCGTCGGTCACGAACTCACCTCCGGAGCGACGACTTCACCCCCGGAGCGACGGCTCACTGCTCGCCCGCGCGATCACCTGTCGAGACTGCTGTCGCTCCCGACCGCGACCCGCATGGTGGGTCAGAGCGGAGCGAGGAGCGACGACCGACACCGGCAGAATTCATATATTGTATGAAATCCAACGGCAGATACAGTCATGCCCCGAACGACCGCCACCATTCCGGACGACCTCACCGACCTGATCGACGGTGCCGTTGAGGCGGGCATCTTCGAGAACAAGAGCGACGCGATCCGCCACGTCATCCGGGAGTACTTCGAGTCGAACCCGGACGCCCGGATCGCAGCGGCGGTGTCGCTGTACGCCGACGAGGCGATCACCCTCGGGACCGCCGCGCGACTCGCGGGCGTCACCCGATTCGAGATGCGGGACGTCCTCTGGGAGGAGGGCGTCGAACTCCGGATCGGTCCCGAAGACATGGCCGACGCGAGACGCGAGATCGACGCCGCCCGCGACTTGGAATGAGGCAACCGCCGGCCGAAGCGACCGTGCTCGACACCAGCGTGCTCTCGAACTTCGCTCACGTCGACCGACTCAACCACCTCGCGAGCCTTCCCCGCGTCGTCACCGTCGCCGCCGTCGAGCGAGAACTCGAATCGGGTGTCGAAACGCACTCATATCTCGACATGGCCCTCGCGGCCCTCGACACGACCGTCCCGGTCGTTGCGCCGTCACCCGCGGCGGCGCGTATCGAAGCGGAACTGCGCGAGATGCTCGATCCGGGAGAAACGCAAGCGCTGGCCGTCGCCGACGCGATCGACGGCACGATCGTCACCGACGACGGCGACGCACGCGAAATTGCGAGACGACGCGAGGTGGCGGTGACCGGGTCGATCGGGGTTCTCGTCCGCGCCGTCGAATCGGATGACGTCGACGCGGAAACCGCAGATACGTACCTCAAACGCTGGATCGACGAAGCGGGATTCAGATCGCCGGCCCGCGATATCGACGTGTTTCTGGAGTGAACCGCCTCGGGGTCACGCCCCGAGGCGCTCGCCTTGATTATCTGCAGAGTTTTGGATCGATATTCTCAAGATAATCCCCGAATAAGAACGTTCTTACCAATCCGAGGTGGACGACGCGGTATGCCCAAGATAAGCGTCGAGATCCCGGGCGAACTGCTCGACGACCTCGACGACCACGTCGGTGACGACGGGAAGTTCGTGAACCGCAGCGACGCCGTCCGCGCGTCGATCCGCAAGACGCTCGACGTGCTCGACGAGATCGACGCCCGCCACGATCGGCTCGACGACGAGTCGGGCGAGAGCGCTTCGACGCCCGTCGACCCCGCCGGAGACGACGATGAGTGAAGGAGCGACGGGGGCGGGGAGCGAGGGCCCGTTCGCGGCCGACCCGCTGGACCGCTCGGCGGTGGCCGCGGTCGGGCTGATCACGGTGTTCGTCGTCGCCCTGGCCACCGCACAGCTCACCGCTGCGAAGGTGCTCGCGCTTCCGCTCCCGTTCGCGCTGCCGGTGATCGGCCCTCAGATCACCCTGCCGGGCGCCGCGCTCGCGTACGCGCTGACGTTCCTCGCGTCCGACTGCTACGCCGAACTGTACGGCCGGCGCGCCACGCAGGTGGTCGTCAACGTCGCCTTCCTCGCGAACTTCCTCGTGCTCGCCTTGGTCTGGTCGACCCTCGCCGCGCCCGGGATCGACCCCGAGATCGCCGCCGCCTTCGACACCGCGCTCGGTCCCGCGGCCAACATCGTCGTCGGGAGCCTGCTCGCGTACGTCGTGAGCCAGAACTGGGACGTGTTCGTCTTCCACGCGATCCGCGACCGCACCGGCGAGGGCATGCTGTGGCTCCGAAACATCGCGTCGACCGCCAGCAGTCAGGCCATCGACACCGCGATTTTCGTCGGCGTCGCGTTCTACGCCGCCCCGATCCTGCTCGGCGTCGGGGACCCGTTCCAGCCGGGCGTCCTCCTCGCGCTCGGGCTCGGCCAGTACCTCCTCAAACTCGCGATCGCCGTCCTCGACACCCCGATCGTCTACCTCGTCGTCGGCGCCGTGCGCGAGTAGCGGGACCGCCATCCCCTCCGTCGCACCGTCGATTCTCCCCTGTAGCGGCACCAACGTCGGCGGGCGCAAGAGACTTATCCGCCGCCCCCGTGTGAACAGTACGCATGGATCTCCGCGTGCAGGGGGATGTTCCCCCCGACCCGTTTCTCGGCGCCGCCGACCTGTTCGAGACCGAGTGCTCCCTCACCGACCCGGTTCACGTGAAGGTGCGCGAGGACCCCGACGAGCGGACCTGGGCCGGCCACTACGACGGCTACCACGTCCTGAACGTCTCGAAGCGCGCCGCCACCAGCGCGATGGCCCGCGAACTCGCCGTCCACGAGCTCGCGCACATGGCCCGCTACGAGGAGGGCCACGCCTCTCACCTCCAGTCGACGGAGGAGGCGCTGTACCTCGGCCTCTCCGGCGAGAAAGTCGAGCGCCGAAAGCTCGCCCACTGTTACCAGATCGCGAATCACATGAAGGACATCTACGCCGACGACATCACGCTCTCGGTCGCGCCCGCGGACAAACTCCTCGGCTTCCTCGAATCGACCCTCGCGGCCGCCGTCGCCGACCGCCCCCAAGCCTCCCGTGACGGCTCCCAGCCGATCACGGGCGGCGCCGATCCGGAGATTACCGCGGTCAACGCCGCGTTCGCACTCGCCTTAGTCGAGCGCCACGACATCGCCGGCTCGGACCACCGCATCTACGACCTCGCGCGCGCCGCCGGTAGCGACACCGACGCCGTCGACGTCGACGCGTTCAAGCGCCGGTTCCTCGACCTCGGCCCCGACCCCTCCGAGAGCGACTACCGGAAGGCGCTCGTCGCGGCCGCTCGCGCGTACGCTATTTAAAAGCTCACCGGGGCTCAATTTGTAGATCGATATCGGTGAGAAACAGGGTGACAGACAGCGACGATCGCTTATAAACGACGGTACGGTGGCGTCGCCGGCGCGTAGCGCCGGCTGCAAGCGAGAGCGGAGCTCTCGCCCTGCGTGCCCGTGAGTGGCCCGAAGGGCCGCGAACGGCACCGCGCGAGGGAGTCGCTGGCGCCGTCGGCGCCAGCGACGAGGCTGGGGAGGCGTGAGGCTGTGGTTGCGGTGTGGGCGGGTGGGACTCAAAGGGGCAGTCGCGAGGACGAAGCACGACGACGCAAGCACCGCAACGAGGGAGCGTCAGCGACTGAGTGAGGAGCGCAGCGAGTCGCGCGAGTCGTCGCGACTGGGGCTTTGGGGGCATTCACCGTCGAGCCACCGATCACGTATAAGCGAGCGACTGGGGCTTTGAAGCAACTTACCGCAGCTCCACTCTCAACTTCTTATAAACGATCGATAGAATCACCAAAAGCGCCCCTCACACGACACCCGTTCACGTCCGACTATTACTCCGCGTCGTTCGGGGGCGCCTCGGACGCTCCACCCGGCGCAACCGTCTCGTCTTCGTCCATCGACTCGGCAACCTCGTTGGCGTCGAGCACGGTGACCCGCGCGGACATGATCCGGGTGTTGTCCACGCGTTCGATCCGGATCCGGATCCCGTCGAACTCGATCTGCTCGCCCTCCTCGACGAGGCGCCCGGCGCGGTTGAAAACGAAGCCGGCGAGCGTCTCGAACTCCTCGCCCTCGGGGAGGTCGATCCCGAGCATCTCGTTGACCTCGTCGATGTTCACCTCGCCCTGCACGACGGCGACGTTGTCCTCCAAGAACTCCACCGGGGCCTCCTCGTCGCCCTCCAAGATCTCGCCGACGATCTCCTCGACCATGTCTTCCAAGGTGATGATCCCCTCCGTGGTCCCGAACTCGTCGATGACGGTGACCATCTGGAGGCGGTTGTCCTGCATCTCCGCCAGCAGTTCGTCGGCGTTCTTCGACTCGGGGACGTGCAGCGTCGGCTTGACGACGCGCTCCAGCGAGGGCTCGCCCTCGGAGTAGCGCAACTCCCGGACCAGGTCGCGGACGGTCACGACGCCGATGATGTTGTCGAGGTTCCCCTCGTAGACGGGGACGCGCTCGTGGTCGGCCTGGATGCACTTCTCGATCGCCTCCTCGACGGGGGACTCCTTCGCGACCGCGGTGACGTCGAGGCGGGGCGTCATCACCTCCTTCGCGATGGTGTTGTTGAACCGGAAGATGCGGTCGAGCATCTCCCGTTCCTCCTCCTCGATGACGCCCTCGCGCTCGCCCGTCTCGATGATGTCCTGGATCTCGTCGCGGGTGACGTACGTCGACTCGATCGCCGACGACCCGCCGATGACCTTGTTGACCCCCTTGACGATGTAGTCGAACAGGACGACGAGCGGGTAGAGCGCGTACTCCGAGAGCTTCAGCGGGCGGGCGATCCGGAGCGCCCACGACTCGGTGTTCTCGACGGCGTACGACTTCGGCGCGCTCTCGCCGAAGATCAGCACGAGCGTCGTGATGCCGAACGTCGTCGCCAGCACCGATTCCCCCCGCGAGAGGTAGATCCCGAACAGCGCGGTCGCGATGGAGGTCATCGCCACGTTGACGATGTTGTTGCCGACGAGGATCGTCACCAACAGCCGGTGGGGGTTCTGCTTCATGTCGCGGATCGTCGTCGCCCCCGTTACCCCCTCGTCGACGAGGCTGTCGACGCGGTGTTGCGGCAGCGAGAACATCGCGATTTCCGACGAGGAGAAGAACGCCGACAGCCCGACCAGAAAGAGGATCGCGACGACGCCGAGCGCGGTCACGACGCCGTCGCCGGGTATCGGTATCTGGAGGAGGTCGACCACCGGCACACTAGACGACAAGCCCATGTTCGTTCGTGTTCTGTTTCCCCGCGATTAAAGGGTTCCCTTCGGACACCTCCTGGGCCGATCGATCGACGAACGCGCTCGGGTGTTCTCGGACACGCCCGGCCGATCGACCGATCGACGAACACCGGGAGGGACGGACCGAGGCGTCCCCTCCCGAGAGTACCGCCGTCGACACGGTTACCCGTCTTGCCGGCGAACGACGGGACATGAGCGACTCACCGATCACCCTGTACCGACTGCAGGCGTGTCCCTTCTGCGAGCGCGTCGCTCGCACGCTGAACGAACTGGGGCTGGAGTACCGGTCGCGCTACGTCGAGCCGATGCACTCCGAGCGCAACGTCGTGAAGCGCGTCTCCGGGGCCCGCAGCGTCCCCGCCATCGTCGACCGCGAGACGGGCGTGACGATGTCCGAGAGCGCGAACATCGTCGAGTACCTCGAAGAGACCTACGGCGAGGGAGGTGCCTGAGATGGTCGACTTCGACGTCGTCTCCCTGCCCGAGACGGACCACGTCGCCGAGGGCGACACGGCGCCCGACTTCACCCGGCCCCTCGTGAACGAGGAGTACTGGGAGGACCGCGCGCTCGGCGACGTCGTCGACGGGCCGACGCTCCTCCTGTTCCACCCGATGAACGGCGCCTTCCAGGGGACGTACCTCTACAACACGGTCGACGACCACGGCTGGGCCGACGACCTCGACGTGATCGGCCTCTCCATCTCCACGCCGTACGCCCACAAGCGTCTGCTCGCGGAGCGCGGCGAGGGCACCCGGATCTTCTCCGATCCGGGCGCGGGCGTGATCGAGGAGTACGGCCTCGCACACGACATCGACGGCATGACCGGGATCACCGAGACGCGGCCGGCGGTCTTCCTTCTCGACGCCGACCGCACCGTCGAGTTCGCGTGGGTCGCGAGCGAACACCCCGAGTTCCCCGACGGCGAGGCAATCGGCGACGCGATCGACCGACTCGTCGACTGAGCGCGGGACGGCAGTCTCCACCACGGTAGTCCGCACGCGTTGCCGCCACTCGTCACCCTTTTTCGCGACCGCCACGAACGGGGAGCCGTGACAACGGACAGCGAAGCCCTCCGACGAGCCGCCGAGGCGGTCGCCGAGGGCGACCTCGTGGTCTACCCGACGGAGACGGTGTACGGGCTCGGCGGCGACGCGCTCGACCCCGCCGCCGTCGAACGGGTGTTCGAGTTGAAGGGACGGGAGCGCTCGAACCCGCTCTCGCTCGGCGTGCCGAGCGTCGACGCCGCGCTCCGCCACACGAGGCCCACCGAGTTCGCGGTCGCGTTCGCCCGGGCGTTCCTCCCCGGCCCGGTGACGGTGATCGTCGAGCGCGGCGACGCGGTCCCGGACGCGCTCACCGCCGGGCGCGACCGCGTCGGAATCCGCGTCCCCGACCACGCGGTCGCTCGCGATCTCCTCCGGGAGACCGGCCCGCTCACCGCGACGAGCGCGAACGTCTCCGGACGCGGGAGCGTCACGCGCCCCGACGACCTCGACGACCGGATCCGCGAGGGGGTCGTCGCCGCGATCGACGACGGCGAGACGCCCGGCACGGAGAGCACCGTCGTCGACCCCGAGACGCGGACGATCCACCGCCGCGGCGCGATGGCCGGCGCGATCGAGGCGTGGCTGGACGACCCGCCGGTGGACGGATAAAAGAGTCGACGACCGCTAGACCGACAGCTCGCCCTTCGCTTTGATCACGTCGAGCTCCGCGGCGTCGACCGTGTCGACGTCGAGCCAGTGGGGGACGTACTCTCGTTTGTCGTAGGCCTCGCGCTCGTCTTCGGTGCCGACGGTACACCAGAGCTGGGGCTCGTCCGGGCCGTGCCAGCCGCCTTGGACGTTAATGCCGAAACACACCAACTCCTCGCCCTCGTACTCGATCACCGCGTCCCGCCGGATCCCGGGGTCGCCGCGAATGATGAGGTGTTGCATACACCGTCGTTTGCGGGTTCCCCGCTTAATCGCTTCGATACCGCCGATCGGGGGATCGGAGACGAGATGCCGGGGCGGTAGGCCGAACGGCGTTACGTGGAGTAGTAGTACTCGCCGTCGCGCTTCTGTTGACTGTCGAGCTGCGAGCCCGGTTTGTTGATCCGGGGGCGACCCGTCCGCTCGTCGCGCCGGAAGGTGATGTCCAGGTCCGCGAGGAACTCGTTCATCCCCTCGCGCATCTCCTGGGGCGGGGTCGCGTGCCCGCGCTCGGCCGGCTCGCCGTCGAACACCATCAGGCGGTCGGCCAGCAGGTCGATCATGTAGATGTCGTGGTCGATGACCATCGCC
>Ga0207720_100428_pt1 | contig 29442 bp, 30 predicted proteins | sample A23P2SouthBayCA_2_FD_187751 | JGI IMG/M metagenome (GOLD analysis project Ga0207720, IMG submission 187751) | Aerobic enrichment media microbial communities from Eden Landing Ponds, California, USA - A23 E3 (2) (SPAdes) | ecosystem: Environmental > Aquatic > Marine > Unclassified | place...
GACGCCGACGTTTTCACCGCCGCGTGCGAGAGTCGCGTATGGACGAACGCATCCACGAGCACGCCGCGGTGCTCGTCGACTGGAGCGCGCGAATCGAGGCCGGCGACGACGTGGTCGTCTCCGTCGGCGAGGGGGCCCACGACCTCGCGGTCGCCGTCGCCGACGCCCTCGGCGAGCGCGGCGCGAACGTCGTCACGACCTACGCCTCCGAGGAGGTCCAGCGGGCGTACCTCCGCGCGCACGACGGCGACTTCGACCTCCCCGAACACGAACTCGCCCTCTACGAGGCCGCCGACTCGGTGCTCTTTCTCGGCGGCACCCGCAACACGGCGGCGACCGCCGACGTGCCGACCGAGACGCGGCAGGCCTACGGCCGCGCCACGAGCGAGGTCAAAGAGGCGCGCATGGACACCGACTGGGTCTCGACGGTTCACCCCACCCGCGCGGCGGCCCAGCAGGCGGGCATGTCCTTCGAGGCGTACGCCGACTTCGTCTACGACGCGATTCTCCGCGACTGGGCGGCGCTCGCCGACGAGATGGCGAACATGAAAGACGTGCTCGACGCCGGGTCGGAGGTCCGCATCGTCAAGGCCGACACCGACCTCACGATGTCCATCGAGGGCCGTACCGCTGTCAACTCCGCGGCGTCGGTCGCCTACGACTCCCACAACCTGCCGTCGGGCGAGGTGTTCACCGCACCCCTCGAGGACGCCGTCGAGGGAGAGGTGTTCTTCGACGTGCCGATGACGCTGGAGGGCCAGCGCGTCGAGAACGTTCACCTGACGTTCGAGGGCGGCGAGGTCGTCGACTTCTCCGCGGACGCGGGCGAGGACGCGCTCGCCGGCATCCTCGACACCGACGAGGGCGCGCGCCGACTCGGCGAGCTCGGCATCGGCATGAACCGCGGCATCGACCGCTTTACCGACAGCATCCTCTTCGACGAGAAGATGGGCGACACCGTCCACCTCGCGGTCGGCCGGGCCTACGGCGCGTGTCTCCCCGAGGGCGAAGACGGCAACCAGTCCGCGGTCCACACGGACATGATAACCGACATGAGCGAGGACTCGCGCATCGAAGTCGACGGCGAGGTCGTCCAGCGGAACGGCACGTTCCGGTGGGAAGACGGGTTCTGACCCCGTCCAGCGCCGTCCCCTGACGCGGACTGCGGTGGGGGTTGGGACGATTAAGATACCACGACACGCGGTAACCCTGGGCGTACTACAACTGCGTGGTGACGTAGCTCCGGCTATGGCACGATTCGTCCGAACGAGGCGGGGGTCAACAGGAGACGGCGACGACAATCGACGCGGCGGACGACGCCGTCGAGGCGTGGCTCACCGAAGCCGGACGGAACTGCGGCAACTGCGCGGAGTACATCCCCGACAAGAACGGCGACGGCTTCGGTGCCTGCGCGAAGGTCGAGGGTTACGTCGGGCCCGAAGACTGGTGTTCGCTCTGGGAGTCCATCGAGGCGGTCGAGTCCGAAGCCGACGAAGTCGAGGACGGAGGCGAGACCGCACCCGTCGCCTGAGGCTCACTCCTGAGCCACGCCGATGTTCTTCAACGACCCGCCGCACCGCGGACAGACCTGTTCGTAGACACCGTGACCCGAGCGGTAGCCGCACGCGGCACACTCGTACCGCGCGCGCTCGACGAGCGTCGTCGGTTCGGCCTCGACAAGCGCCTCGGTTCGACGTTCGACCAACTCCGCCGGGCGTCGTTCGACCAACTCCGTCGGCTCGGGGCCGACCAGCGCCCTGGATTTGGCTTTGACGAGGTCTACGGGCCCGCGTGTGGCGATATCTTTGCTCATGCTACAGTGTATGTCGTGTTGAATGTTAACTCTTGCCAGTGCACTCCGTTCTCCCTGACGACGCCGAATTCGGCCGTTTCATCCCGATTCGGTGGGTGCGGTCCCGAGACGCGCTTTCGACGTACTTTTTATCCGCGACCGTTTTCATCCGCGCATGGCAGAATTCATGGTCGTCGTCGCCGACCCCGACTCCGGTGCGACCTACCAAGTCGACGTCGAAGGACAGGACGCAAACCGATTCCTCGGCCGCGACCTCGGTGACGAGGTCGACGGCGCGGCCGTCGGTCTCGACGGTTTCACCATCGAACTGACGGGCGGTTCGGACAAGGCCGGCCGACCGATGCACCCCAAGGTGCCCGGCGGCTCGCTCAAGGAAATCCTCGCCAAAGACGGCATCGGCTACAAGCCGTCCCGCGACGGCGAGCGCAAGCGCGTCACCGTTCGCGGCCGCGAGGTCTCCGGCGAGACCGTCCAGATCAACGCGAAGGTCGTCGCCGGCGAGGGCGACGTCGCCGCCGCCTTCGGCGAGGGCGACGACGAAGAAGCCGACGAATAACGCCGTCTCACTCCTCTCTTTCCCGTGCCAGAGCAACTGCCCTCCGACCATCCGTCGGTCCAGACGTTCCGCGCGAACATCGCCCGCAGCGGCGGCACCCGCCGTCCCTGCCTGCGCGTCCCCGACGACGTGACCGCCGCCGACGGCGACTTCGTCCGCCTCCATCTCGGCGGCACCGCCTATCACGCCCGCCTCTCGGCCGACGCCTCGGGGCTCGTGATTCGCGGCGCGTACGACAACAAGCGCCTCGCCCGCACCCCGAACAACGGCGAGAACCGACTCGTCGAGTGGTGCCGCGAACACGACCGGGCCGACGGCGACGCCGTCGAACTCGACGAACTGGACGACGGCTACCAGTACGGCCTCCGGGTTCCCGGGGTCCGACAGGTGTACCGCATCACCGAGCGCCCGAACGACTCGCTTTCGAGCATCGCCGAGCAGTTCGGCCTGTCCGACGAGTGACCGGTCGGGCTCCGAGACACGCCGCTTTTACGCGCCGACCGCACTAGGCGGGGTATGAGCAAGGTAACGGAGTACCTCGCAGGCGAGCGCCTCGACGACGTGGCGCTCTATCTCACCCACGAGTACCTCGACAGCCAAGGCAAGCTCCCGAACATGGGCGTCGAAGTCGAAAACGGCTACGTCCTCGTCGTCCCCGGCGACGACGGCCGTCGGGCCTTCGCGGCCGGCACGGGCATGGACGCCATGGAGTTCGCCCAGACCGCCATGGGCAACGACGGCGACATCGACGACGACCTCAGCGGCGGCACCTGCCCCGAGGTGGCCACCGAGGAGACCCACGAGGTGAAGTTCATCTTCTCGTTCGCCGAGGCGCAAAACGAGGAGGTCGGCGGCATCTACGAGGACGGCGACGTGGTCCACGCCTACGCCAAATGTACCTGCGGCACGACGTACTCCGACCGCTGGGTCGTCGACGACGCGTAACCGCCCGATTCGGGTTCAGCGCTGGTTTTCCGATTCAGGTTCGGATTCGGATTCAGATTCGCCTTCGCGTTCGACGTTAGCGCTCGGTCTCGACGCCTTCGTCGTCCGCGTCCGCGACCGCGTCGGCGACCTGCTCGAACGCCCGGAGGATGACGCGCTTCGTCGTCGCGCCCTGCGTCGTCCAGTGGTGGGCGTAGTCGAGCATGTCGTCGTAGATGTCGGGCTTACAGCCGGCGGCCTTCGGGTGGCCGCCGCCGTTGACGAGGTCCGCGACCTCGTGACAGCGCTCGAAGTCGTCGGAGCCGCGGATGGAGGCGCTCCCGGCGGGCTTGACGACGACCGCCGCGTCCGCGCCCGCCTCGCGGAGGGCGTCCGCGACCTCGTTCTGCGAGCATCGGCCGTAGGTGACGCCGACCGTCCAGTCGCCGACGGTCTTCAGTTCGGCGCGGTCGACGGCCGCCTGAATGAGGTTCTCCTTTTCGACGCGGCGGTGGGCGATGTACTCCTCGACGACCGGCGGGAGGTCCGCGCCGTACGCGCCGACGACGGCGACGTACTCCTCTTTCGAGGTCCAGTAGGCGTAGTCCGCGAGGTCCTGACTCCGCTCGTCTTCGTTCAGCCAGAGGTCGTGGTCGCGGGTGACGGCCGCGAGTTCCGAGAACCGCTCGTCGAACGCGTAGTCGAGTTCGCGGAGCGTCACGTCGGTCGAACACTCCTCGTCGGACTCGCCGACGACGAGGTCGACGCCGGCCTCGCGGACCGCTTCGGCCACCTCGGGCTTCCACTGGTGGTGGTCGTACCAGTGAATCTCGCCCGCCGTCTCGACGAGCGCGGCGAGCTCCTCCTCGACGTACTCGAACTTGTCCGGACAGAGGTCGCAGACGTACACCTCGATGCCCTCGGGTGCGTAGTCGGCGACGCGCTGGAGGTCGTCTTCGAGCGAGTACGGGCTCGACCCCATCAGCGCGACCGGCGATTTCGGGCGTTCGTCCTCGTCCTCCTCGGCGAGGGCGGGTTCGTCTTCGCCGTCTTCGTCCTCGTCGCCTTCGTCGTCGCCGAGTCTCTCCTCGATTCGGTCCTCGAAGTCGGCCACGTCGAGGGCGGCGTCGTACGCTTCCCGGAGGAGAGCGACACAGCCGAGGCCGTCGGCGTCGGTGTCGGTGACGACCGCGACCGAGGCGTCTTCGAGTTTCTCTTTGGCGCGCTCTTCGGCGCGTTCCTCGTCGAACGACTCGGGGTAGAAGAATCCGGCTCCGGGGAGCACGGACTTGCGGGGGAGCGAGAGCCGAGAACTGTCGATGAGATCGTCTTCCATACGCCGAACTCGGGCGCGACGGGGAAAACTCCTCCCGATTCGGTCGCCTCGCCGGTGGCCCGTTGGTCGCCGACCTGTCGCCGACGGACCGCTGACCGCTCAGGCGGCCTCGTCGCTCAGCAGGGAGTCCGCCGTCCCCGCTTCCAACTGGCGGACCGTCAGCACCGGCACCGGACAGGTCCGGACGACGCGCTCGGCGACGCTCCCGATGAGAAAGCGGTTCTCGCCGTGTCGGCCGCGGGTGCCCATGGCGACGGCGTCGGCGTCCACCTCGCGGGCGTAGTTCGAAATCTCGGCCGCGGGGCGGCCCTCTCGCACCGCGACGGTCACCTCGCGGTCGGTCGCGGCCTCGACTTCGGCGAGTGCCTCCTCGCCGCGCTCGGTGAGCGCGTCGCGCATCTCGTCGCGGAGTCGCTCCGGCGCGGTCTCAACGTCGCCGGCGTCGACGACGTACAGCGCGTGGACCGACGCGTCGAACCGCTCTGCGAGGTCGACGGCGACGCTGACCCCCCGGCGGACGCTCGCCGAGCCGTCGGTGGCGATGACGATAGTGTCGAACATATCCTCGGGTTCACGGCGCGGCGGCATAAAACCAGTCTGAGGCGGCCGGCCGCCGGGACCGTGGGGTGAGTTTTTTGTCGTCCCCCGACGCAGGTGGGGACATGTCATCGCGCCCGCTCTCTATCGACCTCGTCCTCGTGCCGGTCGACCAAAGCGAGGAGGCGACGCGCGCGGCGGAGTACGCCGCCGCCGTCGCGGCCGAGTACGACGCCGCGGTCCACGCCGTCCACGTCCTCGGCGAGGACGTCGTCCGCGCCATAGAGCAGGGCGTCGTCGACGAGGACGCCGTCGCCGAAGACAGCAAGGCCGTCACCGACACGGTGTCGGCCCTCGCCGAAACCGCCGACGTTCCCGTCACCACGTCGGTCGCCTACGGCTTCTCGCGGACGAGCAAGCTCCGCCACCCCGGGAGCGTCGTCCTCGACACCGCAGAAGAACTCGACGCGGACTTCATCGTCGTGCCCCGAGAGCCGGTCTCGGGCGACCCCGGCGAAGTCCTCGCCAAGGCCGCCGAGTACGTCCTCCTGTACGCCAGCCAGCCCGTCCTCTCGGTCTGAATCGCGGGTCGGTGTCGTCGTGACTCGCCGCCGCCCTCAGCCGCCTTCCTCGTCCGGCGGTTCGGCGAGCCGGATGGTCATCTCCAGTTCGAAGCTCTCGGCGTCGCTCGTCTCGAAGCCGACGGTCTGGTAGAGGCCGACCGCCGCGCGGTTCCAGCGCTCGACCGTGAGCCACACCTTCTCGATGCCGGACACTCGGCCGTAGCCGAGAAGCGCCTTGATGAGCCGCGTGCCGATGCCGGCGCGCTGGTAGGTCTGGTGGACGAAGATGGCGAGTTCGTAGGCGTCGCCGTCGGGGACGAGCGTCGCGTGGCCGGCCACCTCGTCGCCGTCCCACGCGATGACGTTCAGGCAGTCCTCGTCGAGGATGTTCTCCAGCCAGTCGCGGATGCGGTCCTCGCGGCCCGGCGGGATGCCCTGCGCGCGGTCTGAGGGGTCGAACGCGTCGTACATCTCGACGAGCGCCTCCTGTTCCTCGTCGGAGCCGTCGTGCGCGCGCACCTCGATGGTACGGTCTTCCTTGTCGGTGAACGACAGCGGCGGCGCGTCGTACGGGTCGGCGACGGCGTCGGAGAACGTTCGGTCGCTCATCGTACTAGGGTGACGGTCACGTGGGAGTTCAGGAGGACGAACTCCGCGATGTTGCCGATCTGTATCTTCCCCATCGGGCTCGTCTCGCCGCCGCCGAGCACCAGTTGGTCGAACCCCTCGTTCTCGGCGAGGTCCACGAGGGCGCTCCCCGGCTCGCCGTCGAGCGCGCGGACGGTCGCGTCGACGCCGCGCTCGTCGAGCAGTTCCGTCACCCGCGCTTCCATCTCCTCGCGCGAGCGCTCGCCGGACGGGTTGTCGACGATGGCGACCGTGAGGTCGTCGCCGACCTCGGCCGTCCGTTCGACCGTCGTTTCGAGCGCCCGCATGGAATCGTCGCTGCCACCGATTCCGAGCAGTACCTTCATGATTCCCAATCTCGCGGGCGCGATAGAAAACCCTTACCCGGAAACGGGGGGTGATACCCCCGTCGGCAGGGGACCGAACGTCGCGGAACCCTTTTCGGCCGTGCCGCGGTAGCCCGCGGTATGACAGACGAGTCCGACGAGTTCGAAACGGGCGCGAGCGACGCCGAGGAGACGGCTCGCCCCGACGCGGATCCGAAAGCGGGAGCGGACGAAGCGGCGGGGGACGCGACGGCGGTAGACGCGGAGACCGAAACTTCGGCATCGGCAGACGCGGAATCGACGGGTGCGGAATCAACGGACGCGGCCGGAGGTGATGCCGCCCCGGACGCCGACGACGCCGATGACGTCGGAGCAGACACCGAAGACGCCGGCCCGGACGCCGACGACGCGGTTCCCGAGGACGTCCAGAAGTACGCCCGGTTCAAGAAGGTCGACGGCGCGCAGTACGACCGCGTCAACGACTTCCTTCGCGAGCGGACCTACGTGACCGCCCGCGAGTGGGCAATCGCGCGACTCTGCGCCGACTTCCGGACCGAGACGGGCGTCGAGATGACGAAAATCGGGAACAACCTCCCCGAACTCGTCCCCTTCATGACCGACACCTACACGCCGCAGGCGGTCAATCAGGCCCGCTCTGCGTTCCGCGATAAGGTCCGGAAGTCGGGCGCGACGTTCCTCTACGGCGCGATGTCTGGCTTCTTCACGGCCGAGGAGCTCGACGAGATGATGTACGAGGTGACGGAAATCGCCAAGTTCCTGCTCGAAGTCGAGGGCGTGGACCTCTCGGTCGAAGAGGAACTGGAGGCCGAAGAGCGCATTTCGAGCGTCATGCGCGAGGTGCGCGAGGCGAGCACCGACCTGCGGAAAGAAGAGCTGTCGGACGAGGAGTGACGCCCCGCGGCCCGTACGACTCCGCACCGGCTCTGACTTCCCGAACCGATGCCGCGCCGACTCGAATTCAGGGGAAAAGCGGCTCTGGTTCCGACTGGACTAACTCGACGCGTCGGTCGGCCTCGACCGGACGGACGTAGAGCCGGAGTTCGCCCCGTTCTCGTGCCTTCGTCGCCATCGCGTCCACCTCGTCGAGTCCGTAGTACAGCGGGACGACGACGGCCTTCGACGACGCGGCGTCCTGTACGACCGAGACGACGAACGCGGTGTCGCCTTCGCGGGCGCGGTAGACGTCGTAGCGGTCGAACGCGGCCGACTCGACCCACGACGACAGCGACTCGAACTCGCGTCCGGGGACGAGCACGTCGAAGCCGACGCGCTCCGTCGCCTCGGGTAGGTTCGCCGGCGGCAACACCGTCACGTCGCCGGGGTGTACCACGAGCGTCTCCCACCCCTCGGCTTCGTACTCGGCCGCGGTCGCCTCGGCGTCCTCTACGACCGTCTCCCAGAACGATAGCAACCCCGTGAGTTCGGGTGACTCGTCCGCCTCCGGGTCGCGGTCTCGCGGTGGCGTCCGCTCGTCGGTCATGCGTGTCACTCACTCGGGGTGTCGAACGGGAAAAGGATTCGCTTGCATCGGGGTCGTCCGGCTCCCGACCGACACCCTGACCCCCGGTGACGACGGAACTGCTATCTGTCTCCCCGCCGACAGTCGGCCCGATGCGCTGGTCACTTCGCGCGGTCCTCGGGTCGCTCCAGCTCCCCGTCGCCGGTGCCGGGACCGTCCTCCTCGCGTTCGTCTGGCGGACCGCCGTCACGATGCCGCCGCCGCCGCCCGGAAGCGACGGCTTCGCCCACGGACTCGCCGGCTTTTTCCTCCTCGTGTTCGGGGTCGCCGGGTTCGTCCTCCTCGCCGGCGGCCTGCTCATCCCGCCCGGGCCGGGATACGGCGTCCACTTCACTCGCAGACAGCGCTGGCTGTTTGCCTACGCGCTGGTCGCGCCGGTCCTCGCCGTGGGCGGCTTCCTCGCGACCGTCGTCCTGTCGGCCGCAGTCGGCGGACTCGGCGGCCTCGCCGGGTCGGCAGTCTCGCTGGTCGCCCTGACCACGCCGCTCGCGGTGCTCGTCGGCGTCGGCTGGAGGGGGGCGCAGGTCGCGGCCGCGCGGTTCTGAGCGGGTCGGTCCTCGGTCGGTTCCCGTCTCCGGTCAGTCGCGGACGTTCTCGCCCGCGACCTCGCCGAAACCCTCGCCGTCCCAGACGAACTCGCCGCGGAGCATCGTCCACTCGGGGAAGACGCCGGTGTGGCCCTCGAACGGCGTCCACTCACAGTTCGAGTGGAGGTCAGCACCGCGAATCTCGCGGGCGGCGTTGAGGTCGTACAGCGCGAGATCGGCGTCAGCGCCCGCCTCGACGCGGCCCTTGCGCGGCAGGTCGAACACCTCGGCGGGGTTCGCGGCGACCACGTCGCGGACGCGCTCGGCGGTGAGGTCGCCTGCGACGACCGCGCCGAGAAGCAGGGGCACCATCGTCTCGACGCCGGGGACGCCGCTCGGGGCGTCGAGGAGCGACTGTTCTTTCTCCTCGCGCGTGTGCGGCGCGTGGTCCGTGGCGACCATGTCGATGCGGCCGTCGGCGAGGCGCTCGAACATGGCCTCGCGGCGCGCCTCGGAGCGAAGCGGCGGGTTCATCCGGCCGTAGGTGCCCAACTCGGCGAGGTCGTCGCGGGACAGAAACAGGTGGTGCGGCGTCGCCTCGCAGGTCGCGCCGCCGTCGCGGGCGGCGTCGACGCCCTCGGGCGTGCTCGTGTGGGCGATGTGAATCTGCGCGCCGGTCTCGCCGCCGACGCTGACGGCGCGCTCGACGGCGACCGCCTCGGCCTCGGCGGTCCGGTAGGCGCTCCACGCGTCGGCGTCGGCGTCGCGGCCGACCCCGCCGAGGTCGCCTTCGATTGCGGACTCGTCGAACAGGTCGGCGTCCTCGGCGTGGACCGTGACGGGAACGCCCGCCTCGCCGGCGCGCGCCGCGGCCTCGGAAAACAGGTCGGCCTCGATGCCCATGTCGCCGGTCGAGTCGGCGAGGAACACCTCGCCGAGGGCGAAAAGCGGGCGCTCGAACAGGCTGTCGGGGTCCCAGTCGGCGGTGACGCCGCCGTTGATGCCGTAGTCGATACAGGACGTCGCGGCGCGTTCGGCCTTCGCGTCGAAGCCCGCGCCGTCGGTCGTGGTCGGGTCGGTGTTCGGCTGGTCGGCGACGGTCGTCACGCCGCCGGCGGCGGCGCTCCGCGCGCCCGTCTCCCACGTTTCTTTGTGTTCGAAGCCCGGTTCGCGGAAGTGGACGTGCACGTCGATAGCGCCCGGCAGAAGCAGGTTCCCTTCGGCGTCGACGGTCTCCTCGTCGGCGACGGGGTCGAGGTCGCCGACCGCCTCGACGGTCCCGTCCTCGACGCGGACGTCGACGGCGCGGCCGTCGGCCAGCGTCGCGTTCTCGATTCGCATACGAGGGGGTGCGACGCGCCGGGTGCTAAGTCCGGCGGTTCGTGGAGTGAAGGGTCCGGCGGTTCGTGAAGTGGTCGGGGTCAGTCGCTCACGCGAGGTCGGCCGCGTCTTCGACTCGGATGTCCGCGTCGCCGACGAAGACGGCTTCGAGGGCGTCGCAGACCGCGTCCGGACTCGCCGGGCCGCCGGCGTCGGCGACGCTCCCCACCGATTTCGGGTCGAAGGGGACGTCGATGGCCTCGTAGACGGGCGCGAGCACGTCGGCTATCTCGTCCCGGTCGGCGACGACGACCACGCCGGAGACAAGCGCGCTCTCCCTACGGACCCGCTGGGCGAGGCCGCAGAGCTTCCCGCCCGCTTGGACCGAGTGGTCGCCGGGGCAGTACGACGCCGGGGGCTCGCCTCGATGCGCGGGGACGCCGAGCGTTCGGAGGGCGCGGACGACGGCGGTCGTTCCGGCCTCGTACCGCGCGTCCAGCCCGGCCCGGGCGTCGTCGAGCGGGAGCGCGTGGGCGAACGCGACGGTGGTTCCCGTGTAGGCCACGGCCCGACCGCCGACCGAGCGCTCGACGGCGGGAAACCCGCGTTCCTCGGCGGCGGCGACGGCCTCGTCGTACCGCGGGGCGCGGGTGTCGCGCCTGCCGAACGCGAGCTGTCGGTGCGGCGTCCACGCGCGGACGGCGGATTCGCCCGTCTCGCCCGCCTCGCGGAGCATGGCCGCGGTGACCGCCCGGTCTGCGTCCCGGTCGGGCCCGCGGCCGCGGATGACGCGCATGCCCGAGAGAAACACCCCGACGTACCTAAGCGCACCCGTCCCGTCCCGACGACCATGTTGCGACTGCCGCGGTCGGTGCTCTCGCGCTTCGAGCGCTTTTCGCTGTACAACTCGCCGTACCCCGCCCACGACAGCGGCTGTGCAATCGACCTCTACGTCGCCGCCGACGACCCGGTGGCCCGCTCGCCCGTCGCGGGAGTCGTCCGCGAGACGCGGACCGTTCGCGCGCCCGACAAGCCCTACGCCCACGACGACGAGTTCCTCGTGCTCGTCGACGTCGACGCCGACGCCACTGGGCTGGACTGGCTCGGCGACCCCGGCGACGACCCCCGCGACGGACTGGTCGCGCGAATCCTCCACGTCGACCCCGGCGTCGACGCGGGCGACGAACTCGCCGTCGGCGACTCGCTCGGGCGACTCGTCCGCTCCGGCTTCTTCGCCCCGTGGGTCTCGAACCACGTCCACCTCGGCTTCCGGTCCGCGGACGCGAATCAGCACCGCGCCCGCGGGTCGCTCCCGGTCTCGCCCGACGTGACGGTCTCGCCGCTCGACTGGGACGGGACGGGGACCGTCGTCGAGACGGCCGGGACGTTCGTCGTCCTCGACGCCCCGGCCCGCGCCGACGCGGGGGTCGGACCCGGCGAGTTCGTCGGCCTCGCCAGCGACGAGGGCGTCGTCCTCGACGGCGGTCTCGCTCACTACGGGTTCGGGGGCACGCTCTCGCCCGTCGAAGACGGACAATCGCTGTCGCTCCTCGGCGAGCGGGTCGGTCGGACCGCCGGCCGCGACGTTCCGTGGGCCGACTTCGACGTGCTCGTCGACGGCGCTCGAGTCACCGGATTGTCGCTGTTCGCGTCCCGCGTCGGCTTCGGGACCAAAATCGTCTGCCCCGGCCACGACTTCGCCGTCGGCGACGAGGTGTCGGTCGCGATTCGCCCCGGCTCCGACCCGATTAGACTCGACTGATTCCGCAGAAATAATTCACAATTGACACGAATGTGCGGTGGGAGGCGACTGAACGGATTCTCCATTTTGAGGGTCCTTTTTAAGTACCTTTACTATGAAAGGCCGAGGCTCCGCAAAAAATATCTTTCGTTCACCCGTATTTTTCTCCGTTTGTGAGACTCGACAGACGAACGCGTGCCGTCGTTTCGGTCTTCGACGCCGCCGTCCCCGCGCCGCGATGACCGACGACCACGACACCGGGTACGAGGTCGAACTCGGCCACCCGCTGGTCGGCGTGTCCCCCGACGCGACGCTCGAAGACCCCCAGTTCGAACTCACGTTCGTCGGCGGTGTTCCCGTCTCCGGCGAGCCCGTTCCCTACTTCGTTGCCCGCGGGAGAGACCGCGAGCGGCTCGACGACTTCCTCGACGACCACGCGAACATCGAGCGCTTCGAGCCGGTCTCCGACGGCCCCGAGGGACGGCTCTACCGTTGCGAGTGGGCGACCCGCGACGGCGAGATCATCTCGGCGATTCGCGAGTGCGACGGCATCGTCCGGCGGATGGTCGGCACGAGATACGGCTGGTCGCTGTCGGTGTACTTCCCGTCGAACGAGCTGACCACCCGGTTCCACGACGCGTGTCTCTCCCGCGATATCGACATCGACGTGCGCCGCGTCGAACCGGCCCGTCTCGACGACCGCCACCCACCGGACATCGCCCTCTCGGAGAAACAGCTGACGGCGCTTCGGCTCGCCTTCGAACGGGGCTACTTCGAGACGCTGAAAGAGACCGGCCTCGACAACATCGCGAGCCAGTTGGACATCACCGAACAGGCGCTCTCACAGCGGCTCCGGCGAGCGCTCAGACACCTCGTCGGGTCGGCGATAGACGACCTCGAACGCGACTCACGGTCCGAGTGAAGAGCCGACGACGCGTCAGAACGGGACCGTGGTGGGGACGTGGCAACCGGGCGCGAGATGCCACGATGGGAGTCGATTTCGCCACCGGAACGGAGCGACTCACGGCTCCTCCGGCGGTGCGCCCGCGTGGGGGGTACCACCGACGCATATCGGTACGCCGATTCTAGTAATATATCTAACTCTTGTGTGGACAATCGGTATTTATCCTGCGTCGAAGTAATCGAGATACGCCGAGGCGAACGCCCGGACTTCGTCGTACGTCGGCGGCGACCCGTTTCTGACGAAGTGGCCCGCGACGGCGTTGCCGACGACGAGCGACTCCGCGCGACCGAGGCCGAGGATATGCGCGAGCGCCAGTCCCGCGTTGAAGTGGTCGCCCGAACTCGTCGTCAACACCGGGTCGTCCGTCCGGGGGACGCCGACGGTCGCGGTCCCCCCGTCGTCGACGAGGTGTGCCGCCTCGACGCCGTGGCCCGCGAACCGGGTGACGCCGAGGTGGTCGAACGCCGCCTGCGACTCGCGGCCGAAGTCGTCGCTCTCGACGCCCGCCAGCCGCGCGAGGTAACGCGTCTCGTAGCGGTTCGCCGAGACGACGACGCGCACCGCGTCGTCCAGCGCCGACACCTGCTCGACGCCCGCGGCGACCACCTCGGGCTCCCGTTTTCTGAGGTCGCCGAGGTCCAACAAGAGCGTCTCCGGCGGCTCCGAGAGCGTCGGCCACAACTCCTCGCGGAGGCCGCGGGCCACGTCCGGGAGCTCGGGCATCTCCGACCAGTAGCCCATCCCGACCAGTTCGGTCCCGTCGACCAGCTCGGCCAGTCGGTCGAGGCCGACCCGCGACTCGATACCGGCCCAGTCGAGCGTCATCAGCCCCCCGATTTCGGTGAGCATCAGCTTCCCGTCGCCGAACTCGACGGCGTCGGTGTACCCCGGCGACCCGAGCGTCTCCAGTGGGAGGTGGCCGAACTCCTCGGCGAACGGGTCTTCGACCGGGTCGCCGAGACAGCCGACGACCCCGGGTTCGAACCCCAGTCGGTCGAAGGCGCGCGCGAGGTGGCTCACGTGGCCGCCGGTGCGGACGCCGGCTTGAATCCACTCGAAGGTGAGCGAACTCTCGGCGTCGACCGAGTCGTTCACGCGGTCGGCGAACGCTTCGAGGGTCGGCACCCGCTCGTAGGCGTCGGCCGACTGCCGCTCGGAGACCAACTCCCGAACGCGGTCGACGTAGCCGTCGAACCCGAACAGCACCCGTCCGCCGTCGGCGGTCGTCGGGAGCGACTCCCGGCACGACTCGACCGCGCGGACCGTCGCCTCGTCTGGCGTCTCCATGGCGTTCGGTTCGGACGACCGGCAGTTAGTGTTGCCGCCGGTGGCGCGCTCCGAGCCGTCAGCGGCCGCTCTCCGTCGTGATTTCGAACCGCGCGCCGCCCTCGTCGCTCTCGACGAACCAGACGCTCCAGCCGTGGGCGTTCACGACGCTCATGACGACGCTGAGGCCGAAGCCGGTCCCCTCGGTGCTCGTGGTGTAGCCCGCCTCGAAGATGCGGGGGCGCTCGTCCGGCGGAATCCCCGGGCCGTCGTCTTCGACGTAGAACCCGGCTCGGTCGCCGAGGGGGCCGACACGGACGGTCACGTCGTCGCCGCCGTGTCGAATCGCGTTCGAAAAGAGGTTTTCGAGGAGCTGTCTGAGCCGCCCGCGGTGGGCGTCGACCGCGACGTCGCCGTCGATAGCGAGCGTCGCGTTCGGCGCGCCGCTCGCGGCGGTCGTCCACGCCGCCTTGGCGACGGAACGGAGCGACAGCCGCTCGGCCTCTTCGACCGTCTGCCCGTTTCGCGCGAGCGCGAGCACGTCCTCGACGATGCCGGCCATCCGCTCGTGGGCGTCGGCCACGCGGTCCAACTCGTCGCCGTCGTACTGCTCGCGGGCGAGGTCGAGGTAGCCCATCGCCGCGTTGAGCGGGTTCTTGAGGTCGTGGGAGACGACCGACGCGAACGATTCGAGCTGTTCGTTCTGGCTGGCGAGTTCGCGCTCGCGCCTCCGCAGGAGCCGCTCGCGTTCGACCCGGTCCAAGACGGCACGGGTGTTCGCGGCCAGCACCTTCGCCAACGCGACGCGCTGGTCGGCCAGCGCCCCCTCGTCGAGCGAGGCGACGAAGAACACGCCGTGGTCGGGAATCGGGACGATGAGCTCCTCTTTGACCCCGGCGTCGAGGACGAACCGACGCGGGTTCGAGTCCACGTCCCGATAGAGGTTGTGCTCGCCGCGCTCGAACACCTCCCACGTCAGGCCGGACCCCCGGGGAATCGGCGGCACGTCGCCGAACACCGCCCGCGCCTCGTCGGTGAGCGCCGCCGGGACGAGCGCGTCCAGCGATTCGTCGTACAGGAGGACGCCGCTAATCGCGTAGTCGAGGACCTCGGTGGCGGCCTCGCGGGCGATGTCGGCGACCTCATCGCGGCTGGTCGCTCCCGTCAGTCGCCGGGTCGACGCGTGGAGCGCGTTGAGCCGCTGTTCGTACCGCTTCCGGTCCGTGACGTCCGTCGAGACGCCGACCGCGCCCACGGCCTCGCCGTCGTCGCCGACGATGGGCGAGACCGTGAACTCGACCACGTACTCCTTTTCGGGAAGCGACAGTTCGATTTCGAACCGCTCGCGTTCGCTCTCGCCACCGAGGGCGGCGTCGAGCGCGGACCGGACGCGTTCGTACTGGTCGGCGGCGAGATAGCCGGCGTCGCGGAGCGCCGAGACGTGCCGGCCGACGAACGTCGACATCGGGATGCTCGTCCGCGACAGCGCGGTCTCGTTGATGAACTGGACGACCCCCGCCTCGTCGACCACGTACGCGCCCTGCCCGATGCTCTCGACGATGGTCTCGTAGCGCTTGAGTCGCTGTTCGTAGCTCCGCTGTTCGGTCACGTTCCGCGAGGTGACGACGAAGCCGTCGACCGAGGTGTCGGCCTGATTGCTCCCCACGGATTCGAGCCACGTCCACGACCCCTCGGCGTTCCGGTGGCGGTACCGGACGGGGTCGGTTCCGTCGGCGTCCGTCTCGAGCGCGTGGTCGAAGACGGCGGCGACGCGCTCCCAGTCGTCGGGGTGAATCAGGTCGGAGGCGGACCTCCCGACCAGTTCGCCGGGGTCGAAGCCGAGCACGTCGGTGACCGAGGGGCTCTGGTACCTGATTCGCTCGTCGGTCCCGACGAGAGTCACGAGGTCGCGCGCCAGCTCCACGAGCCCGCGGAACTGCGCCTCCGTGGCGCGCTGTTCGGTCACGTCGTGCACCGAGACGAGAACGCCGTACGAGCCGTGATACTCGATTTCCTCGAGGTTCACCGAACACTCGCGGGTATCGCCGTCGGCGTCGACGATGCGCACCTCGTAGTTCACGGGTGCGTCGTCGCCCCGCCGCCGGGTCGCGGCGATGTCGGCGGCCCGCTCGCGGTCGTCGGGGTGGACGACGCTCAACACCGTCGTCTCGGCGAGTTCGCCGTCGCTCAGGCCGGTGAGCTCGGTCAGCCGGCGGTTCCAAAAGCGGAACTCGCCGTCCTGCGTGACGAAGATGGCGTCGTGGCTCTGTTCGACGACGGTGCGATACAGCGAGTCCGAGTTCCGCCCCGCCGACGCCCACCGTGAGAACTCGATGGTCCGTTCGACCCGCGCGGCGACCGCCTCGGTCGCCGCCGGCGTCTCCGGGTTGTCGACGGCGATGGCACCGCCGCCGGAGGCCGATTCACCGGCGCTCGCGGTCAGAAAAAACATCGGAACCACGCCGATTCGGGCGCGGACGCGGGAGACGAACTCGGTGTCGACAGCGCCGCGGACGATGACGACGCCCATCCCGTCGTCGAGCGCGCCGAACACGGCGTCGCGGTCCGCGTACGTCTCGGTCGTAAAGCCGCGTCGCTCGATGGCCTCGACGAGCCCCTCGGGGCACTCGTCGACCAGCACGACGCGGGAGTCGCTCATACCCGTACCACTCCGTGAACGTGTATATATTTCACGTGATTCCGACCTAACGACGTTCCGATCGACTCCGTTCGCCCCGCCGGCCCCGACCGTCGGTTACATACTATTTGACATACTCGTTCGTGATATGACCGACGACTTTCCCGCCGAGGCCGCGGCCATCGTCCAGCGACACATCGAGGACGAACACGGCTACCTGTCGTGGCTCGACACCAGCGTCGACGCCATCGAGCGCGGCCGCATCGTGATGTCGATTCCGTACGACGAGAAGCTCACCAACACCGTGTCGCCGCCCACCATCCACGGCGGCATCGCGGCGACGCTCATCGACACCGCGGGCGGCATCGCCCTCCGGACGATGCTCGACGACCCGGTCGCCGGCGGCGTCGCCACCATCAACCTCAACGTGAACTACCTGCGGCGAGCGTCGGGCGACCTGACGGCGGTCGCGGAGGTGGTCCGCGCGGGCGGGTCGGTCGGCGTGAGCACCATCACCGTCGTCAGCACCGACCCCGAGGGAGACGCCGACGTGGCCGCCCGACAGTCGCCGTCGAGCGACTGGGACGACGCCGTCGCCACCGGACAGGGCGCGTATCGGCTCTTCCGGGACTGAACTGCGGTCGTGACCGACGCCGTCCCCGGGACACCGGCCGCGTCCGGCGGGACCGACCGGCTACTCGAACGCCACGTCCGCGAGCGTCCTCGTCTCGCCGAACAGCCAGTCGGCGTGGTCGACGGCGTACGCCTTGTGCCCTTCTTCGATGTAGCCGAGCGCGTCGGTGACGAGAATCGGTCGGTAGTCGCGCAGGCCGGCGCTCCCGGCGGTGTGGAGGACGCAGACGTTCGCCAGCGTCCCGCAGACGAGCAGGTCGTCCACGCCGTGGCTGTCGAGCCAGCCCTCGAGTTGCGTCCGGTAGAACGCGTCGTAGGTGTGCTTCTCGACGACGAGGTCGTCGTCGCGCACGTCGAGGTCGCCGTGGAGGGCGGCGTCCCACGTCCCCTCGACGACGTGTTCGCCCCAGCGCTCGAACTCGTCGTAGTAGTGGTTGTCGTCGAACTGCTCCGGCGGGTGGACGTCGCGGGTGTAGACGACGCGCGCGCCGGCGTCGCGGGCGGCGGCGACGAGCTTCGTAACCGGCTCGATTGCGGATTCGCTCCCCGGCGCGAACAGGCTCCCGTCGGGGTGACAAAAGCCGTTCTGCATATCGACGACGACCACCGCGGTCCGGTTCGGGTCGAGTGCCATGCGGGTTGGTTGAGCCGGAACGACCAAAACAGTACGCCGGTCCGGTTTTCGACTCGACCGACCCGCCCCAACCCGACTCAGCCGATTCGACCCGACTGACCCGACCAGAACCAACTCGCGGCCCGCCGTTTCGACGCCCGAACCCGACAAGGTACTTCACTCCGGAGTCTAAGGGTACGATATGCGAACCACCGGTCTCCGCGCCGTTTTCGCCGCCGTACTCTTGGTTCTCGCCGGCTGTGCCGCCCCCACGGCCGCGCCCGGCGGCGACGTGTCGCCCGCGACCCCCGACCCGGACAGAAACGGCTTCGACGACCCCGCCCAGGACGTGCTCGGCTGGGAGAACGGCTACTGGTACGACGAGCCCATCGCGGTCGACCAGTCCGACGGGCTGAACGACTCCGAGATGGAGGCGTTCGTCGCCCGCGGGATGGCCCGCGTCGAGCACATCCGAGAGCTGGAGTTCGACGAGCGCGTCCCCGTCAGCGTCATCTCCCGCGACGACTACCGGAGCGCCAACGCCGGCGGCTCCGGCTCGTCCGACTCCGAGTTCAACCGCTGGAACGACCAAGTGTGGGAGGCGCTTTTCATCGCCGGTGAGTCGACCGGGAGCGCGAGCGCCATCTCGGCGACGACCGGGAGTTCGGTCCTCGGTTTCTATTCGCCGTCCGACGGCGAGATCAAAATCGTCACCGACTCCCCGGGCGAGCCGACCATCGACAATGCCACGCTCATTCACGAACTGGTCCACGCCGTTCAGGACCAGCGGTTCGACCTGACCGACGCCCGCTTCCGAAGCGAGACGCAGGACGGCGACCTCGCCACCGACGGCGTCATCGAGGGCGACGCCAGCTACGTCGAACGACAGTACAGCGAGCGGTGCGCGGCCGGGACGTGGGACTGCGTCGCCACGCCCGACACCGAAAACAGCCGCGGCGGCAACCCGAACCTCGGCGTCCTGATTACCATCTACCAGCCGTACTCCGACGGCCCGGTCTACGTCCACGACCTCTACGAGCGCGGCGGCTGGGAGGCCGTCAACGACGCGCTTCGCAACCCGCCGGCGTCCACCGAACAGACCATCCACGTGACCGACGAGTCGCCCCGTCCCATCTCCTTCGCCGACGAGGGGACGAACGGCTGGACCACCTTCCCCGACCAGGGCGTCGAGGGCTCCGACACGGTCGGCGAGGCGTCGATGTTCGCGATGTTCTGGTATCAGGCCCGCACGTCAGGCGCGGAGACGGTTCGCGTCCAGTCCATCGCTGACACGAACTCGCGGTACGACACGTACAACTACGACGCCGAGCCGTCGAACGGCTGGGCGAACGACCGCCTGTTCCCCTACCGCAACGCGGCCGGCGCGGAGGCCGACTACGGCTACGTCTGGGTGACCGAGTGGGACACCGACGGCGACGCGCGGGAGTTCCGCGACGCCTACCTGAACGTCCTCAGCGCCCACGACGCCGCCCAGCGCGACGACGGCATCTACGTCGTCGAGGACGGCCCGTTCAACGACGCCTTCCGGGTCGTCCGCACGGGCGACCGCGTCGTCATCGTCAACGGACCGACGCCCGCCGACGTGGACGAGATTCGGCCGGGGCTCGCGTCGTAACCCCCGCGCCGGGACGCTTTTTCCTCTCCCCGCCCGCGGACTCGCTCTTTTGCGGCCGTCGCCGTCTGCTGACCCGGTGAAGCGAGTTCATCTTCGACGTACGTGACCGATTATACACCTTTTTCATCGGCCGGGTGGAATCCGCGGCAATGAGTGACTTCGATATCGTCGGTCCCGAGGCAATCCGCGACGGCGTCGCGACCGACGCCTACTTCGAGCGGACCGAGGCGACCCTCCGACACGCGGGGAAGAACCCCCGCGTCGTCGCCGAGGTGACGGCCGACCAGTTCCCCGACGGCGATTTCGAGCTGTTCGCCGGCGTGACAGACGCCGCGGAACTGCTCTCCGGCCGCGATATCGACGTCGACGCCGTGCCCGAGGGCACGCTGTTCGACGGCGGCCCAGTGATGCGAATCGAGGGCGACTACCTGGAGTTCGCTCGGCTCGAAACCTCGCTTCTGGGCTTCCTCTCGCACGCGTCGGGCTGTGCGACGGCCGCCCTCGAAGCCCGCGCGGCGGCCCCCGACTCGACGGTGCTGTCGTTCGGCGCGCGACACGTCCACCCCGCCATCGCCGCGATGGTCGAGCGGAGCGCCCTCGTCGCCGGCCTCGACGGCTTTTCGCACGTCGCCGCCGGCGAGATTCTCGGGAAGGAGGCGTCGGGGACGATGCCCCACGCACTGCTTATCGCCTTCGGGCGCGGCCATCAGGCCGAGGCGTTCCGCGCCTTCGACGAGGCCGTCCCCGAGGACGTGCCGCGGGTCGCCCTCTGTGACACCTACGGCGACGAGGTCGAGGAGGTCCTGCAGGCCGTCGAGACGCTCGGTGACGACCTCGACAGCGTCCGCCTCGACACCACCTCCTCGCGCCGCGGCGACTTCCGCCACATCGTCCGCGAGGTCCGCTGGGAGCTCGACGCCCGCGGCCACGAGGACGTCGGCATCTTCGTGAGCGGCGGTCTCGGCCCGGTCGAACTCCGCCACCTCCGCGACGTGGTCGAGGGCTTCGGCGTCGGCGGCTACATCTCGAACGCCGACCCCGTGGACTTCGCGCTCGACATCGTCGAAGTCGACGGCGAACCCGCGGCTAAGCGGGGCAAGCTCTCCGGCGTCAAAGAGGTCTACCGCACGGCCGACGGCGGCCACCACGTCGGCCTCCGCGGGCGGCCCGGCCCGACCGACGGCGAGTCGCTCCTCGAACCCCTCATCCGCGACGGCGAGGTCGTCTCGGAGTTCGGCTTCGACATCGACGCGGCCGCGACGCGGGCCAGCGAAGACGCCGAGCGCGTCGGCTTCGGTGACGAGTAGGCGACCGACCCCGGTTTCGGTCTGCGACGACGGACGACAGGCGACAGACGACAGACGGCGGACGATAGGCGACGCTCGGAACGGTCGCTCGCCGGGTTGTGTCTCTCTCCTAAGGAGTCGAGTCGTCGCCGCGACGGCTTACAGCGCTTCGACGCTCCCGCCGTCGTCGCGCTCGCGGAAGACCTGCCCTTCGAACAGGGTAATCATCGTGTCCTCGTCCTGCCACGCCAGCGGCGACAGGCCGGCTTTGCGACAGGCGTTCGTGAGGAACTCCTCTTTCGACCAGCCGAGTTCGATGGGGAGCGTCGGATACATCCAGCCGTGGGTGCCGCCGGCATCGATGGCGACTCCGTGAGTGCCGAGTTCGATATCTGCGACTGGGTCGTTAGTCAGCGTGTAGTTGTTGACGATGCAAACAGAGATGTTCAGGTTCGGGAGTTCGGGTGCTTCGATTTCGGTCTGACACGAGTCGCCCGAGGCGGCCTTGATTGCCGCGTCGACGATGGCGTGACCGAGCTGGTCTTTCCCCCGATACGCGCCCGCACAGCCCCGCAGTCGACCGCGCCCGCGTGTCGACTTGATGCGGACGAACGCCCCGGTTCGGGCGTAAAACGCGTCGCGCATGCTACCCGGTTGTTCTCTCTGTCCGTGAAGAACGTACGATTCGACCGATTCCCGCGCTAGTTCGACCGCCCGCGCCCCATCATCGTAGGTGAGGTGTACGGTCTGCGCCTCGGACATATTACCATTCAAGTTCTGTGGTGACTTCAACGCTTCCCTCGGATGTTATCCAGTTGTTATGTAGTTTCGTTGCGATATAACGTGTGGCTAAACCCAGGTAGGACCCCGTTAATCGAACCGCTTATCCGACCGACTGGACTAGGGTAGGTCGGCAGAGAGAGCCCAGTTCCCGTGCCCGAGACGGGCATGAGGAAAGTCCCCCCACCGTCTGAACAGGTGACCGGGCGCAAGCCCGGAGTCGGAGACGGCTGGCGCTGGAACAGAAACGAGACCGCTCGACCCGACCGATGATGCGCGCGCGACGGCCACGCCGTCGCCGGCGCGGACGGCTCTCCGTCCGCGAGCGAACCGACCCGTAAGGGAAGGGAGTTAACCCGCAGAGGGAGCGAGATGGCGTCGCCATCTCCGACGGTCGAGAACGGGTGGAACGGCGAATCCTCACCGGTGCAAGTCCGCGCCGCGAAGGTAGTTCGGACGGCGCGTCGGGTTCGCCCGTCGCGCCCTCGGGGCTCGCCCCGAGAAGGACGCGGACGCTGAGCCGAATGCTGGGACGAACAGAAGGGGGCTTACTCCTCTCAGCCGCTTTCGAACCCCGAGCGACCGCTTTGCCGGTCGGTGACTGCGCCGGGAAACGCTCTTGCCCGTTCGCCGCCGCAGTCTCGGTATGCGCGGTTCGATTCTCCTCGTCGCGGCGCTCGTCGTCCTCGCCGGCTGTGCCGCGCCGATGTCGCCGGGAACCGACGCGACGACGGCGACAACTGCCACGTCTGCGGCTTCGCCACCGACCGCCGACTCAGCGACTACGGCGTCCGCGACACCGACGACCACGGCAACCGCCGACTCAGCGACCACGACGACCGCGACACCGGCGACGACCGCGACACCGACTGCCACGCCCACCGCGTCGCCGACGCCCGAACCGACGGAGACGTTCACCCCCGCATCCGGATACGGCCCGTGGGGTTCTGAGCCAGTCGTCGTCGCCGTCGAAGCGCCCGATGACGACCGCGACTACGCCGCGTTCGTGAGCGAAGCGACGGCGTTCTGGGAGACGAACGACTCGCGCTATCTCGGATACGAAGTCGACTACGAGGTCGACGCCGACGCCCGCGACCCGGACATCGTGGTCCGCTTTATCGACACCGTCCCCGAGTGCGGCGGGCAGGACGACGCGGTCGGCTGTGCGCCCTATCTCACCGACGCGCGACAGATAGACCGCCCCGAAACCGTCTACATCCGCACCGGCTTCGGCGACGACTCGACGGTCGACATCGTCGAACACGAACTCGGCCACACCCTCGGACTCGCCCACGGCGACGAGCCCGCGGAGCTGATGAACGCCACTGGCATCCTCTACACGCTCCCGCGGACGAACGCGACCGACAAGGCGTTCCCGTGGGACGACCCGAACTTCACGGTCTACGTGGACGACGCGAACGCCTCGGACCCCGACGCCGCCCGCGAGCAGATTCGCCACGCCCTCGACTACTTCGAAGACGGCGCGCCGGGGATGCCCGACAACCTCACCTACACCTACGTCGACGACCCGGCGGACGCCGAGGTGCGAATCTCCTTTGCGGACACCTCGCCGTGCGCCGCGGGCGCGGCCTCCTGCGCCATCGGCGGCGGCTACGACCCGGACGGCGACGACGCGCTAGAGACGTACAGCGAGTATCGGGTCGTCCTCGTCGACCTCGACACCGAGGCCGTCGGCTGGCACGTCGGCTACTGGACCGCCTACTACCTCGGCGCGGAGGCCGACGACGACAAACCCGAACCGTTCCGGAACGCGACGTACGGAGAGCGCCGGAGCGAGTGGTGGACGTAGCGGGGTCACCGCGCCGCGCGTCGGGCGCGCGCTTCCGAAACCGCCGGTGTTGACCCACCCGAATCGGCCGAGTCCTTCTTTGGTACGGCCCGCGTAGACGGTGTCGTGATTCCCACCGACAGGCACGGCGACGCCCATCCCGCGTTCGACGAGGAGTCGTTCCGCGACGCGCTCGCCGAGTTCGGCGGCACCGACGCCGAGCGCCGGGTCGTCGCGCGACAGGCCCGCGACCTCGCCGACTCGGGCCGGGCCGAGGCCGACCGCGGCGCGCCGCTCACGGGCGACGAAATCGTGCGGAACATGCGCGACGCGTCCGAGGGTGGACCCGCGACGCGCTGGAACTGGTGGCTCGGGGCGCTCGAAGCCGCCTACGGCGGCTACCGCGAGTTCCAAGTCCGCCGCATCCCGAAGGCCTGAGCGTCGCCTCTCGCCCGTTTTGCGGTCCTGTCGGTCGCCGCTTCGCCGCGTTCCAGCGGCGCGCTCCCCGCTCGCCCGCCATCTCCCGCGGATTTCTGTCGCTTCGGAGCGGACGGAATCCGCCGAATGCCCCCCGCGTTTCCCCCGGTCAAAACCAAAGCAGATTACACGCTTGTTACAGAACAGGTGTGTAACGCGGACGACCAACCCTACCGGTGATGCCTACTCTACAATGACTGACAACTACGACGTGATTATCGCGGGCGCGGGCCCCGCAGGTGGACAGGCGGCACGAGACCTCGCCGCCCGCGGCTACGACGTGTGCGTCCTCGAAACCGAGTCCGAAGACGAGTTCCCCTCCAGGAGTAACAAATCGACCGCCGGGACGTTCCCGTCGACGATGGCCTCGTTCAACATCCCCGACGAGGTCGTGATGAAGTTCACCGACGACGTCGTCTTGGAGTCTCCGAACAACCACTACCACCGGCACCAGCCCGGTGCAGTCCTCGAATTCGCCGACTTCAAGAACTGGCTCGTCGACGAGGCGGAAGCCGACGGCGCGGAGTACCGATTCGACGCGCGCGTCTCCAAGCCCGTCATGGAGGGCGGCGAAATCGTCGGCGTCCGATACAACGGCGACGAGGAGGTGTACGCCGACATCGTCATCGACGCGACCGGACCGAGCGCGCCGCTCGCCAAGGCCCTCGACGTGTGCGACCTCCGCCGCGAGAAGCAGGCCATCGGCATCGAGTACGAGTTCGAGGGCATGGACCTCGCGCCCGACGGCTACGGCGACCTCACCGACGCGATGATGCTCCGTCTCGACCACGACATCGCGCCCGGCGGCTACTCGTGGATATTCCACACCGGCGGTGACACCGCGAAGGTCGGCGTCTGCTACATCCAAAACGAGGGCCACCGCCACAACGCCAAGTCGGGCTACACCATCGACGACTACCTCCAGTACTGGACCGAGTCCGACCCGCGCTTCGCGAACGCGGAGCGCATCGCGGGCAAACAGCACCGCGGCTCCGCGCACATCCAACTGCCGGGCCGCATGAGCACGGACAGCTTCATGGCCATCGGCGACACGGTCCCGACCGTTGACCCGCTGTGGGGCGAGGGCATCGACAAGTGCATGCGCTCGGGCCGGGTCGCGGCCGCGACCGCCGACCGCGCGCTCATCAACTCCGACCGCGACACCTCGGCCTCCGAGCTCGCCGTCTACGACCAGCTGTGGAACGAGCGCGTCGCGCCGAAGGTCAAAAACCGGCTGTTCATGACGGAGATGCTCTACCGCGCCTCCAACGAGCGCTACGACAAACTGCTCGAAGACCTCCATCGCCTCCCCGACGAGCAGTTGGACGCCGCCAACGGCGGCAGTCCGCTCGCCATGTTCCGCATGCTCAAGTTCGAAGACCTCTCTATCCTCGCGTCCACCGCGCGGGACTGGTTCTCGAACTGAGCCGCCGGCCGGAACGGGCGTCTCTTTCGGTCCCCGCGACTCTCGTCTCTCGCTCGCGATTCGGTCTCTCTTTCCGCGCCGCTCACTCGGTGTCGTCGCCCTCGTCGCTTCCGCCGCCACCGAGCGTCGCCAACGCGTCGGTCAGCGCCGCCCGCGCCGACGCGACGTGTTCGTCGGCCGCCTCGTCTTCGGTTTCGCCGACGCTCGACAGCAGGCGTTCGACGTGGCCGAGTCGCGCCCGAACCACCTCGTCGTCCGGGAGCGGACCGACCGCGAGGTCGCCCGCGACGGCCTCCGCCTCGCCGAGCCATCGGCTCGCGTCCTCGCGGACGGGCCGGGTCGCCGTCGCGGCGAGCCGGTCGTGAAGCGTCGTCACCAGTCGGTCGAGGTTGGCGCGGTCGGACTCGGCGAGTGCGTCGCGGTCGCCGTCGGAGGGAGGGTCGGAGCCGGTCACGCCTCGGGAGACGGCGGCCGGCCTGAAAAGCGTCGAGCCCGCGAGTCCGTCGGCCGCCGGTCCGCCGGACCGACGAGCAAAAGCCCCTCCGGTCGGTACTGCCGGCAATGAAACTCCAGTTCCTCGGCGGGGCCGAGGAGGTCGGGCGCAGTGCGATTCTCGTCAACGACTCGCTGTTGCTCGACTACGGGATGCTGACCGGGAATCCCCCGCAGTTCCCCGTCGGCTCCGTCGAACCCGACGCCGTCGTCGTCTCGCACGGCCACCTCGACCACGTCGGGACGGTCCCCGCGCTCCTGTCGGGCGACGACTGGCCGGCGGTCCACTGGACGCCGCCGACCGACGAACTCGCGCGAACTCTCGCGCGCGACACGCTCAAACTCCACGGCGGGAGCTACAACTGCCCGTTCACCGAGACGCACGTCCGGCGGATGACCCAGCAGTCGGCACACCACGACTACGGCGAACCGTTCGAGGCCGCCGGCCACGGGGTCACGTTCTACAACGCGGGCCACATCCCCGGGAGCGCCCACGTCCTCGTCGACGACGGCGAGACGCGCCTGCTGTACACCGCCGACTTCCACACCGACGACCAGCGGTTGGTCTCAGGGACGACCGACCGCCCGGACGCCGACGTGGTCATCTGTGAGTCCACCTACTCCGACGTGGAACACGACGACCGCGCGACCGTCGAAGAGCGCTTCGTCGAGTCGGTGCGGACGACCGTCTGGGAGGGTGGCACCGTCGTCGTGCCCGCGTTCGCCATCGGCCGGACGCAGGAACTCCTCATGGTGCTCGACGCCCACGACATCGACTGCTACGTCGACGGCATGGGGACGCGCGTGCTGAAGATGCTCGGAAACCACCCCGACTACGTCCGCGACGCGGCGGCGCTCAAGCGGGCGAAGTCGAACGCCCGAATCGTCTCGGGCCGGGACGGCCAGCGAAAGCGCATCGCCCGACAGAACTCGGTCATCGTGACGACGAGCGGAATGCTCTCGGGTGGTCCCGCGATGACGTACATCCCCGAGATTCGAGGCGACCCGACGAACAAAATCTGTCTCACCGGCTATCAGGTCGAGGGGACGCCGGGCAGGGAACTGGTCGAACGCGGCCGGTGCGAACTCAACGGCGGCGTCGTCCCGGTGGCCGCCCGCGCCGAGATGTACGACTTCTCGGCCCACGCCGACCGACGGGGGCTCCTGTCGTTCCTCGGCGACTACCGCGACGCGCCGGTGTTCGTCAACCACGGCGACCGCTGTGGGGCGTTCGCCGAGGAGCTACGTGCCGACGGCTACGAGGCGGCGGCTCCCGAAATCGGGACGACGGTCGAGGTCTAAGCCGCGCGGCTGTCGGGGCGAATCGCCAGCCGGCGGCTGACGGCGCTCCGGTCGTCGGCGCTCAGACGCGGTCGTCGGCGTCGGCGTCGTCGGGCACCGCTATCGACCGACTCGCGGCGACGCACGCGGACACGCGGAGCCGAGTCCGCTGTGACCGGAACCGGCCGACGAACGAGCGGAGCTTCCCACCGGACGTATCTGAACTCATATTTTTAGGTTGGCCTAAATAAATATAGTCGTTGCGGTCGGCGCGTGTCCGGTCTCGGGGGACTTCCGCGAGCCACCCGGTCGAAACCCCCCGGTTTCGCCTGTCCCCCCCGACTGTCTCGATTTCCGACGCGTCAGTCGCGTTCGAGTCGCTCGCGGCGGCGGTCGAACTCCTCGTCGTCGATGTCGCCGCGGGCGTAGGCCCGGCGGAGTTCGTCGAGCGCGTCGTCGCCTCCGTCGCCCACGTCGCGCAGGGCGCGGAACAGGAGGACGCCGCCGGCGACGACGACCGCGAGGACGAGCAGTTGGCCGAAGATTCCCATCCCCCACATCCACCACGGGACGGTCCCGCGAGTTCCGCCGTGCATCCACGTGTCGTGCATCCAGCCGCCGCCCCATCCCATCGGCATGCCGCCGCCGAGACCTGCCATCCCGAAGAGGGCGGGGAGCGCGAACAGCGCGGCCAGCGCGAGCAGGACGATGCCCGCGAGTCGCGTCGAGTCGTTTGTCGTCGTCATGGTGTTCACCGAGGCGGCGGGTGCCGCCTCACAGGAGACAGTACGCGCTCCACGTTTAGGTCGGTTGTCGCTTCGGACCTACGGCTCCGACGCCGGCAGAGATTGGATTTCCCCGCTTTGCGCCGCCCGGAGGTTAGAATCTTCGGCGCGGTCGGGCACGGCGTTCGCTCGGGCGCCGGTCGTGATTTCTCGCCGACAGCTGTCGGTTCATACTTGAACCTCGCTTTCCTCTCGTCGGTATGCCCGGTCGGTTGCACGTCCTCGTCGTCCACGAGGACCCCGCCGTTCGCGAGCGTCTCGCCACCGAGCTTCCCGATTTCGTCGGCGACTCGACGACCGATGTCCGCGTCTCGACCGCCGACAGCCCCGACGCGGTCCACGCGGAACTCGAACGTGCCCGCATCGACTGTCTCGTCGTCTCGACGGAGGTCGCGGACTCGGAGGGGCAATCGCCCGTCTCGAAGCGCCGCACCGACGGCGTTCCGCGCGTCTCGTACGAGGGGTCGACCGTCGCAGACCGCGACCTCGACGCGCTCGGCCGCGCCGTCTACGACGCCGGTCGCACCGCCGTCGGCTCGCTCGACCACCGCGCACTCTTCGAGGCCGTCAACGTCGGACTCGCGGTTCGAAACCTCGAAACACTCGAACTCGTCGACATCAACCAACACTATCTGGACATCCTCGGTATCGACCGCGCGTCAGTCCTCGACACGAGTCCGACGGACGTGACCCCGGACATCTCCGGCTACGATTCCGAGCACGCCTTCGACGAGGTCGAGACCGCCCGCGAGGAGGGCGATAACACCTTCACGTGGCCTATCGAGAACGCCGCCGGCGACACCGTCTGGATTCGCGTGAGCCTCACCGTCGCCGAGATTTCGGGGCGGGACCGACTCATTTCGACGGTCGAAGACGTGACGAGAGAGTGCCAACGCGAGCGCGACCTCGCGGCGTTCAAGGAGGCGGTCGACGCCGTCGACGCCGGGGTCACCATCACGGAGAACGACCGGCACGTGTACGTCAACGAGGCCGCGGCCGACATCTGCGGCTACCCGGACGCCGAGTCGATGCTCGGGACCGGCTGGAGCCACCTCCACGACGAGGCGGAGCTCGAACGCCTGCGGGAGACGGTGCCGCCGGCGCTCGAAGCCGACGGGAAGTGGCAAGGCGAGGTGGCGATTCGCCGGCCCGACGGCGAACTCGTCTCGGCTCGGTTCTCCATCACGTCCCTCGAAGGCGACCGGGACGTCGTCGTCTTCCAGAGCCTCTCCGAGCAGAAGGCCCGCGAGGACGAGCTCGAACGGAGCCGCGACTTCCTCGAACGCACCCAGCGCATCTCGAAGGTGGGCGGCTGGGAAGTCGACCTCACGACCGACGCGCTGGCGTGGACCGACCAGACCAAGCGCATCCACGCGGTGCCGCTCGACTACGAGCCGACGGTCGACGACGCCGTCGAGTTCTACGCCGCAGAGGAGCGAGACCGGGTCCGCGAGCTGTTGGACCGCTGTCGGTCCGAGGGCGTGCCGTGGGAAGACGAGTTCCGACTGGTCACCGCCGAGGGAGCGGAGCTGTGGGTCCGCACCCGCGGCGAGCCGGTCATCCGCG
>Ga0207720_100429_pt1 | contig 29436 bp, 32 predicted proteins | sample A23P2SouthBayCA_2_FD_187751 | JGI IMG/M metagenome (GOLD analysis project Ga0207720, IMG submission 187751) | Aerobic enrichment media microbial communities from Eden Landing Ponds, California, USA - A23 E3 (2) (SPAdes) | ecosystem: Environmental > Aquatic > Marine > Unclassified | place...
CGTCATCTTCAACCGCTCCGCGCTCGGGTTCCTCGTCTCCGGCTTCTTCGGCACCGTGCTGTGGACGACCGCCGAGACGCTCGCCGCCGACGGGGCCGTCCCCCCGTTCCCGCGCCGCTACGCCTCGATCCGCCGCGCGGTCAAGGACCTCCGCGAGTTCGAGGGCGAGGAGTTCTACGCCACCGTCGAGGGGCGCGACATCGAGACGGGCGACTCGGTGACCGTGCGGGGTCGCGTCGTCGACCTCGCGTTCGAGGACACCGAGGAGGTGGCGTCGCTCACGGTCGAGACCGAAAACGGTCGGGTCAACATCGGCGGTCGCGTCGCCGCCGGAGGCGCGTCGACGTGGACTCGTTCGTGACCTCCTCGCTCACGTACACCGTGAACTCCGCGACGACGACGTCGCGTTCGCCGCCCTGTGGCCATTCGAATACCCGTTTTACCGCCGGCTCGGCTACGAACGTATCTGCAACTACGCGCGGATCGAGGTCGCCCCCGACGCGCTGGGGAGCGCGTGTCCGGATCCGAACGGGGCGTTCGAGCGCCTCGACGCCGACGAGTGGCCCCGAACCGACGCGGTGTACGACGGGTGGGCGAACGACGAGTTCCGTCTCGATCGGAGTGAGGGGTGGTGGCGCCATCGGGTGTTCGAGTCGTGGGGCACCGACCCGTACGTGTACGGATGGACGGACGGCGACCGCGGCGACGCGCTCCGCAGCTATCTGGTCTACACGATCACGGACGACGACAGCGAGACGGGGAAGACGATGGTCGTAAGCGAGTTCGCCCACGTCGACCGCGAGGCCCGCGGACACCTCTTGCGCTTCTGTCGCAACCACGACTCACAGGTCGAACGCGTTCGGTTCACCGGCCCGTCGAACACCCGGCTGTTCGACGATCTCGACGACCCGCGGGCCGCCGGGACGGAGATCCGGCCCGGCCCGATGGCCCGGATCGTCGATGTCGAGGCGGCACTGGAGGAGGTCGCGTATCCGGAAGCCGTCGAGACGACGCTCGTGTTCAACGTGCGTGACGACGCTTGCGACTGGAACGACGGGCGCGTCCGCCTTCGCGTCACTGACGGACGTGGAACCGCCGAGCGCGTCGGCGCCGACGTTGACGTCGATGCATCCCTCGACGTCGGTACCCTCTCGCGACTGGTTATCGGTTCACACGGAGTCGACAGGCTGGTCGAACTCGGCGCGGTCGATGTCGAGCGCGAGGCAGTGCGGACCGGGCTCGCGGACGCGTTTCCGCCGACGGAGCCGTTCCTTCGCGAGGGGTTCTGACCGCGGAAACACGATCGAACTGAAACCTGACGGCAGACCGGGCAGCAGTCGGTCCGAGGTGGTCGTACGGTTGGGAAGCCGGAACGAACTCCGGCGTCACAGCTTCCACTTCGTTTTGGCTAAGACTAACCGCCCGACGGATTCGGGAGAACGAAGAAGTATTCCCGAACGAGACGAGAGACTACCGTCTCAGTTTCGTTAGAACGCGGAAATTGGGTGGCTGGGGAGCCAGTGGCCCAATTCTCACCGGCCAAGGGCCGGTGATACCTTGGATGGGCCAACGCGGGAACGCGGTTCTAAGCGGCTGACGCGGGGGTATACGGGACATTACGAGTTTGTGACGTGTCATAGTTCGTCGGGGATGAACTCGCGCCGACGGCGCATCCGCTGGCGCTTCGAGGCTTGGTCATAGTGCGCTTCCAAGATCTTCTCCGAGACGTCGCCGCGATCGCTGACGACCTCGCGCGGCGTTCCGGCGTCACGGTGGGCCGTGATCGACCCCGCGCGAACGGGGTGCGGCGACCGATTCACCGGGCACTTACTGAGCGTGTCGTGGGCGGTCGCCTCACACTCGTCAGGATCGCGACCTTCCGGACACGCCTCACCGATCCGGCACGGTTGCGTCCAGAAGTAGACCCAATCGCGATACGTCGTCGTCGCCGGGCGGCCGCGGGCCGTCGTGATCAGCGGGTTCCGCCCGTAGTCGTCTTGGACCTCGCGACGGCGCGGGCCGTCGATGTAGTCCTCGATGACACCGACGACGCGCGGGATCAGGGAGACGTCCCGCTCCCCGTTCGACCCGTTCTTGAGGGGCGTCCCCTGTTGGGGGCGGTGGCGGAACTGGAGCGCGCCGTCGTCCCGGTCGAAGTCCTCGATGTCGAGTGATCGAAGCCCTCCGAGGCGACACGAGGTCCGCCAGAACAACAGCATGGCGACGTGTTGCGGCGTCGCGTACTCCCACTCCCGGAGGTGGTCCAAGATCGCGTGTGCGCGTTCGGCCTCCAGCAACCGCGTGTCCACGCCCTCACCGTCGCGGACCTGCGGGAGTCGGATCCGGTCGCTGAAGTCCGGGGAGACGGCTTTCACGTCGGCCAAGTGGTCGAAGAATACCCGGAGCGTGGATACCTGTCCCTGCATGGAGACGGCGTTACACGGCTCCATGTCGGGCCAATTCTCCTCCCGCTTGAACACGCGATAGGCGTGGACATCGCGGAGGTCCACGTCGTTCATGTTCACGATCGGACCGCCGCCGTGATCCTCCGAAACCAGCCATCGGACGAACGACCCGAGGCGGTACTTGTGGGACTTCAACGTCTCGTCCGCGAGGTTGTACCGCCGCGTGTCGACGTAGTAGTCCAACGCGGCGTCCGGCGTCATGGGATCGAGATCGTCGCTCACTCTCGTCCCCCGAGCGTGTCCAGCGCCTCACGGAGCTGCGCGGCGTCCGCGACGTTCGCCCGCTCCACGAGTTCGCGGACGAGTTCGTCCTTCTCGCGACGCTCCGGATCGTTGTGAACCGTCGGCCACGGGACGCCTCGGACCTCCGTCCAGAGTTCGTACATGTCCGCGCCGTCCAGCCGGATCACGATCCGCTCGCCCTCTCGCGTCGAGAAGCGGAGTTCCCACGCCTCGACGTTCGCGCCCGTCGGTCCGTAGGAGATCGACGCCGTCCGGCCGACGATGTACCGCGTCACGTCCAGCGTCACCGGCCCGCACCTCCGTCCTCCGCGACCTCGACGCGGTAGGTCCGTGCGTCCCCTCGGTAGGGCTTCACCGTCACCTCATGGATCCCGAGGTGCTGGTTCACGACACGCCGACCGTCGGCCTCCAGACTCCGGCGCTTGATCAGCGGGTAGCGGTCACGATCCGCCGCACCCGGCTTCATGTCCACCGTCGCGCCACGGGCGCGGAACACGACGCCGTCGGAGACATCCACGTCGTCGGGAACCTCGATCCCGTCACCGTCGAGGGTCAGCGTCCGTTCGGCGGTCCCGCCGTCGAGTGCGACCCCGAGGGCGGCGTCGTTCTCGTCGTCGTGGTCCGCCAGTGTCACGGCCGCGACGTGGGTCCGCCGTCGGTCGCACTCCGGACAGCCGGCTTGTACGAGGCGGTGAGTCGACTCCACGTCCAGCGCCGCGCCGTCCTCGCGAACGACGGGGTAGACGTGGACAGTCTGTTCGTGGCCGCAGACACGGCACACGTAGCCGACCGGCGCGGTAACGTCCACGTCGTTCACGCAGACTCACCCCCAGCGAGCGCGCCAGCGAGCAAGTCGACCCGCCCGCGGATCAGCTCCCGCCCGGCGTCCGTGAGGACGTACTCGTTGGTTCGCTTGTCGAGGGCTGACTTCTCGACGAGGCCGTGTTTTGCGAGGTCGTCCAGCGCGGGGTACAGACGGCCGTGGTTGATCTCCTCGTCGTAGAGGTCCCGCAGGACGCGCTTCACCGCGAGTCCGTAGGACGTCTCCTCGTCGGCTTCGAGGCGAGCGAGCGCGTAGAGGACGTCCCCCTCGAACGCGGTGAGGTCCGTCCAGTTGGCGCTCCGGTCGTCGCCAACGTCCACCTCGACACTCATGCCGATTCACCTCCGTCGGCCGCGACCCGGCGCGCGCCGTCGTCGAGGACGAACGCGACCTCGCGAAGCGTCACCCCGGCCACGTCGAACCCGCACGGCGCGAGCGTCGTCCGACCGGGTCCGGCCGTCGATAGCCCGTGATCCGCGAGCGCGCGGCCGCACTCGGGACAGTCGGTTCTCAGGAAAAGCGGTGCGTCCTCTCGTTCGGGGGATTCAAGCCCCGGTGTGCTGTCGTCGTACATGGCTTTCGTGCCTGCTCCACGAAGGCCCGCGCGGACCGGCGTCCCAAGCGCCGGGTCCGCAAACTTCTGCGAGCAGGGACCCATCGGGGAGCGACGGGTCCGCGAAGTGCCTTCGTACCAATCGGCTGAGAACGGACATGACTTGAATATACCGATGGTATATGCTATTGGCTTATCTGATTCAGACATACCACCAGGATTAAGCACGCTATTTACCGATGGTATATAGACATCTCGGGTGAGGGAATCAGATTGAAGCTCGTCCGTCCCACTGATTTCGATATTCTTGAGGCGTTTATGGAGCATGGACGGAACGTCGCTCCCAACATCGCGGAACATCTGGAGCGCGACAAAGGGTACATCAACACGCGACTGCCGCAACTCGCAGATTACGGGCTTCTCGCGCGTATCGGACCGAGTGAGAACGCCGGCCTCTACGAGATCACGGAGCGCGGCCGCGCCGCACTGGAGCTGCGGGACGAGTACGAGGACGCGGATGACTTCGATGCCGTGATAGACGATTACCTCGTCGACGAGGATTGACCGAACGCTTTTGCCTGATTCTGGACAACTACCGGCCATGATTAGGAATCCGGACGACCGTCCACTCGGAGATCGGCTCCGCGGCATGGCCGGAGATCTCGATGTGGACCCCGTCGAATCTGTCCGAGAGATTCGCGAGGAACTGTAGCGACCCGATTGAACCGACCGAACGCTTTTTTCGGGCCTTCTCGTATCGATTCGTATGAGTACGGGACGCAAGATCAGCCTCATCGAGGAGAACGACGGCGGCTGGTCCGCGATCCACGAGAAGGTCGGCGTCGCCAGCCAGGGGGAGACGCGCGAGGAAGCGCTCGCGAACCTCGACGAGGCGGTCGAACTCACGATCGAAGCACGCGAGGACGACACGGAGGCTCCCGAAGCGGACGCTCCGTGGTTCGACGCGTAACAGGGCCGCCGCGTGACTTTTCCGGCTGAGAAATCGTCCATGTCCTCCGGAAGTTCAACTACCGGAAGGACCGCCAGCGGGGGAGTCACGCGATCATGAAGTACACGAACCCGGACACGGGGGAGGTCCGAACCGTGACGGTCCCGCTTCACGATCGGGTGAAGATCGGGACACTCCAGAGCATCGCCGAACAGTGTGGTGCCGACGACTTCGGGGAATGGTGTTACTGGATCGACGAGCATCGGTGACCCGCCCGTAGCGACCGAACCGGTCACGCGGATCCCCCGCGACTGTCACGGAACGATCCTGCGTCGTATGGGCCGGCTTCGGTGACGAGTCGGATTTCTTCGCGATCGAGCGTATCGCCCGTCTTCTTGTCCTTCAGTTCGTAATAGACGCCGTCGTGGTCGGGGTGCTTCGAGCAAGAGGCGCACCAAAAGTGACCGTCGACGGGTTCCCACGAGCGGTGGTCACGAGGACAGACGTAGCGCCACCGATCGCGACGGTCGGTTACGTGGATGGTTCGTGGCATGCATCCGGACCGAAGAAGTCGGGTATAAAAGATGCGAGCCTACCGTGTAGAGTGAAAGTGAAACCCACCCGGATGCGGGTGGGGGATTAGCGGTGAAAGTGAACTGTCTCACCCCACAATGGTTCGTCTGAATCGCACGCCACGCACAGATCCACATCCTCGGGGAGGTCGCTTCAACCCCACAAGGGTTCGTCTGAATCACACCGGAGCACTGGCAGTCAAAAACGCACCACACGCTTCAACCCCACAAGGGTTCGTCTGAATCAGATTAGCGTGGATCAAACCGTGGACTACCTAACTGCTTCAACCCCACAAGGGTTCGTCTGAATCCACCTTCATTCCACGCCCGATACGCGCCGTTGTCGAGCTTCAACCCCACAAGGGTTCGTCTGAATCCCGCCCAGTCGAGGATGGTCGCTTACGCCTCGAGGCTTCAACCCCACAAGGGTTCGTCTGAATCGGCGTGCCAGCACTCTCCAGTTCCCTTCTCGTGCGGCTTCAACCCCACAAGGGTTCGTCTGAATCGCCGCCCGCCTCAAGGGCGAGGTACGCCCACGAGACGCTTCAACCCCACAAGGGTTCGTCTGAATCCGCTCCACTGGCGGCGGCGGTGGCTCCTCGCCGAGTGCTTCAACCCCACAAGGGTTCGTCTGAATCGCGGCTTCAGGACGCCATCGAACTGGTCAAGAAGCTTCAACCCCACAAGGGTTCGTCTGAATCACCTCCGGGAGGATCTCTTGGGAGAGTCCCTCGGAGCTTCAACCCCACAAGGGTTCGTCTGAATCTCGTTGTTCTTCTTCCACTCCTGCAGGCGCTTCAGGCTTCAACCCCACAAGGGTTCGTCTGAATCCCGGCAGTCTCGGTCATGCCGATGATCTGCTGGGCGGCTTCAACCCCACAAGGGTTCGTCTGAATCGAACAACAACAAGAGCGGACGCTGGAGGCGCACATCGCTTCAACCCCACAAGGGTTCGTCTGAATCATGGAGGTCGGCTTTGGGGTCCAGTCGGAGTCGACGCTTCAACCCCACAAGGGTTCGTCTGAATCTCGAATCGGCCTCGTCGAGGTCCTCGACGCGGTCGCTTCAACCCCACAAGGGTTCGTCTGAATCTTTGACTCCAGTAGCGACATTATCCGGTTTGAGGCGCTTCAACCCCACAAGGGTTCGTCTGAATCTCAATGTCTACGTTCCGGAGGGTGTCGCCACCTTTGCTTCAACCCCACAAGGGTTCGTCTGAATCCCGAACGTCCCCGAGTTCGTTCGTTTCCTCAATGGCTTCAACCCCACAAGGGTTCGTCTGAATCCGCTCGCGCTCCCGGATGCTGTGAGGATCGCCGGGAGGCTTCAACCCCACAAGGGTTCGTCTGAATCCGGGAGGCTGATCGACCGGCGGACCGACTCGTGCAGCTTCAACCCCACAAGGGTTCGTCTGAATCCATTGGCGTTTTGGGTGATCGCCCGCCCCAGTGCGCTTCAACCCCACAAGGGTTCGTCTGAATCTGCGGCGCACCAACCGTCACGTGCGTAAAGGCGGACGCTTCAACCCCACAAGGGTTCGTCTGAATCGCGCGCTCCAACAGATCCTCGGCGCGCGTCACGCGCTTCAACCCCACAAGGGTTCGTCTGAATCGAAAACGACCCGAATGGCGTGCTTGTCGAGTGGACGCTTCAACCCCACAAGGGTTCGTCTGAATCCGCGACCCAGAGATGGCGACGGAGTCACTGTCGCTGGCTTCAACCCCACAAGGGTTCGTCTGAATCGTCGTAGCCGTTACCGTGTCCGCGCTGGATCGCGACGCTTCAACCCCACAAGGGTTCGTCTGAATCACAAGAGGCGCTGTCGACGCTTCGAGATCGGGCGCTTCAACCCCACAAGGGTTCGTCTGAATCCATCTCCTGAAGGTGTTGAGTTGTCAGCTCCGATAGCTTCAACCCCACAAGGGTTCGTCTGAATCAGTCGTGACTCGCCGCACGGGCGGAGAGCTCGAAGCTTCAACCCCACAAGGGTTCGTCTGAATCGAGGTCAAGGGTGGCCGCGTCAGCGAACAACCGTGCGCTTCAACCCCACAAGGGTTCGTCTGAATCGCAGTAATTCCAACGGGAGTAGCCGGCCACAGAGCGGCTTCAACCCCACAAGGGTTCGTCTGAATCACCGAGAACGCCGGCAGACGCCTCTGCGGTGCCGCCGCTTCAACCCCACAAGGGTTCGTCTGAATCCCGGTGGGTGTCGATCGTGGGAGGGTCAAGTGGGTGCTTCAACCCCACAAGGGTTCGTCTGAATCCGTGTGATTCGCAACTGTATCCAGCACGGGGAGTTGCTTCAACCCCACAAGGGTTCGTCTGAATCGTAACGTGCATGGTTTGTTTCGGCGGTTGGTGTCTGCTTCAACCCCACAAGGGTTCGTCTGAATCCCCACTTCACGGCGAGCCGTCCCCGCAGTGAAAGTGCTTCAACCCCACAAGGGTTCGTCTGAATCGGCTTTTCATCGGTCGCGAGCAGATACGTTCGCTCGCTTCAACCCCACAAGGGTTCGTCTGAATCTCTGTAACGGTCACTGATAGCCCCTCAGTCGGACTGCTTCAACCCCACAAGGGTTCGTCTGAATCGCGACACTCATCACTGCCTGCCCGCCGTTGATGATGCTTCAACCCCACAAGGGTTCGTCTGAATCCGGACTACCTACCAGAGCAACACGACTGGGAAGCGCTTCAACCCCACAAGGGTTCGTCTGAATCCGGGGAGGATCTACCAATGACCCTCGCACAAGTCGCTTCAACCCCACAAGGGTTCGTCTGAATCGATTGGGCTCAAGCAGTGAGGGACGCGTAAATGAGCTTCAACCCCACAAGGGTTCGTCTGAATCGAGTGGAACTTGGTACACGATGTTGTTGGCGTTGGTGCTTCAACCCCACAAGGGTTCGTCTGAATCGACGTCCTCGGGATCTACTCGACGGACATCAACATGCTTCAACCCCACAAGGGTTCGTCTGAATCCGCGGCGACGCCGGCGGTCGTCGCCTCGCCCCGGCTTCAACCCCACAAGGGTTCGTCTGAATCCGAGCTCGCCGAGGACGCCGTCATCGAGATCCCCCAGCTTCAACCCCACAAGGGTTCGTCTGAATCAGGCGGAGGGTCGGACACTCGTCGCCGCGCACGAGGCTTCAACCCCACAAGGGTTCGTCTGAATCACGTGGACGTCGTCGGCGGCGCCGTCCTCGCGACGGCTTCAACCCCACAAGGGTTCGTCTGAATCCGGCTACAGAAGCGTTCTGTATCGTCCTGATCTGGATGCTTCAACCCCACAAGGGTTCGTCTGAATCGCGTCGCGCCGCGTGAGAGCGAGGTCGATGCGATCGCTTCAACCCCACAAGGGTTCGTCTGAATCGGCAACTTCGATCCGTCAAGCACACGCGGGCCCTGCTTCAACCCCACAAGGGTTCGTCTGAATCTGCCGATCACGAACGCGCATGCAAACCGCATGCTGCTTCAACCCCACAAGGGTTCGTCTGAATCGCCGTGACCGACGTGACCTCCGAGCCGCTGCTATCGCTTCAACCCCACAAGGGTTCGTCTGAATCGGCGCAGATCCCGGTGTACGCCTTCGGCCCAAGTTTGCTTCAACCCCACAAGGGTTCGTCTGAATCGCACGTCGACGGTCTCGAGCTTCGCGAGCGCCTCCTGCTTCAACCCCACAAGGGTTCGTCTGAATCAGCGTCGTCGGCGGGGAAGAGCGCGTCGGCAACGTGCTTCAACCCCACAAGGGTTCGTCTGAATCCGGCGCCAATCCGCGCTTGAGTCGGACGTCGTCGACGCTTCAACCCCACAAGGGTTCGTCTGAATCCTGGCGGTTCGCGGAAGTCGTCGGCCAAGCGCAAGCTTCAACCCCACAAGGGTTCGTCTGAATCCGACCAACTCAGTTTCGTGGCAGTCGTTGTGTCGGTGCTTCAACCCCACAAGGGTTCGTCTGAATCCGCGACGTGTGCCTTCGGCATCGCCGCCATCGCCGGCTTCAACCCCACAAGGGTTCGTCTGAATCCGTCGATCGAGTCGAGATCGACCGTCTCTCGCGCGGTGCTTCAACCCCACAAGGGTTCGTCTGAATCTCTTCGAAGCCGTCGATCGTCGGGTCGGATTGGATGCTTCAACCCCACAAGGGTTCGTCTGAATCGCTCACGTCGGCGCGGGCGTTCTCGAGCCACACGCCGCTTCAACCCCACAAGGGTTCGTCTGAATCGATTCACTCGACGGATGGCAAACGGACACAACCGGCTTCAACCCCACAAGGGTTCGTCTGAATCACTTCGACTCGAGTCATGCTGTAGCCCCCGTCCGAGCTTCAACCCCACAAGGGTTCGTCTGAATCGACAGTATCGCGCACGTGCGGGCGGCCGTGCGGTATGCTTCAACCCCACAAGGGTTCGTCTGAATCTCCGGTCGGCGGTCGAGAATCTCGCGCACCTTCTCGAGCTTCAACCCCACAAGGGTTCGTCTGAATCCTTTGGATCCTGAATCTCCGACAAGAACCCGGGATTGCTTCAACCCCACAAGGGTTCGTCTGAATCGAAGTCCACGCGGCGATCTGCCGCAGCTACGAGGACGCTTCAACCCCACAAGGGTTCGTCTGAATCTGTAAGTCATCTATCCCACAACTACCCACCTGGCAGCTTCAACCCCACAAGGGTTCGTCTGAATCACGTGTGACGCGGTGAAGATAGCCAAGAAAGAGGTTGCTTCAACCCCACAAGGGTTCGTCTGAATCTAACACAATCACGATTGACGTGACGGGGGTACGCGCTTCAACCCCACAAGGGTTCGTCTGAATCAACGACGGCACCGATGAGGGACCGGCATACCCACGGCTTCAACCCCACAAGGGTTCGTCTGAATCGCCGTCGCCCTGCGCGCCGGCGCCGAGCTGACCGAGGCTTCAACCCCACAAGGGTTCGTCTGAATCGAGTGCGACGGCCTCGGCGAATCGCTCCCGTGCGCGCTTCAACCCCACAAGGGTTCGTCTGAATCTCGGCAGTGCGGTACTCGGCGAGATCGCCGTCTTGCTTCAACCCCACAAGGGTTCGTCTGAATCGACGGTCTGCCACAGATCCACCTGCGTGGCAAGCGCTTCAACCCCACAAGGGTTCGTCTGAATCCCGGAGAGCTCGACCTCCTGCTTCTCCGTCTTGATGCTTCAACCCCACAAGGGTTCGTCTGAATCAGCCGTTGGACTTCCTCGGCGTAGTACGTCCTGAGGCTTCAACCCCACAAGGGTTCGTCTGAATCCGATGAGGTCATCGACGAGATCGAGGAGCGCCTCGGCGCTTCAACCCCACAAGGGTTCGTCTGAATCTAGACGAGTCCGAACCGCGAGAGGAGCGTCCCCGAGCTTCAACCCCACAAGGGTTCGTCTGAATCTCGAACCTCCGCTCGGGCCTGTACGACCGCTCGACGCTTCAACCCCACAAGGGTTCGTCTGAATCGGCTTCACGGCCGACGCCTGATCATGCCGGTCGTTGAGCTTCAACCCCACAAGGGTTCGTCTGAATCGCGCGCCTCTCCGGTCACACGAGCAGCGGCGCGATGCTTCAACCCCACAAGGGTTCGTCTGAATCGAGGATGTCGAAGCACTCGGGGCACTGGTGCTGGCCGCTTCAACCCCACAAGGGTTCGTCTGAATCGGTGATGGTCATCGTGATCACGGTGCTGGTCGGAAGCTTCAACCCCACAAGGGTTCGTCTGAATCGAGATCTACGAGCTCCTCATCGGCGAGGAGCCCGACGCTTCAACCCCACAAGGGTTCGTCTGAATCCATGGTGAATATGACCACCATAGCTGCTGTAGCTACGGTATTCACTTCACTATTTCCGTCGACCGCCAATACCTCCTCAAACCCGGAGGGTCGACATGAGTTAGAGAAATCGACTGTCCTCGGCCGGGTCGTCGCCGTAGACGGCTCGGTTGAGAAGCGAGTCTGAGGAGAGTTCATAGACGACCACCGACTCCCCGGTCTGCAACAGGTCCTCTATCTCACCTTTGAGCGTAGCTAGGTCGCCTTCGGAGATTTCGCCTTCGAGCACTGAGTTCTGGACATGGATGAGGTACTGGCGACAAAGCTTGAGCATGAGGTGTGTGCGGTCCGCCTCCATGTCGTAAACGACGATGACGTACATCTACCACCACCGGCGGAACGGGTCGTACGACTCGCCCGTCAGAAGATGTTTTTTCAGTTTATACGCCTCCAACCGGAGCAGGTACTGATAGCTCACTTTTCGATTCAACTCTGGATGTTCGACTGTCCGCTCGAGAGTCTCCTCGAACTCCTTGAGGAAAGTCTCTCGACCCCCTTCGTCGAGGAGACAGGAGTCCAGTTCCTCGCGGAAGTCATCACGGGTGATCTGTTTCCGGTTTATCAATCGGAATAGCAGTCGATCGGCCAGAACCGGCTTGAACAGGTCCGCAATATCGAGCGAGAGCGAGTACCGACGCTCACCCGGTTCGTGAAGGTAGCTCACCGCCGGATCGAGCGCGGTGGCGCGGATGGCCGACACACAGTTCGCGTAGACGAGGCTGTTCCCGAACGAAATCAGCGCGTTTACTGGGTTCGGTGGAGGATTGTACTCCCGACGGTCGAACGAGAAGGAGTCTGGGAGGACGGCATCGAACGTCTGGTAGTACGCCCGGCGCGCGGTCGCTTCGACACCCATGAGCTCGGAGATACCTTCTACCTCGTCGACGCGTGCCGCCGCGCTGTCGAGTTCCTCGAGGACGCTACCGAGTTCGTACTCCCGACTATCGTAGTAGGTGACGTTCTTCCGCATGTTGTGGATGCTGCCACGGACGAACGCCGACGCGATTCGCTGTCGCTGCTCGGGATCATCGTACGCGCGCACCTGTTCGACGACGGTGCGGCCGCTCGTCTGCCCCCGCTCCGGCATCAGCGACCCTGCGTAGCGGTCGTTCCAGCCGAAGACATGGACGGCGACACCGTGATCGTTCAGGAACGACATCAGGCGTGTGTTGTAGTCGATCTGTCCGTGAAGGTAGACTGCCTCGGCGTGCTCGATGGGGATGTGTTCCTTCTCACCCTTCTCGGTCTCAAGTCGAATCGTGTCCTCGCTCCGTTCGATGCGCCCATCGGAGAATATATGGTAGTTCTTGTCCATGGTTAGACCCAGCAGAAGTCGCGGTATGCACACGACTCACAGTAGGGTTTCTCGGTTGCTTTCGGCGGTGAATCGGAGGTGACAACGCTGTGGATCCCCCGGATCGCCGACTCGACTTTCTTTTGCCGCTCCGTGGTCAGGCGTACCTCCTCCCGTTTTCGCTCGGTCGGATGTGCTAGCACTCCCTCACGCTGGACGTCAAGCACCCGATCGAGGTACCAGAGGTAGTACGAGAGCTGCATTCGGGCAGGTTCCGTGAGCTTCGTGGAGGGTTTCACCTCGATCACTCGGTCGTCCTCGAGCAGGTCGAGCGAGATCATCCCGAGCCGGAGATTCTCCTGTGTCCGCTCGCCGTAGGAGGATTCATCAACCCGCGTCCCCCGAGCTACACTCGCGTTTTCTCGATCGATTTCGACGTTCCGACTCTCGAACCAGAGCTCCCGTTCACAGACGTAGTAGTACTGCATCATCACGCCCGTGACGCGGAACGGGTTGTCGACGGCGTCGCCGCGTGCGGTCGCAAGGAGGTGGTCGATGGGATCGTCACTCACAGCAACCGCGCCTCCACGCTGGTGTCGGGGACGACGGCGCCGTCGGTTGGGTCGAAGTAGCCGTTGCTGCGCCCCGGCCGGCCGTCCAAGACAAGTCGGTTGGAGTCGGGAAACAGCGGCTCACACGCCGCGAGCTTCTCCAGCGTCTCGTCGTCACCGGAATAGACAGGGATCGAGATCTGCCACTTGGAGGTTCGGTCGACTAGGTCGTCGAGGTCGTTCCAGCGGAACTCTCTGCACGCCCTCCGTATTTCGTGAATCGTTTCTTGCTCGCTGGCCGTCCGCGCAACGACGATGTCGACGGCCGGTCGTTCGTCAATGAGTGAGAGCCTCCCGAGCTTCTCAACTTCCGCGCGCTCGAGATAGTCGATGTACTCTTCGGTTCCGATATCCCGTCCGTCGAGGAGTTCGAAGTAGCGTTTTACCGCCTTCCGTGTGACTGCAGGCTCGGGCATCGGATCCCCGTCGTAGACGGTTTCGAGCGCCTGCCCGGTGAGTTTCGTGAGGCTCTCACCGCGGCCGTACACCGCGCTTGAGGGTGTAGTCTCCCGGTCTGTCGGGGGTGCGAGTTGCCAGACTGTGACGCGCCCGCGGCTTCGGTCGTAGGACCGGTTGCACCGGCCGGCCGCCTGCACCAAGCTGTCCATCGGGGCAAAATCGCGAACCACCTCGTCGAAACTCACGTCGACGCCCGCCTCGACGAGCTGGGTCGAAATGAACATCACCGGCTCGCCCGCAGTGGCGAGATCGGTCGAGACCCCGATGAGGTGCCGTCGGTCACACGGACGGTGGCGCGTCGTGAGGTGAATCAACAATGGCTCATCGGTGTGCCGTCGTCGAACGACTTCGGCCACCGTTCTCTCCGGTCGGAGCGATTCAGTCGTTCTCCCGCCATCGGCGAGTAGGTCGGCGTACACCTCGTTAACGTTCAGGACTGGCGTCTGGTCGGTGACGGCCGACGTGAGTTCACGCGCACTGTCGATGGTGTTGCAGATTGTCAGTACCGATGAACCGTCGTCGACCCGGTTCACGAGCAGTTCGCTGGCCCGATCGTAGCCGAGCTCCGAGGAACCAATACCATCCCCGTCAGCGACGGGCTCATCCGCCTGACCGGGAAGCATCGCGACCGCGGATGGGTGCAGCTCGAAGTCGAGCCGGTCCAACTCGGCGTAGTATGGGTCGGGATCCGGAACGAGTGAGAACGGTTCCTGCCCGCCTGCCGAGAGCAGTTTCGGCTGTGTCGCTGTCATGGCGATCACCGAGGCGCTGTACTCCTCGGTCAACAACTCCACCAGCCGATCCACGAGCGGCCACCACTCCAAGGGAAGCGCCTGCGGTTCGTCGAGCACGACTACGCTCCCGTACAGAGATGGAAGCTTCATCGAACGGCTATTGGTCGGCCCGGCGAGGCTCTCGAACAACTGGACGAACGTGGTGACGACCATCCCGGAACGCCAGCTCTCACCCAGCAGGGCAGCGATGTTCTCGACGTCGTCGTCGGCTACTTCCTCCGCGGAACCGGGCGGCGAGACCAGCGTATCGGCGAGGTGGTGGTCGACGGTGACGCGCTCGTCGCGCTCGCCGGGATCGAACAGCTCACGGCTCTCGTCGGCAACCTGGTCGATGATCGACGTGTACGGCAGCGCATAGACGAGGCGCCCTCCATCCGGGTTCGACGCGGCTTCGGGCTGCTCGCCGAGGACGGTCAGCGCTGCGTCCAGCCCGGAGAGGGTTTTCCCCATCCCTGTTGGCAGCGTCAGCGTCGCGACGCGCCGCTCGTCTGTGGCGAACGCTTCCGCGCGGGCGTTAATCGCCTGTCGGGCGGCCTCACGTCGTTCGTTCATTTGTTCGGTTCGCGAATCAAGTTCCAGTTCGGCGTTTTCTTCTTGGAGTTCCTCGACGTGACGGCCGATGGCCTGCTGTCGTGGCGGAGACGACTGGTAGGCGTCCCGACCGATTTCGACTCCCGTCGAGAGACTCGCAGCGCTCGCTTTATCGGCGAACACGAGCGCGCTCCAGACCTGCAGTACCGCTTCGTAGAAGCCCTTGGGGAGCTTCTCAGGTTCAGGCGAGAGGATAAGCCCTCCGCACGCATGTTCGGCGATCGTCCGATACTTACCGGTTCGTTCTCCCTCGCTGGCGAACTCGAGGAACGCCGCCCACGACCCCGCTCCGTTGGTCGCACACTCGATAACGGTTTCCGCGAGCGCCGGTACCTCCTCGTCGATTCGACGGGTCTGCTTGGGAACCTGTTCCCGGAAGAGGCGTCGTAGCCGTGATCGGGCGCTATCTGCCGTCGTCCGAGAGACGTACGAGGCGACGTCGGGGAGCTGGCCGTGGTGTTTCGCGACTGCAAGGAAACCGACGAGCGGATCAGCGCCGTCGAAGCCACGTGTCCTGAGCGCGTAGTGAGCGACCAGGCTCCCGATAGGCGCGTGGTGTGTCGGACCGTCCGGCTCGTCGTCGTTCAGGTGTTGCTGGAACCAGCTCGTGAGCTTCCCGAAGTCGTGGATCATCGCGACGGTCTTCGTGAGTTCTCGTAGCGAGTTCCCCGCCGGCGTTTCGGCGTCCTCCGGCACGAGCCAGCCCACTCTCTCCCGCACGTCCGAGAGATGCTCATCGAGCGGTATCGGCTCGCCGTCCGGCCCGAAGTGTGACGGTCGCTCCGTGAACTCGGTCACGGTTACACCCTCCGTCGGCTCACGAGAATATCACCCGTCGCCCGTCGACTTCGTGCGTCTCGACGTCCTGTACCCGTAGCGGCTCCGCTCCGGTCGCGTAGGCGAGCGACTGGAACGCCCGCGTCGTGCGGCCCCCTTCGTCGGCCGTCATGAAGGCTGGTGACCGCTCGACTCTCACCTCCGTGTCGGGCTCCAGCTCGACGCTGTCGACCGCCTCAATGACCGCCGAGTCGACCTGGGTGGTCTCCTGCGCTTTCGGCGTTACGTCGAACTCGCCGAGATACGTTACTTCGGCGAGATGCTCGGAGAGGCCGAGTGTCGGGGGGTAGTACGACGTGCCGTCCTCGAGACGATTACGCAGCCGCTCCCGGAGTTCGTCGTCCGCGAGTCGGAGGTCGACCCGGTAGGCGGGGTCGACCAACAGCTCGTAGTTGTGCTGCTGGCGCAGCTCCGTTGGATCGGGCATCGAGATGCGCGCGTGCCCGCGGCTGGGCATCGTCATCATATGCTCCTTCGCCGTCGAGAGCGTGTTCTGGGGAACGTTCATCGTCCGGAGTTCCGCGACGGGCTCCACGGCGACCGCCGAAACCGAGGGCCCGAACACCTCGTAGTAACTGTCGCGGTCGAGCCCGAGTATCGCGGCGACCAGCCCGGCGACGGTCGTACGGGGGATGATCCGGTAGGTCTGTTTGACGATGTTTCCCTCGACTCGCCGAAAGTGGCCCCACTCCCCGCGGAGTTCAAAGGAGAGACACGTCTCCGGCACGCCGTCCCCGTCGTCGGTCCAGCCTTCGAGTGACTCCTGAGACATCACTCGGGCATCGTTTCGCCGGTCTCGTCGTAGACGTCGACGACCTCCACCGTGTCGTCACCGACGTGCTCGCGAAGTGCGTCGTAGAAGCCGTGCTCGCCGACAACGTCGCCAGCGGTGTAGGTCTCCTCACCTACCGTCACGTCGAGCACGTCGCTCACGATGACGCGGACCCGGGCGATGCGGTCGGCGTGGCGACCGAGCCGGGAGACGAGATCGGTCGCTTCGAGTGTGAAATCCCGGACGTTCCGGAGTTCGTCCGCTGGCACCGACTGCTCCTCGTCCATGTCGAGGTCGCGGGTGAGCCCACCGAGGTGGAAGCTCTCGTCCTCGTACTCGACGCGGAGGTAGAGCCGGGGTTCCTGCCCGACCTTGCTCCGGGTGATGGTCTGGTTCTTGATGGCACGCCAGGGAAGCGTGTCGAGCCGCTCTACGTCCGCTGCCGAGAGCTTCGTGTCGGCGGCGCCGTGCTCGTCGACTAACCCGTGAAACGCGATGAATCCGTACTGGATGCGGTGGTCGTCGAGGTCGAAGCCACCCTGCTCCTTGCCCTCGCCGGTCGCGATAACGCTGGTGAGGCTGTTGTACTCCTCGTTCTCGGTGACAGGGTGAAGCGTCCTCGCGGGCGAGAACTGGACGGGCCCGGTGAAGTGGTCCGGGAGGTGCTCTGCGAAGGGAGCGTATTTCCCCTTCATATCGACACTCATCGTCGCGCCGAAGTACCGTACGTCGGCACTGTTGTCGAGGAACTCCCCGAACACCTCCTCGTGGAGTTCGGATTCGTCTTCATCAGCAAGAGTGTCAAAGTCCCAATCGTCGGGGTCGAGGCTTCGGAGCCGATCTTCGAGCAGCTGTTCCCGCGAGGACTGTTTTCCTTTGTCGTTCTTGACGTTCCTGACGTAGACCCCGTGACCATCGTCGTCGAGTTGGTCGCGGAGGTAGCGCTTCAGGCGAACGTCCGTCACGACTGCCTGCTGGGTTTCGGGGTCGATGCGGGGGCGGTTCGCCCCGCTCAGTGGGTTACCGTTGGGGTTGGCGTCGATGGCGTCGTAACAAAACACGATTTCCGAGCGGTTCGTCACGGGGTCGTAGTCGTTAGTATCTGTGTCGTCGCTCATGCTTCTTCCTCCTCGGCTTCGTGCTGGTCGTCGGCCTGTTCGTCGTCGCTACTCGCCCAGTTGTTCATCCCGTAGGCGACCCCGAGTGAGTAGTAGAACCGGAGGTCAGTCGTGTCGAGTTCCCAGTCGCCGTCGATGTCGATCCGGGGTAGTGTCGTCACCAGCCGATCGACGACTTCGCGGTACATCGTCCCGGCCATGTTGTTCTCCCTAGAGTAGACGACGTTCTTGTCGAGCACGTCGCTGGCGAGTCGCTTCAGCTTCGACTCCGTGACGGCCTTGATCGGGTACTGGTCGATCAGCGTGGTCGAGCGGCCCTCACTCACCTGCTGGTAGCCAGTCACCTGGCCGACCAGCGCGCCGAGGAGGAAGCTGCCGCGCCGCTCGGGCTGGTCCTCGGAGAGGGCCGGGGTCTGTTTGAGGAACTGTTCGAGTTTCGTCTCCCGGGCCGCCGCGACGTTCCCGCCGTCGGCCCGGGCTAGTGTGTCCTGTTGCATATCGGTCGACTGCTCGTCGGTCAACTGCGGTGGTTCTGCGACTGCCGCGTACGCTTTGCGTCCGGTCAGCAAGCCAGCGTCGGCGAGCGCACAGAGCTGTGCGTACTGCGCGGCGACCCGGAAGCTCGGGAACCCCTCGCCCTCCTCATCCAGCAACCGGTCGACGTACTCATCGAGCACCGCCTCAGCGTCGAGTGGATCCCCGGAGAGGGCGGCGACCAGCGCTTGAATGCGGTAGTCGTCGGCGCTGGCGTCGTCGTCGTCCGCCGTGGCGAACGTCTGCTCGAAGTACCACCCCGTGGCGAGTGTTCCGAGTAGGGCGTGTTCGTCCGGTTCGAAGATGTCCCAGTCCGGCGCGGGGAATGCTGGGCTGAGCGACGGTGCAGGGCGATCAGCCTCATCATACACGTCGAACAGCCACGAATCCAGCACCACCAGATGACGACGGACCAGCTCGACGGGAGTCAACAACGACCCGTCGAGCGTGTCGCCGAATACGTCGAAGCGCTTGGTCTGGTGTTCCATCACAGCCGCGACGTAGAACCGGAACCGTTCCCCGTACGCTTGCAGCGTGGGGTCGTTCCGGTACTCGCGGTACACGTTCTGCACCGGAGTCATATTCCCCGCTTGGACGACGTTGTAGAGCAGCCGATAGAGCTGGCGAGCCTCTGTCGGCCCCAGCCTCCCGAAGAAGTACGGGAGGTAATAGACGTTCGCCCCCATCGTGTAGTAGTCACAGGCGTCGACGAACGTGCTCGCGTTCATCAGCGTCACCGCCACGTCCTCGGAGACGGGATGGGTCCGCCACGCCTCATCCGGGTCGAAGCCGGGAAACTTCTCGAGCTGCTTGCCGAGGAAGTAATTCAACGGGTCCTCGGCCGTCCCGACGGTGGGACCTCGCTGCCCGGTCACGAGGTCGGTCGCCTTGCCGACGGAGTCTGTGGCCTCGCCTTTCGAGACCAGTTTCGACCGCTTGCGCGCCCGCATCGCCTCGTTGAACACCGGGCTCGCCTCGCCCGGCAAGAGGTAATCGCCGTGTGGCTCGAGTTTGACTGTGACGGTCGTGAGCGCCGTGGTCTTACCGTCGAGCTGTTCGTCGACGGCTGTCTCGATTCGTTCTCGGAGCCCCTCCTGCTCGCCCAGCGCCGCGAGGCCATCGACGATCCAGCCGTCCTCGTGCTCCGCCGCAGTGTCTTGGATCACCCCGTCGGCGGCCCACGCGGTGAGCCGTTCGTGGAGGTACTCCGCGACCTTCTCGGGCTCCTTGTTCTTCCCCGTTCGGTGGGTGACGCTGTGGTCGAACCCCGCGGCGGCGTTGAACCACGAGTGGGCGACGACCCCAACTTTTTCCTCGCCGTACCGTTCGACAGCGACAGGCTGGTCGGGGTCAAGTTGCGGGGCGTCGCCGCTCAGGTCGACCCGGAGGTAGAGCAGGCTCTCGGGCTCGTCGAACAGGTCGGTCGACTTCTCGGGCGTAAGATACGCCGCGTACTCGCCGCCGCCCGCAGTTGCAAGCGTGTAGAGCCGCCCGTACACGTACTGGAGGTCCCGAAGGGAAGTGATCGGCCGGTCCGGGAGCTTGCTCGCTAGCGCCTCGTCGTCGTACTCCTCCTCGAACTCGTGCGGCTCCGGAAGCAGGCTCATCCATGGACCTCCGGCGCCGGCTCCCCGTACGGGCCGTGCTTCTCGACGAGGTTACAGAACCCCAGCCCGAGCGCGTTCCGTTCGCCCAGTCCGCAGTCCAGCGCGAGGTTCAGGTGGCGCCGATGGTCATCACTCCGAACAGTATAATCGAGCTGCCACTTTGACAGCACGAACGTCAGTTTTTGCTCGGTGGTCACCTGCAGCGGGACGGCGAACGTCTTCAATAGCTCATACCCTTCGAAGAGATCGCCCTCAGTCTCGCTCGGCCCAGGGAGGTAGTCGGGGCCGAACAGGCCGTGTTTCTTGTCGAGGTTCGCTTCCAGCTGTTCGCGCAGCGGTTCGACAGTATGTTCCGGCCGCCAGTACACCGCCTCCTCACCGGAGTTATCAATCCCGTAGTCCTCACAGCGCCACGGCGGAATGCGGACCAGGAGCCCGGTTCCCGTCTCGATCGTGCCGCTACTTCCCGGCTCGCCGACATCCGGCGAGATTGCCGAGAGGTCTTCGACGGTGAACGGCATCTCCCCGACGTTTAGTTCGGGGTTCTCCTGCAGGTCGGTCGCGACTGCGGAGAGAAGCCCCTCTCTCGGCGCCGAGACGATGAGCGTTCGGTTGTCACCTTCGGCCATATCTCGGGGTGGAAACGGGTTACTGAAGGCGAATCCCGGAGGGTCGTTTGTGTCGTGTGCTGCCTCGTACTCGGTGCCCTCGAGTGCGTTCCAAATCCGACCCCGAAGTTTATTATGATAGTTGTTCTGGTAGGTTGACTCAGCTCTTGCTCGGAGACGGGCAATTACTCGCACGGCGCGTCACCTCTATTGGCTAGATTCACAAGACGAACAGTCAGCTATTCTAAGAATGAATAAATGTTTCTCTGACTCACTTTCTTGATATATGATTAGACGACCAAGACTCGAAAGGGCGCCACTGCCATGATTCCAATTTATTTTTCCAGAGCCTCGAGGGAGAGAACGAATGACTGGTAGATTTTGAATCGTCCGTCGGACTGCAGAGATTGGAGTCTGTGTCTCTCTCCACGGGGTCGCGCGCCAATGTCACGGGGATCCGCGATGTATGCACGGTCAGCGTATGCACACCCCCGACGCGCGGGTGTCCTCGTGCATACATTCGGACGGTCCCTCGCGTCGAGTCCGCAGCTGCGAGCGGCCGCGCGGCCGCGGGTATATAATGCGCGACCCCTCCGGTAACTCCAGATCCACGCGATCCGGACTCCGCTCATACATACGGTTATAATGGGGGGAGGTCAGCCGCCGGATATGGGGACCGAACGAACGACCCTGCGGCTGTCGGACGAACGGAAACGACTACTGGACCAAGCGGCCGGGATCGTCGCGGCCGGCGACGCCGACGACCCGCCACGGTCCGACGTGATCGACGCGGCGCTTACCCACCTCGTTCAGTCGGCGCGGAACGTCGAGGACGCGAGGGAGGACTACGACCCACGGACGATCCAAGATATCGCGAACACCGACGTTCTCGGGTTGTATTACCGGACGAGTATCGAGAGTCGGTGGCGGTGAAATTCGTCTCGGTTTAGTAGATCGATAGATACAGGGAGTCTTCCTACTGGGCAGTCCGTTTTCATATTTCACTGCGAGGCGCTACTCACGCAGATTCGACTGTGAGGTATTCTCCGTTGTAAACCTCAATCTGGGAGTTACTGTAAGCGAACGAGAGATGGTAGTTCTCATTTCCTGTGAATATAGCATCTAACGCCTCAGAATCTACCGAGTCGTGCAGCACCGGAAGGTCAGTAGGAGCGGTGTTTTCGAGCATACTTACAATCTTGACAACTGCTTGACTGATAGACTCCTCAGAATCAATTTCGTATTCCACAAAATAAATACTGGCCTCTATACGAATAGTATCCCGTGAGATTCACCCTGATTGTAGCTCTGAGTGAATGATTCGCACCAGCTATCTACCGCGTTTTTCCAGAGTTGTATCTCTATAAAACTGCGATCAGCGAAGAGCTCGTGTTAGATACAGAGGAAGCAAGTATCCGCCGTCCTAGTTCTTTTCTTCACACGAATACTTTTCACCGAAGTAAGGACCTTTACGAACTATATTGTCCTCTCTGTCCCAACTGACTAACCCAATATCCTCTAATTGCTCAAGGGAGTAGTCTCTGAGTTCGAGGCGGAGTTTCGCTACGTCTTCGTCGGCAGAAACAGGGTCGTCTCGGAATAGATCATCGGATCTGTTGTGTGAAGTCATCGGCTTAACATAGAGAGGCCGTATGCACTGATAGATACTTGAGAATTTTACTCTTACCCATACTTTTGATTAACTGAGATACAGTCAAATAGACGCTCGTTCGCACAAAATCGATCAATACAACCACTCAACAGCATGAGCTGATAGAAATTTATTCGGGTGTGCTACGATTGTAGTAGGAAGAACATGATTTCCACGTCAGGAATATCGGGGTCATCATGATAAAGCGGATACGCACCACTCTCTATCTCAACACCGTTTTCATGTGCCTGTAGGATAGCTTCATCCAGAGAGTGACTGAGTTCTTCCTTCGTTGTTGGTCCAGATGTATTCATTGATTAGCCCTATGTGGCAAAGACGGATAGTCACACTGCATGGTTCACAAGGGTACGCTATATTCGCAGCACGTACCTAACGGCTGTCCAGCTGCGAAAGTATCGAAATAATAGGATCCAGCAGAGTCGATTTTAGCGATTAGTCCGCCCGAGGAACAGCCCCTCCCGTAGCGTCGTTCTCAAGAAGGATCTGTCCGGCGACCCGCCGGATCGGCGCGCACTCGTGTAGCTCCGGAACGTGTCCGTTCTCGGGGACGCGGACGAGGTACGTCCGTTCCCCCAGCCGCTCGGTGAACGCGGTAGTGTTCTCGGGGAGTTCTCCGTCCTCGTCGAGGATCCCGTCCCGCTCCAGATAGTCCGACCGCTCCAACACGATCCCGACGGAGTCCGTCCCGATCTTCCGTAGCCGTCTGTGGGGCATATCCGGGCGCTACCCTCGGGGTGTGATAAAACCCCGCCCGAGGGGAGGGTACCCCGGGGGGAACCCCCGAGGGAAACCCGCTGTTCAAGTCAGGGTATTTGTGAGGGGGAGGGTTCGGCGGCCGTATCGGCCCGTGGTCGGCCGACGAGGTACCTATGAAGGCCAAAGGCGGGGCTGACGCCCCCACAACGGACGCGGAGGACAGTTTTGAACCGACGACGCGGCGGACGTTCCTCAAGGGCGTGGGTGTGACGGCCGCGACAGTCGCGACGGCTGGAGCTGCAAACGCTCAAACCACAACTCCGGACGGTCCGGAGTGGGCGACCGGGCGGGACGGCGTGGACTGGACGTCGAACTACGTCCAGAATCCCTACATCGCGGAGGGGACGCTGACGCGCGCCCGTCACCGCATGAAGTGGGGGACGGACGAGGACTCCCTCGCGTTCTACGAGGACGACAGCGGGGAGAAGGCGGAACTCGGTGGCTACGTCCCGCGAGAGGACACCGAGAACGCGATCACACTCCGGGCGGACAAGTTCGACTTTTCGTCCGCGCGAGAGTTCCCTCGCGGCGAAACCTACGACGGTGACGGCGACGGTGACGCCGACGAGGACGTGTCCGCGCTGGACGCGACCCATTGGACGACGACGGGCGCGACGAACGGGTCCGTCTCCGTGACGGACGCGGACCTCGACGTGGAGTCCGCGCTGACGGTGGCGTCCGACGCGGTCGCGGACGGGGAGACGGTGACGGCGTCGTTCTCGGACGTCTCCCTCTCGGACGCGGCGGCTAAGCGGTATCTCCAATTCGTCGTGAACGTGGACACTCTCACGAGTGGCGCCACGGTGGAGGTCGCGATCGTCGACGACGACGGGGACGAGAAGGTCGTAACGGCGTCACCGGGCGCGGACACGTCGACCGCGTCGGTGTTCGCGGCGGCGACGGGAGACGGGATCGTCCTCCAGCAGCGCCTCGCGGACCTCTCGACGACAGCGAACGGGGACGGCTCGTTCGACTCGATCGACAGCGTGGAGGTCCGTGTCCTCGACGCCGACGCGACGGTGACGTTCACGGCGCTGGACGTGGAGCGAAAGTCCCGCTGGACGTTCGGGTCGTACCTCAAGAACGAGGACACGGACTCGGAGGAACGGGTAAAGCGGTACGAACCCGGTCCGGGGAACTTCACGGTAACGGGGCTGGACACGCTGGGGGACACTCTCGCCGCGGAGGGCGCGGTCCTCCACGACGTATCCCAGCCGTTCCGGTACACTCTCGCGGAGTCGACGCTGGACTACAAGTTCCGGTTCGTCGAGGCGACCGAGTATCCCGGGTACGATTACGTGTTCGAGCAACGCGGCAAGTGGTCGGTCCCGACGGCGATCGACCTCACCCACTCCGGCCTCACGATGATGGACGAGGTCGCGGTCCCGCCGGGACGCTTCAAGAGCGTATGGACGGCCGCGGGCGTCGAGGACACCGCGTTCGCGGACCTCGACGACGACACGGACAAGACGTATCACGGCGGCGCTTACGACTCCGAGGGCGCGGACGCCGAACTCCGCAGCTCGGTGACGGCGGACACGGTGTTCGCCTACGGAGCGGATGTCCTCGTCACGGAGTCGAACCGGGAGGGCGCGGTCGCTGACGACGCGCCGTCCGGGGCCGGGGGCGCCGCTCCGGCGGAGAACAGCGGCGGAAACAGCATGTGGATATTCGGCGGACTCCTCGGCGGTATCGGGGCGTTCCTCGCCGGACTCCGTCGGGGACTGTTCTAATGTCCCTCTCGGAGAGGTTCCGGGCGGCGATCGCGCTGTCGTGGCTACTCGCCACGGCGGCCCTCTCGACGGGCCGTCACATGTGGCGGCGGGTGCCAGGAACGCGGCTCGTTCCCACCCGCATGCGGTTCCTCGTCGACGTCGCGATCGACTCGCCGCGTCGAGTGGACCGCGCCCAAACACGGACCGGCGCCGCGGTCGCTGGAGGTGGAGCGGCCGCGACGGCCGCGGCTGCGGCCGCGATCGTGGAAAGTCAGGGACTTGTCGGCCTCGTGGAGCAGTACGGGATCGGCGGGATCGTCTACGCGTTGTCGCTGGAGATTATCGGCGGGATCCAATCGTTCGGGACGACGATCACCGCGCCGTTCCGGGCGTTCGGGTCGGGACTCGCGGACCTCGTCTCCGCCGTGATCCCGGTCCGGATCGTGAACGCCGCCGCGGACTTCACCGCGTTCTCAATCACGCGGGGCGAGTGGGCGATCTTCGGTCCGGCCACGTTCGCGGTCGGAGTCGGCGCCACGATGGCCGGCCTGTGGGTGTTCACTGAAATGATCCGCCGCGCGGACGTGTCCGTGTTCGGCGCTGTCCTCGACAGGTTCCGGTAAATCATGGCTCCGAGTATCGGCGGCGTCGAGGTGACGGACGGGTCGGGAAATGTCCGGTGGGCGATGCTGGGCGCGATCCTCGTCGGTGGGCCGCTATACGCCTACTTTCAGGGGATTATCGGAACGATCCAACTATTCGGCGGCGGGGTCGCGGAGGCACTGTCCGGCGTCGAGTGGTTCCTCTCGTCCCTCGTCGGTGGGTTATTCGCCGGTATCTCGGGCGGGATCGGAGCTGCGTGGGGGTCGTTCCTCGCGGAAGCACGGTTCGCCGGGCCGCTGACGTTCTTTGTCGTGGCCGGGACGGTCGGACTAACACTCGTGATCGTCGGCTGGGGGGTGAGACAGGCCCGTGTCCGGTAGAGACCCACGAACCGCGCCGGGAAACGATCCCACGAGTGGCGACGGGAGCGGGCCGCGACTCCGGCCGCGTTCGTGGGTGGTCGGGATCCTCGTGTCGATCCTCGTCGGCGGCGTCGAGGCGATACAAACGCGTCTCACGTCGGCCGTGGCGGGCGCTTACAACGGGTTCCTCTCGTCGTTCGCGACCGCGGGACGAGAGGTAGAGTCCGCTATGGCGGGGGCGGCGCTGTCGCTCCTCGACGTGCAAGCAACGGTAAACGCGTCGATAACTGGAGTCGCGGCGAACGCTGGACTCGGCGGTCCAGTGGTCGCGGTGATCCTGTTCGCGGTCGGGATCGCGGTGTCGTTCGCGGCGCTCCGTGTCGGACTAAACGCGGTCAAGTGGATAACATGAAACGGGAAATTCTCGGGGCGAGCGGGGGCGTCGGCGCGGTATTCGTGACACTGTGGCATTTCGGTGTCGCGAATATCGCGGAAATTCAGGCCGTCGTGATCCCGCTGGCGTTCCGGATCGCGCCCCAAGTCCCGTATCTGGACGAACAGCTACTCCAGCGGGTCGCTATCGGCGTGACGGTCGCGTTCGTGGCGGTGACGCTGGGGAAAATCGTGGCGGACGGAGTTCGGAGGGTTCGGTAATTATGCACAACGACACTCACGCGGACGGAGAGGTGGTGATTCGGGCGAACGCGAACACGACGGACGCGATCCTCGGCGCGCTGGACGGCGTCGTGAAACGGGACGCGATCCGTGTGGAGGATCCGGACGGAGGGCCGGAGTGATGGTCCCGATCCAAGTGGGGGCCGCGGGACTCGCGGTCCCTCTCGTCGTCCTTGTCGTCCTCGTCCTCGGGGCTTACGTCGTGTTCCGTCGCGTCGAGGGAGACGCACAACGGGCGCGGCAGCGGACGGAGCGGACGTCCCGGAAAGCGGCGGGCGGCCTCGTCGCGGCCGGCCTCGGAGTCCTCGCGGGCGTCGTGGGCGTGTGGGACGAGGTCGCTACGGGACTCGGTGAAGCAGTTGCGTTCCTCGGGACGCCGGGCGGAGAGACGATCGCGTCGGGCGCGGCTGGGGCGTTCACGGCCTACGCGCTGTCGGTGACGGCGGACTTTCCGATCACGTCGGCCCTCGTCTCCGGTATAATCGTGTTCGCGCTGGCTGTCGGGGTGACGCGGTCGTGAGGCGCGGGAGGGCCGCGAGGGCCGCCGTCGTCGCGGCCCTCGTCCTCTCGACGGTATCGGTGGGACTCACGGCTACGGCGGCCGTGGGCGCCGCCTCGACGTCCTCGACGGCGTCGGACGTCGTCGAACAAACCGACGAGTCGGTAAACAACTCCACGGAGGGATACACGGTTCGCGGCCTCTCGCGAACCACGCAACTGGACGCGCCGTCGTCCGTCCGGCGGTGGGGTGACATGGGACAGATATGGGTCCGTCACGTCCCGGTCGGACTCCTCGTCGAGAACGATCCGGACCGTCACGCGCGGTATGTCTCCCCGCGGACGACGGTCCAGCGGGATACGGTCTACCTCGGGTCATATCGGGGCTGGACCGCGGAGTCGCTGGACCTCGACGTCAAGATCGTGACGTGGGAACGCGGGACGCGAGTGGTGAACGACTCCGGAGTCAAACGGACGGAGACGATCCCGAAAAACGTCTCCGTGCATGAACGCTCCGTCACTCTCCCCGGGGGCGGCTACGACCGGACGGAGGTCCAGCTACCGACGTTCTACGACTCCACGAAGCGCGTCACGATGTGGATCGAAGGAAAGCGGGAGTCGACACAGTGGACGTTTCGGCTGAAAACGTCGAAAGCGACCGAGTCGGTCCCGGTCGGAACGATCGGCGGCGTGATCAAGTGGTCGCTGTTTAACGTGTTCCTGTGGACTCTCGTGGTCGCGGGCGGCCTCGTCGTCCTCGACGCGCGGGTTATGCGCGAGGTCGGACGCGGACCGCAGTGGGGCGCGCTGGAGTATGGGTTCCTCGGGTTCGCGGGGCTATTCCTCGGGGGATTCGTGTTCTATACGGGGATCATGGACACGATCGCCCGCCGTCCGCAGCTCCTCGGAGTGATCGGAGGGCTGTTTATCGGCGGGATCATGCTCCACGTCCTCTCGGATCCGGGCGAGAGGGCGTTATTCCTCCAGCCGCGCGGAGAGACGACGGAGGTCCGGCCGGATGGGTCGGGGACGTGGTGGTGGGCGAACCGCGTTCACACCGTCGTCGAGCGGGAAAAGGACGGCAAGAAGGTGGTCCCGCGGGCGGGGTGGCTTCCGTTCCTCGCGCGAGCGTGGCCGTTCGTGGACGCTACGCCGGTACTGGAGTTCGACGCCTCGGACGCGCGGAAACTGGAGGCGCCGCCGTCAGAATTTGAGACGCCGGACGAGGACGACGCGGACGTATGGGACAAGGTCCGGACGGCTATCAGTGGCAAAGAGGGCGCGGACGACGAGTTCGATACGATCTACCTCGTCGACCCACTCGCGGACGACGTCGTCAGCTACTCGGCGGAGACGTTCACCCTCTCGACGCCGGACCTCGTGTCGTGGCCGGCGGACGAGGACTCCGGGACGTGGATCCGCGGGACACCGATCCCGTCGATCGCGTTCGGTAAGATACTCGGCGGGATCGCGGCCGTCGTCGTCGCAGGGGCGACCGTGTCGGTGGCGCTGGCGTCCCCGGGTTGGGGGATCGTGGCGGGCGGTGTCGCGCTCCTCGTCCTCGTGACGCGGCCCGTCGAGGGCGCCGCGCGGGTCGAACTCGCACCGGCCCACTTCGATGCCGTCCTCGGGAACCTCACGCAAATGCTGGAGGGCTATTCCGAGCGGGCGGACGCGGACCACTTCCGCCGGAAGTATCACAAGTCGGACGCGCGGCGCCGCGTGGAGTCGGTCCGCGAGGCGGAACGCGACGAGCGGACGGTCTTCGGGGAACTCGCGGACCGCCTCGCGCCGGAGGATCGAACTCCGGACGCGGCGGGGCCGGAGACATCGGGGAACACGCACGCGCGGGGTGACGCGGATGACTGAGGACGTCGAGGACGAGTTCCTGGGGGCCGGCGCCGTATCTGACGACGGCGCGGATCCCGAGGACGTCGGGTTCCGAGAGGACGACGTCCGCCACCTCCAGCGGTCGCTCCCGGAGACAACGAACCTCCGCGCGGCCCTCCAGAAACTCACGTCGGATCACGTGGACCTCGTCGGGGAGTTAGTCGACGGGTTCGACTCGCGCCGCGAGTTCGTCCGCTGGGGACAGCGCGCGGCGATCCACTCCCTCGGGGAACTCTCGGGGGTGTGGGTGGCGGATCGGGCGTTCTCGGGGCTGGACATGTCGGTTCTCGTGACATCGGAGGCGCGGCGTCGGTGGGTGGACGACCCGTCCGACCTCCACGCGCCGGAGCGGGCGGCGGACATACGTCGCGGCGTCGTCGCGACCGACGTCCTCCCGGCGTGCAGCTCCGCGGTCCGTCGTCTCCGGTGGTCCGCAGTGGAGTACGTGTCCGACGAGGACGACACGCTCCAGCCGGATCCGGACGTCCAGCAACATCCGGCTATGCGGCCGGCGCTGTCGGAGATAGACGATCGACAGCGGTGGGCGCTGGACCGGGCGCTGGAGGGGTTCGACTCTCTCGACGCGCTGACAGTGTGGGGACAGCGTCTC
>Ga0207720_100430_pt1 | contig 29209 bp, 28 predicted proteins | sample A23P2SouthBayCA_2_FD_187751 | JGI IMG/M metagenome (GOLD analysis project Ga0207720, IMG submission 187751) | Aerobic enrichment media microbial communities from Eden Landing Ponds, California, USA - A23 E3 (2) (SPAdes) | ecosystem: Environmental > Aquatic > Marine > Unclassified | place...
CATTCATACTTCATTCACGCTCGGCAAGCGACGGTTCTGCTCGCCGAGCACTCGTGTTACTGCGTAGCGACGGCCACAGTTACGTATCAGCCACAGGGCCACGGGCCGGGCCGCCAGGCCCGGCCGCCGCCTGCCGCCGGGCCGGCAGTTCCAGAGCAGTAGCGGCCGCGCCGACCGAAGCGGACCCGAGGACGCCCGCCCGCCACTGTGAGGTGGGAGAGGGTCAGACCCACTCGACCGACTCGTCAGGGCGAACCGCGAACGCGTTGAGGACGCCGGCCAGGAGCCCGTAGTACCCGACGGTGACCGACAGGTCGGTCACGCCGCGTTCGCCGAACCGATCGAGCGCGGATCGAAACAGGGCCTCGGGCATCTCGCCAGGGACGAGCGTCGCGCGGGCGAACCGGACGACGAGCGCCTGGTCGTCGGGGAGATCGTCCGGATCCACGCGGTCAGCGACGGCGTCGATCGCCCCGTCGGAAACGCCGGCGTCCCTGGCGATCGGTTCGTGGGCGGCCCACTCGTAGGCGCAGTCGCGCTCGCGAGCCGTCACGAGGATGGCCAGTTCGCGGACGTCGTCGTCGAGGACGCTCTCGAAGCGGACGTAGGCGCCGAGGTCGGCCACCAGCCCAGCGGCGGGCGGACTGTGCAGGAGCACGGGGAAGGGACCGCGAACCGATCTGCGGCTCTCGGCGATGGCGTCGTAGTGGCGACGCTGGTCGGCGGTGAGCTGGTCACGCGAGTCGACGGGCGGAACGCGAGGGTTCGAAACCACGGCTGATCGCCGAATGCTCCCGGGGAACGGCCGTGAATGTTGTGGTCCCGCGAGGTCGAGGAGGGCCGACCCCGTCGGAGAACCAATCGGACACGGAGACCGAGCAGCCGGAGCAGCACGGTCGCCATTCACCGTCGTCACGGTGGAGAACGAAATATATTTTAAAAAGGGACGCAACGATATTTCTATGTCGATACAACGACGGACGTTCATCAAGGCGGTCGGTGCCGGAGCGATCGTGAGCACGGCAGGCTGTACGGGAGGCGACGACGGGAACTCCGAAGGAGAAGGCGGGAGCCAGGAGAATCAGGGGGAGCAGGCTGCGGTAGCCGGCGAGACCCTGACGTTGACGACGACGACGAGTACGTACGACACGGGGCTGCTCGACGAGATCCACCCGCAGTTCGAGGAGATGTACGGCGTGACCGTCGACGCCGTGGCCCAGGGGACGGGGGCAGCACTGGAGTCGGCCCGCAACGGGGACTCGGACGTGGTGATGGTCCACGCGCGGGGGCTCGAAGACGAGTTCATGCGCAACGGCTACGGGATCAACCGTCGCGACCTGATGTTCAACGACTTCGTCATCGTCGGGTCGGAGGACGACCCTGCCGGCATCCAGGGCATGGACTCGGCGACAGAGGCGCTGACGACCATCGCCGAGGCGGAGGCGCAGTTCGTCTCCCGGGGTGACAACTCGGGGACGCACACGAAGGAGCTGAACCTCTGGGAGGCCGCGGGAACCGAACCCGGCGGCGACTGGTACCAGGAGACCGGTACCGGGATGGGCGAGGCGCTGAACATCGCGAACCAGCAGGGAGCCTACACGCTGTCGGACCGCGGGACCTTCATCTCACAGCGCTCGGAGATCGATCTCACCATCCTCGTCCAGGGGCCGATCGAGGGCGGTCCGGAGATCCTCGCGAACCCCTACGGGGTCATGGCAGTCAACCCCGGCGTCCACGACAACGCGAACTACGACCTCGCGATGGCGTACATCGGCTGGATCACCAGCCCCGGAGCCCAGGAAGCCATCGCCGACTACCAGATGAACGGGGAACAGCTGTTCTTCCCCGAGGCCATCTCGGAGGACCCGGACTTCCAGCAGTACGTTCCGGAAGGCTGGAGTAGCGACTCCGCAGACGAGTAGGCGTGTCGCTGGAAGCGGTCGCACAGTCGCTGCCGGCCCTCGTCGACCTCCCGTTCAGGGAGGGGTACGTCACCAGCATCATCTACGTCTCGCTGTACGTGAGCGTCGTCGCCGTGACGCTGAGCACGCTGTTCAGCATCCCCGTCGCGTTGGCGATGGGCTTTACCGACTTCCCCGGCAAGCAGTTCGTGAAGTCAGTCATCAACACGGGGATGGGGTTCCCGAGCGTGGTCGTCGGGTTGCTCGTGCTGTTTACCGTCTCCAACCAGGGCCCGCTGGGCGAACTGGAGCTCATTTTCACCAGGGAAGCCATGATCATTTCCCAGTTCGTGCTGGCGACGCCGCCCATCACGGCGATCAGCCTCGCGGCGATCACCGGCGTCAGCGACAACGTCCGGGAGGCCGCACGCGCCCTCGGTGGCACGCGTCTCGACGTCGCGCTCGTGGTCATCAAGGAGGCACGGTACGGCATCGGGACGGCCGTCCTGGCCGGGTTCGGCCGCGCTATCAGCGAGGTGGGGTCGGTCCTCATCGTGGGCGGGAACATCACGAGCTCGCAGGGCATCTCGAAGACGCGGACACTGACGACGGCCATCCAGCTCGAAGCCCGACAGGGGCAGTACGAGACAGCGATGATCCTCGGGGCGGTGCTGGTAGCCATCGTGCTGGTGGTAAACGGGATCGTCGTGCGGATCGGCGACACGGGGCCGATGGACCGATGATCCGACTGTCGAAGGTCACACACGCCTACGGCGACGTACCGGTCATCGAAGACGTCTCGCTGAGCGTCGACCCCGGAGAGGTCGTCGGAATCATCGGCCCCTCCGGCGTCGGAAAGACCACTCTGCTGCGGATCCTGGCGCTGTTCGTCCGCCCCAGGGACGGGACGGTGGAGCTGGACGGCGAGTCGGTGTGGTCGGTCGAGGAAGGGGAGCGACTGGCGCTGCGCCGCCGCATCGGGATGGTGTTCCAGGAGTCGAGCCTCTTCGACGCCACCGTCGCCCGGAACGTCGAGTACGGGCTCCGCGTCCGCCAGGGGTGGACCGACCGGCTCCGGGAACAACTGCGATCGATCGCGGGGCGAAACGGGTCGTGGGACGCGGTCGACGAGGCGCTCGACCTCGTCGGACTGGAAGACAAGGTCGACCAGTCGGCACGCTCCCTGTCGGGCGGCGAGGCACAGCGGGTGTCGTTCGCGCGGGCGCTGGCGTACGAGCCGACGTATCTCATGCTCGACGAGCCGACATCGGACCTCGATCCGCGAAACACGGGGCTGATCGAGGAGGCGATCCAGGAGGCCCGCGACCGGGGCATCGGCGTCGTCGTCGCGACCCACGACATGCACCAGGCCGAACGCATCGCCGACAGGGTGGGCGTGTTGCTCGGCGACGGCCTCACCGAGATCGGGCCGACGGAGACGATCTTCGAGAACCCGACGGACGAGCGCACGCGGAAGTTCATCTCCGGGGAACTGGTGTACTGACCCGCGGCGGCCGGACCCGCCGGTCGTTGCGGCCTCCCACCCGACGGCAACAGCTAATGTGTCGGACGGACAGAGGGGAGACATGGAGTTCTCGACGGAGTTCGACGCCCGGATCGGCAGCGGGGAGGTGACGCTGACGGCGCGGGACGTCGAGTTGCTGGAGGCCGTCGACGACGCGGGGTCGATCAACGCCGCGGCGACGGAGCTGGGTCGGTCGTACTCGCGGGCCCAGCAGCGCATCGTCGAACTGGAGGACGCCTTCGGCGACCTCGTCGAGCGAAAACGAGGCGGGTCCGGCGGCGGGGGGAGCCGACTGACCGACCGGGCGCGCTCGCTGTTGGCGCGCTACGATCGGCTGTGTGCGGAGTTCAGCGGGGTCGCGGAGACGGCCGAAACGGTGCTGGCCGGAACGGTGATCGAGCGGGAGGGCGAACTCGCGACCGTCGAGACGGGCACCGGGCGGGTCCGGGCACTGGTGCCCGCGGGGGACGACGCGGTCCGGGTCACGATCAGAGCGGACGCGGTCACGCTCCAGGCCCCCGACGACTCGCCCCCACCGGACCGAACCAGCGCCCGGAACCGGCTGGAGGGGACGGTGACGGACGTCGACGCCGGCGAGGCGGTCGCGCTCGTCACAGTGGACGTCGGGGAGGGAACCGAGCTGTCGGCGGTCGTCACGATGGGCAGCGTCGAGCGCCTCGACCTCCGGCCGGGCGCCGCCGTGGTCGCGTCGTTCAAGGCGACCGCGACGCGGGGCGTCCCGAAGGGGTAGGACCCCGGGAGCGGGCTGCCCGGTTTAGCCATGTTCCAGAGTATCACTCTCGGGGTAGCGATCGAAGACGCGCGCGAGACACGAGGCGTGGGGGTTCGAGGCCGTGAACGAGTCGGAGCCCGAAAGCGGGGGTTCAGCCGGGAAAATCGGGCTTAATTCGGATTAACCGTCGCATAATCCGGACCGATCGGGGTGCAGGGCGAACCCCGTTTATGAGGGACGCTTGCCGAGAGGGCGATGGAATGAACGCGAACCGAGTCTTCGCGGCGCTGTTTGCCGCCGCCCTGGTCACTGCGACCGCCGTTCCGGCGGCGGTGTCCGCGGCGACAGCGGCGACGGCGCTGCAGGTCGACGTGGAACAGGCTCCCGAAACGGGCAATGCGACCGTGACGGTGCTAAACGATAGCGACGCCCCCGTGGAGAACGCGACCGTGAACGTCACGGGTGACGCCTACGCCGGGAACGGCTCCTACGAGACCGACGCCAACGGGACGGTCGAACTGCCGAACCCCGACGAGACGGTCGACGTGTCGGTCACGGCGGCCGCGGACAACGTCTCGACGACCGTGAGCGTCGAACTCGTGCCGCGCGCCGAGTCTCTCGACGTGGCGCTCGAACAGGACGCCGGAAACGAGACCGTGACCGTATCCGTCACGCAGTTCGGCGACCCGGTCGAGAACGCCTCGGTGGCCGTCGACCCGGTCGACGACAACGACACCTACGCGGGCACGGGTAACTACTCGACCGACGCCGACGGGACCGTGAGCCTGCTCACGCCTGACGAGAACGTCACTGTGAACGTCACGGCGACCGAGGGCGACCTGACGGCGGCGACGAGCGGGACCCTCGTCGCGGTCGAGTCGCTGTCGGTCGGCGTGAGCCAGTCCTCCGAGGGCGACGCCACGGTGACGGTCACGCTCGGGGACGACCGGGTCGAGAACGCCTCGGTGACCGTCGAGACGATCGACTACAACGGCACCTACGACGGTGTGGGCGAGTACGCGACCGACGCCGACGGCGAGATCGGCCTTCCGGCGCCCGGCAACGACTCGGTCGACGTCAGAGTGACGGCGTCGGCCGACGGCGACACTGCGGAGACGACCGCGACGCTCGCTTCCCAGGGCGAACTAGCCTCCGAGGACGCCTTCGGCCAGAACGTCTCCTCGTTCGTCCAGCAACTCCGCGAGAGCGGAGTGAGCGGGCCGATGGGGCTGTACGTGGTCGACTACATCATGGAGCAGAAGGCCGGCGGTCCGCCGGAGCACGCGCAGGGACCGCCGTCGCCGGAGGACAGCCCCGCAAACGACGGTGACGACGCCGAGAACGACGACGAGACGGGCAATGAGACCGCGGAGAGCGGCGACGGTGCCGGCGAGAACGACAAGCCCGCAGACGCCGGCAAGGACAAGAACGGGAAGGCGAACGGCAAAGACAAGAACAACGGCAACGGCAACGACAAGGGCGACGGCGACGGTGCTGGCGACAGTGACGACGAGGACGACGAAACCGACAGCGACGACGGCGACGCTTCAGACGACGACGGCGACGGTTCGGCCGACGACAGCGACGACGACGACGGCTCTGCCGGCCCCGGTAACGGAAACGGGAATGGGAACGGGAACGGCAAGGCCAAGGGCCGCTAACTGAGGCCTTTGCCCGCGCGCTGACTTACTTTTCCTGCCAGTCGTTGACCGCGTAGTAGACGGTCACGGCGACGAGCAGGCCGGCGAGCGCGATACCCTGTTCGAGTTTCGGCCGGGCGGTTTCGCTCAGGTCGATGAGCCGGTGGAGCCAGAAGACGTTCGCGACGGCCGTAGCGTGGAACGCCTTCCAGGCCGACGCAGGGCCGGCGAGGCCGACCTCCGAGAGCATCCAGTGGCCGTCGGGCACGAGCGCCCACACGCCGCTGGCGAAGGCGAGCGGGAACTCCACCCGCGGACGGAGGTCGACGGCGGCGAGGGCGAGCAGGCCCCCGGTGACGCCGACGGAGAAGTGGACGAGCGCGTCCATCGGCTCACCACCCGTCGCAGTCGGCGGCGCCGGTTCGGTCGTCCGGTTCGGCCCGAGCCTCGCGAATGCGGTCCGCCGGGAGCGCAGCGAGCGCCGCGGCGTCGTCGATCGTGACGTCCGGGCGTCGGGCCGCGACGGCGGCGCCGGCGGCGACGAGGCGGTCGGGGTCGGGATCCGCGTCGGCGACCCCGTCGCCGGCGGGTCCAGGCGAGAGTGTCGGCGGTTCGGACGCCCGTTCGGGAAGCGACCGGAGGCCGGCGACGGCGGCCACGGCGACGAGTGCGGTCGTCACCGGCGCGGGGGCGGCGGCCCCGGACCCGTCGTCGGTCACGTCGTCGAGCGCGCCGGCGAGCGCGAGCGACCGCCGAGCCGTCCCGGGATCGACGAGGGCGCGGTCGATCGCCGCACGCTGGACGGCCGCGACGCTCGCAGCCTCGCGACGGTCGTTCGGGTCGGGGGAGTTGCCGTCCGGATCGGTCGAGCGGCGGTTCGCGGCGTCGGGAACGCCGTCCGAATCGGGCGGGCGCCCGGTCGGTACGTCGGTCACGACTCGTCGATCGGATTCGAGAGCGAGTGCTCGACCAGGGTGCCGTCCGGCCGGAGCGTGACGGTCCCCAGCGACACCGACTCGCCGTTCGGCGTCGCCGCCGCGACGTCGCCGAGGACGGACTCGCGGTCGAGGAGTTCCCAGACCGTCCGCTCGACGAGACGCTGGAACGACTCCGGGTCGGTCCAGCCGGCGTCGACCTCCGAGGGGACCTGCACGACAAAGCGGAGTTCGGTCTCGGTGACGTGGATGGCGACGCCGAAGGTGTCGCCGTCGCTCGCGTCCGGCGGTTCGGATTGCTCGGCCATGGGGTCGTTCGGGGAGCCGCGAACAAAGAACCACCGTCGCGTCCGGGACGACCCACGACGCCGCGTCGGTGACTGACCGACGCGTCGCGTCGATGGCCGACCGTCGCGCCGGTGGCTGACCCGGAACTATTTGTGTCATCGCGCGCAGGGATTCCCACATGGTCCCCCATACAGCTGACGCGGAACCGATTCCGGACGTGTCGGGCGTCCCGGTGTTCACGGCGGACGGCTACCGTCTCGGCGCCGCCGTCGACGTCGGCGTCGACGTAGACGCCGGGCGCGCCACCGCGCTGTACGTGACCGACGTCGAAACCGACGCGTTTCGCGACCTCGAAACCGGCGGGAAGGGGCTCAGGGTCCCCTATCGATACGTTCGCGGTCTCGGCGACGCGGTCGTGTTGCGGGTGTCGCTGGCGCGCGCGGAGGGTGCCGGGAACGCGACGGCCGAAGACGGGAGCGGCGACGCCCCCGGATCGTCCGGGAGCGGTGACGGCTCCGTGACCGGCGCCGACCGGGAGGCCGTCGAGGCAGACGGCGCAGGAACGACCGGCGGCCGCGGCCCGGCCGACGACGCCGGGTCGGACCCCCGGTAACCGCGAGCGTCGGCCGACCCCCTCGCACCTCGTTCAGTTGACGGGCACTCGGCCCGACGGCGTCGGATCAGTCGGTACGCTCGCGGACGGCGGCGACGAGGTCGGCGAGGGCTCGCTCGGCGCTTGCGGCCTTGACCGCGTCGCGGTCGCCGTCGAACTCGTAGCGGGTCACACGCACGAACGACCCGTCGCTCCCCCAGGGGGCCGCGAAGGCGACGCCGACGAAGACGAGTCCCACGGGCTTTTCGTCGGTGCCGCCGGTCGGACCGGCGATGCCGGTCGTCGACACCCCCCACGTCGTGTCGGCGGTGTCCCTGATCCCCGCGGCCATCTCGCGGGCGACGGGAGCCGAGACGGCGCCGTGGGCGTCGAGTGCCTCCCGCGAGACGGCCAGTTCCGCCAGTTTCGCGTCGTTCGAGTACGCGACGACCCCGCGGTCGAAGTAGTCGCTCGACCCCGGAACGTCCGTCAGCAACGATCCCACCAGCCCGCCGGTCAGCGATTCGGCGACCGAGACGGTGTGGCCGGCCTCCCGGAGCGCCTGCCCGACCCGACGCTCGACCGCCGACCCTCCGTCAGTCGAGACGGCGCCGGGCGGACTGCCCGCGTCGGCGCGTTCGAAAGCGTCGCTCGACCCCACCCCGACGTCGCCGCTGATCGCGTCGCGCGTCATGGTCGCGGTGAGGGGACGCGCCGAAAAGAACCCCGGGTCGACGAGTCGGCACGACCGACAGTTGTGGTGGCTGACTGGTTCGATCAAACGACTGTCTCGGAGTCGAACCATTCTTGTAGACCCCGCCACTGGCAGGGGCCATGGGAGGACAGGGAGAGACGACGAGCGGTCTCGCCAGCGATCTGGGGCGTTCGGCGGCGAGATCACGCTTGCGGACCTGTTTCCGGCGTCCTGGATGCGGGCGCACACGGAGTGTGAGGACATCGATGCGTTCCTTGAGGCCGAGGGATTCGAGTTCCGGTCCCCGGAGGAGTTCCGGAACCGCGACGCCGAGGCCTGGGACGACTACGTCCGGCAGCGATCGGAGTTCGACTCCTGGGGCGAGATGCTCACGGCCGCCGTCGACGCCTACGCCGGGTAGCCGACCGATCCCGACGACTGAACGGACCAGGAGGGCCAGTCACGTGCCCGAGCCAGCGTCGGCTCCAGGATCGGCGCCGGTCCCGTCGTCGAACTCCGCGCCGGCGAGGGGTTCGATCCGGAACAGGTAGCCGTCGTAGGCGCCGTCGAGGTTGGCGGGACCCTCCTCTGCGGTGTGGTCCCGGCAGAGATACGCCTCGGCGGTGACGGCGCCGACTCCCGTCTCCTCCTGGTACCGCTCGACGACCCGGAACGTCGCTCGGGCCTCGCAGTCCCGGCGCCGACAGGTCCGGCCCGTCTCCTTGTCGTCGGCGTCCACCGTGCCGTCCGGCGGTTCGGGCTCGTCGCCACGCTCGCGTTCCTCGCGGACGTCCCGCTCGCGTTGGCGATCGTCCGCGGTTCGAGCCTGAGACTCACGCCCGCGTTTGGTGTCCGGCATAGGTGGACAGAGGGCGACGAGCGGCATAACCCTGTGGCCGGCGGATCGGTCCCCGACGTCAGCCGAGGGCTGGCCCGTGCCGAACGATCACTGGCGGCGGGGCGTCAGTCGGGCGATCACCCGCGCTTTCGCCCGCTCGGCGGTCCGGAACGCGGTGCCGACGCCCGGGGCCCCGTCGCGCAACCAGAGGACGGCGACAATCAGTGCGAGACCCAGACCGACGACGACCATCGGTTCGACCGCAAACTCCTGAAGCCGGGTCAGCAACCCCGGTTCGACGCCGTAGTCGGGCGGGGGAGTCAGCGGCCACCCGAGGAAGGTCAGGTAGTGGAGTTCGCCGGCGACCACGTGCCCGAGTGCGTCGCCCGCGAGGTGCGAGAGGTAGCCGACGCCGAAGCCGCCGGCGACCGCGGGGCGGTCGTAGCGCCCTGCGACCGCCCGGGCGACGACGACGACCAGGACGAAAGCCAGCAGCGAGTGTGCGAGCGACCGCCCCGAGGGCAGTACGCTCAGATACCAGGCCAGCGGCTTGTCGACGAGGTCCGGAAACTGCGTCCCGAACGCGACCGCGAGCACCGCGGCGCCGTCCAGCGGCGGCGACCGGCCGGCTGGAGTCACCCGAAACAGGAGGTAGCCGAAGCCGAGGTGTGCCCAGGGCCACATCGGGTAGAGGAACCCCCCCGGGGGCCAAGGGCGTGTCGGTCCAGTGATGTCGGCGGGAACGCTTTGTCGGCGCGGGACGACCTGCGGGCATGGTCGATGCAGGACGGTCCGCCGACGGGGTCGACGCGGACGGAGGCATCCGGGACGCCGGGCGAGCAGCCCTCTTCGCGTTCGTCGCAGGGGCGGCGCTGTGGCCGCCGGGCGCGGTGTACTGGGAGGCGCTCGCGGCGATAGCGGGTGACGCCGTCGCCCTCGGTGCGGTCGCCGGGCTTGCGCTGGTCCTCGGGGCCATGTTCGCGCGCGCGACAGGGACCGCCGTGAGACGCGTGGCCGCCGGAGGACTCGTCGCCTACGTCGCCGGGATGACAGCGATCGAACTCGCGATGGAACCCGACGGCCCGGCGCACTTCGTGTTGTACGGGGGCATCCTGGCGTGCCTCGTCGCCGGGGCCGCACTCGGCGGAGTGATCACCACCGATTAGTACCTCCCGGTAATATCGCGAGCTATGAGAGAACCGAGGCGGCCGGCACCGGTGCATCGGCCGACCGTGTTGACGATCGCCGGCAGCGACTCCGGCGGCGGGGCGGGGATCCAGGCGGACCTCAAAACGATCGAGGCCGGCGGCGGATTCGGGACCAGCGCGATCACGTGCGTGACGGCACAGCACACCCGGGGCGTAACCTCCACGCACCCCGTGCCGGTCCCGGAGATCGAGGCACAGATCGACGCCGTCGAGGGTGACTTCGACGTCCGGGCGGTCAAGACGGGGATGCTCGGGACCGCGGCGGTCGTCGAGGCGGTGGCCGAGCGCGCCGCGGAGTGGGATCGACCGCTCGTGGTCGATCCGGTGATGGTCGCCGCGAGCGGTGATCGACTGCTGGAGCCGGCCGGGGAGGACGCCTACGGGGAGTTGCTCGCAGAGGCGACGGTGGTGACCCCGAACGCCGACGAGGCCGCCGTGCTCACTGGCGTCGAGGTCGTCGACGAGCGATCGATGCGGGCGGCCGGACGGGCCCTCGTCGACGCCGGCGCCGAGTGGGCGCTGGTGAAGGGCGGCCACGTCGACGACGGCGGCGACGTCCGGGACGTACTGGTCGGCCCGGACGGGGTCCGGGTGATCGACCACCCACGGGTCGACACCGACGCGACCCACGGGTCGGGCTGTACGCTCTCCAGCGCCGTCGCCACCAGACTCGCCCAGGGGATGGGCCCGGCCGACGCCGTCGAGTTCGGCGTCGAGTTCGTGGCCCGCGCGGTCCGCTACTCGCTCGACGTGGGGAAGGGCCCGGGAACGGTCCACCACCTCGCCGCCATTCGGGAGCGGGCCGCGCGCCAACCCACCGGGGAGGCCGTCGAGGGGGTCGTCGACCGCCTCGTCGCAGCCGACGCCCGCGACCTCGTCCCGGAGGTCGGGACGAACGTCGTCGGCGCGACGCCGTTCGCGGAGGCGGCCGACGAATGCGTCGCCGTCGAGGGGCGGATCACCCGGACGGCGTCCGGGATCCGGCCGAACCGGGGGACGCGCTTCGGCGCGTCGAGCCACGTCGCGCGATTCCTGCTGTCGGCCCGCGAACACGACCCCGAACTCCGGTTTGCCGCCAACGTCCGGTTCGACGACCGGATCGAGTCGGCGCTGTCGGAACTGGACGCGCCAGCCATCGAGATCGATCGGTCGGCCGAGCCGTCGCCCGACGAGGAAGGGTCCACGATGGGCTGGGCCGCGGGGCACGCGTTCGGGGCGGCCGAGGCGACGCCCGCCGCCGTTTACGACCGGGGCGACGTCGGCAAGGAGGCGATGACGCGGCTGCTGGCGCCCGACCCGGAGACGTTGACGCGACGAGTCCTGGACCTCCTGCAGGGGGGAATGATACGGTAGCAGAGCGGCCCCGCCCCAATTCGGCGGGGACCTACCATGCTCGTGACCGTGGACAGTCACGCCTGCGTGATGAGTAACAACTAAGACCCTTCCTGTGGACATCAACTTACACACACGTTGATTGCCCATCAAGATCGGCGGATCGGTCGCTGATTGGGAAACGGACACGATACGCGGACGGGGGACGACGGGATGTCAAAAGGGAAATCACAGGCCAACGGCGAGCCAGCCACGAACGGACAGATCGATTCCGCAACCGACAGGCCGCCGGAGTACGTCTACGAACGGCGACCCTCCCGCGACGGGGAGTCGTACCTGGTACGGCCGGAGGACGACATCGAACCAGTGTTGAGCGTCGTCATGCCGACGCTCAACGAGGAAGACGGGATCGGCGAGTGCATCGACCGGATCGAAGCCGCCCTCGAAGACCTGGAAGTGACCGGCGAGATTATCGTCTCGGATTCCTCGGACGACCGGACGCCGGAGATCGCACGCGAACGGGGTGCCCGAGTCGTCGAACCAGACGAGGCCGGGTACGGCGCCGCCTACCAGTACGGCTTCGATCACGTCCGCGGCGAGATCGTGGCGATGGGCGACGCCGACACCACCTACGACTTCGGGGAACTGCCGAAGCTATTCGAACTGGTCGCGAGCGGCGAGGCCGACATGGCGATGGGCTCCCGCCTCGACGGCGAAATCAAACCCGGGGCCATGCCGGCGCTGCACCAGTACGTCGGCAATCCGCTGTTGACCCGCTTTCTCAACGCCTTCTACGACGCGGGGGTGAGCGACGCCCACTCGGGGATGCGCGTGATGACCGCCAGGGCCCTGGAGGAGATGCGCCTCGGTACCAGCGGGATGGAGTTCGCCTCCGAGATGATCATGGAGGCCGGCGCCCGAGACCTCGACATCGCCGAGGAGCCGATCACCTACCACGAGCGGGAGGGCGATGCGACGCTCGACTCCTTCGAGGACGGCTGGCGCCACGTCCGGTTCATGCTGGTCAACGCCCCGGGCTACCTCTTCTCGGTCCCGGGCGCGGTACTGGGCGCCGTCGGCGCCCTCGTGATGGCGTTTGCCCTGTTCGACGTCCAGTTCGGCGCCACCTCCTTCGGCATCCACTCGATGATCGCCGCCAGCATGCTCACCATCGCTGCCTTCCAGGTGGTCTCGCTCGGCGTCTTCTCGACGATCGCGGGCGATCCGATCCGGAAGCCCACCGATCCGGCAACGACCTGGATCACGGAGAACCTCACCCTGGAAAGCGGCGTCACCACCGGCGTGGTCGTGTTCGCGCTCGGAGCGGGGTACGCCACCTTCCTCGTCACACAGTGGGCCACAAGCGGCTTCACACAGGTCCCGCTTGTGATGAACGACATCGTCGCCTTCACCGCGATCTCGCTCGGGATGCAGATGGTCTTCTCCTCGTTTTTCCTGAGTACGATCGCCGCCGACGACTGAGGCGACGACGACGGAACTCACCTCGAAATCCGGCGGGCCCCGGGGTGTTCCCCGCGATCGCAGGCACCGCCGGTCTACCTCGCGTGTCCGAAGCCGATCACTGGTCGTGGATCGACGCTCTGGAGACGGAACCATCGTCGAAAGCGTCGTACAGTCGGTCTACCGTCTCGTCCGAGTGGGCGTCGGGGTCGAGGTGGAAGTGGGCGCTGGCCCCGTACCGGCGGAACTGCTCGCGACACTCCGAGAGAAAGTCCAGCAGGCGCTGCGTGGACGCGTACTGAAGCGCCACCGACAGCGAGTGAACGCAGACGACGATCCGGATCGGTGACTCGTCGAGCCACTCCAGAAGCCGAATCAGCCCGCGGCCGATTGCGGAGAGGTTCCCGGGCTCCTGGATGGGTTCGAACCGGAGTCGTAACCCTTCCGTCTCGGCGAGGCGCTCGACCGAACTGTGACCCTGGCCCCGCCAACCCACGCGCAACAGGCCCACCCGGTGGGGGGTCGGCGTCGCGCGGTCGGTCCATCGTCGAATGCGCCGCTCGGGCGACCGAACGTAGTCCACGTGGACGACGCCGAGAGGGACTTCGCGATCGGCGTCGTGCTCCACGTCGAGACACGCGGTCGCGCCGGACGCCGGTATCGCGGGACCCAGCACGAGAGTCGATCGGTCGTCGGTCCGAGAGGACATGTGATTTCTGTGGTGGGGAGACGGTTGACCGGCCCCACGGCGACTGCGACCGGCGAACAAGTCAATAAAATAATCTATCTGGGCCAAATTAACCTTTGTGATCGGCGCAGAATCCCGGGGTCTGGATAACGAGCGGGACGGAACCCGCCGTCGGTCGTCGGTTCCGACCATTTTTATCACTGCACACACGAGAGTACGCCGACATGCGATGGGGGCGCCGGTCGGGGGTGACGGCGGGGCTCGGAGCGACGTGTGCCGTCCTGGGCGCCGTCGGCGGCGCGCCGATCCTGCTGGTGGTCGCGGCCGCTCTGGGGGGGTGGCTGGTCGCCCACCAGTGGGGATACGTCGCCGAAACTGCGGGACTCGACGTCGAGGTGAGCCAGTCCGCACTCCGGTCGAACGTCGCCATCGACGAACCGGCGATTGTCAGGATCGGGATCCGGCTGTCCTCGACGTCGCCGCTCGCCATCGACGTCACCCCGACCCTGCCGGCCGCCGTCGACGTCGACGGCGATCGGTCGGGGCCGACGCTCCAGTCGGGCGACGTCGAAACGGAGACGGTGGTGCGGTTCCGGACGCCGGTCGCGGGCAGCCACGTCGTCGGAGCGCCGTCGCTCCGGTTCCGGGACCCCGGCGGGTTCGCCGTGGCGACGGTCGAACGAGGTGAGCCGGTCGAGGTGACCGTCCGTCCGAGGCGCCCCCACGAGATTCACGTTGGCGAGGGGGGGAGCCCGCTGGAATCGGGGTACGGCGAGCACGAGAGCGGGGGGCAAGGCGAGGGGATCGAGCCGATCGAGGTTCGGCCGTACGTGGCGGGCGACGACCTCTCGCGCATCGACTGGAAGGCGACGGCGCGGCTGCGGACCCCTCACGTCCGGGAGTTCGAGACGATGAGTTCCCACCGAACGGCGCTCGTCGTCGATCATCGGGCACGGCTGGGGCTCGGCCGCGAGGGGGAGACGGCCCTCGATTACCTCCGGGAGGTCGCGCTGGGGGTCGCGACCGACGCCGAGGCCAACGACGATCCGCTGGGGCTGTTCGCCGTCGGCGACGGGGGAATCACGGTGGCGCGGGATCCGGACACGAGCCGCAATCAGTACCGTTTCGTGGAACAGCGGCTCTCGACGCTGACCCCGACCTCGGAGGAAGGCTCTCCCGGAGCGGAGGGGGGCGTCGGTGTCGCCCGCGAACGCGACGGGCGCGTACAATCACGCGAGCCACGGGGCCGCGGGCTCGCCAGCCCGGCCCGCGCCCGGCGGCTCGCGTCGCGAACTGCCGGCGAGGACGGTGCGCTCGAATCGATGCTGGCTCCCTTCTTCGCTTCGACCGAGGGGTACGTTCACCGGCTGGCGGACCGCCCGCTGTTTCGAACCGTGCGGAGTCGCCTGACCCGCCTCGGGGGCCCACTGTGGACGGTGATCGTGACCGACGACGCCGACCACACCGAGATTCACGAGGCGGCCAAGGTGGCCCGCGGCGATGACGGCCGGGTCCTCGTTTTCCTCGCGCCGCGGGTCCTCTATGAACCGGGCGGCCTCGACGACCTCGACGGGGCCTACGAACGGTATCGCGATTTCGAGGCGTTCAGACGCCGCCTCTCGGGGCTCGAACGGGTCACGGCCTTCGAAGTCGCGCCGGGCGACCGTCTCGACGCGGTGCTCGCCCGACACCGGACGGCGCGGGGACAGATCCCGGGAGGCGACAGATCGTTCGGGGGCGTGGACAGCGACGTCCGCGGAGGACGATCGACGCCCGCCGACGGGGGTGGGCCGGAGTGATCGACGGCGCCGACCCCGCGGCGTACGACCCCACTGTCAGACGGGACGAGCGGCGGGCGGTCGCGACCGGGCTCCTCCCCGCAGCGGTCGTCGCCGTCGGCTTCGGCCTCGCCGCGGGGGTGGTGGGCGTGGCGATCGGGGTCGGACTGGCGCTACTCTGGCTCCGGCTCCGGGTCGAACTGGTTGCGACCGCGACGGCGCTGGCCTTCGCCGGGATCGGCGGCTCGTCGCCGCTCGCGTTCGGCCTAGTTGCCTGTGGCGTCGCCGGCCTCCTGGCGGTCGACCTGGCGGCCACGTGGCGGTCGCTCCGCCCGCTCGGCGCGTTCGTCGCCGTGGCCGCACCGCTCGGCGCGGCGGCGGTCGTCTACCCGGACGCCGGCGGCCGCTGGCTGGTCGCCGTCGCCGTCGCGGCGACGGTCGCGCTGCTGTCGTACGGTCTCCACCGGTATCAGTTGCTCTCGCTCGGCGTCCTGGGTGAGGAGACTGCCAACGGCGCGCCTGGGGCAGGGGAGAACGACGGGGGGCCGCGATGAGCGACGAGGGGGCCGTCGGCGCTGACCGGACCGGCGGCGGAGAACGGTCGGGGGACAGCGGCAGCGAGGAACGTCGCGTGGACGACGGCCGGGGTAGGGGGGCCGCGGACACCGACGCCGAGGGAGCGTCGACCGCCCGGGCGCTCGCCGAGCGCGAGAGCGACGAACTCGCGGTGCTGATCGAGCAGTTGCGGGCCGAGAACGACCGTCTCCGCGAGGGGTACGCCCGGGCTCGCCGCGTCGAACACCGGCGGACGGCGCTCGGCCTCGCGCTCGTCGGCGGGGCCGGAGTCCTGGCCGGGGTGGCGTTCCCGGCGGCGCGGGAGGTGCTGTTCGTGCTCGCGGCGATCGGACTGTTCGGTGCCGTGCTCACCTGGTATCTTACGCCGGAGCGGCCGGTGTCCGCCACGGTCGGTCGGTCGGTGTACGACGCGGTCGCGGACACCGGATCGCGGCTCCGGGACGAACTCGGCCTCCAGGACACGTGCGTGTACGCGCCCGTCGAGGACCGGGGCGTGGGCGTCCCCGTCCGGCTGTTCGTCCCGCGGTCGCCGGGCTACGAGCTCCCGGACCCGGCGGAGCTGGACGACCTGTTCGTGCTGCCGGAGGCCGAACACCGGCGAGGCGTCGCGCTCGACCCGTGCGCTGGAGGCACGGTCGCGGAGTTCCGCCGGACGACGACCGAACCGGTCGCCGACGAGCCGGCACCGCTGGCCGCCCAACTGAGCGACGCGCTGGTCGAGGGGTTCGAACTCGTCGACCGGGCGGATCCGGAGGTCGACGCCGCATCGCGCCGGATCACGTTCGTCGTCGAAGGGGGGGTGTACGGCGAACCGACCGCGTTCGACCACCCCGTCGCCTCGTTCGTGGGTACCGGCGTCGCGCTCGGGCTCGACCGGGCGATCACCGTCGAAACCGAGCGCGGGAGCGACGGGGCGTTCGTCACCTGCCGCTGGTAAGCAGTGGGCGACTCAGAAGGGCGTGTCGGCGGCCGCACGTAACTGCTGGAGGCCGCTCCCGAGGAGATACAGCGTCGCGGCCGCCAGGAGGACGACACCGACCAGCCACGAGAGCCCGGGGAGCGGCGAGTCGACGACGCCGTGGAGGTGATCCGCAAGCAGTTCGACCTGGAGGAGCAGCAGGGCGAGTGGCACCAGGAGGACGGCGACGCCGCGACGCACCGTTCGCCGTAGCTCGGACCTGGACATGGCGGCGGCGACGCCCGGCGACCTGAAAGACCTACCGGTGGCCCGACCCGTGGGCTGTGGGACTGTGGACCGATCGCGTCGGTGCAGACCGGTTGGGGGTCCGTTCGTCCCTCGACACACCGGAGAGCCGGGCGTCCGTCGACGGCGCCGTCACGTTCACCCAGAGGTGGACCTCCCGGTAGGCGGTGTCGATCGAGGGGTCGTCGGGTGGGTCGCCGCGGTAGAGGAGATAGGTGAGCCGGAGTCGTTCACCCGTCATCTCGGGGGCGAGTTCGTGTCGGCGGTGCCAGGTCTCGTTGTCATCGAGCGTCGGGGAAAATCGCCGTAGCTCGGTCGAGTCGAGGACAGTCGTGGAGTTGTTTGCCACGCGGACGTCCTGGATCTCGACCACGACGCTGTAGGAGACGGTCTCGTGTTCGTGGTTGCCGACACCGACGACGAGCGACTGTGGCGACCCGGCGACGAAGTCGGTCGGGTAGCCGTCGGCGACCAGCTCGCCCGTCTCGTTCTCCGTGAGGAGGTACAGTTCGGTGAACGCCTCACCCTGCTTGGGGACCGCGACCGCGTACCCCACGCTCCCGACCGCGAGGAGGACGCTGACGACCAGGAGGACGTTCAGCGCGAGGTCGGCCCGCGTGTCCGGTTCGAGCAACTCCGCGCGTGCCCCGTCGAGCCAGCGCCGATACGGGACGCGGAAGCGATCCTCGGGTGGAAGGGCCTGCCGGCGTCGAGCCCCGACGTACGCCGCGACGACGGTGACCCCGCCGACCGCGACGAGGATGGGGACCAGGCGGATCCCCCACGGGGTGAAGTTGAGCACCAGCCCCACGAGGGGGACGATGGCGATGCTCGTCCCGAAGGACAGCGCGACGCGCTCAATGCCGTCGATGCCGGCGTCCCCTGTCGGCGTCATTCCCCCGGCGTCACTGTCGCTCGCGTCACCGTCGCTGCCGTCCCTCTGGTCCACGTCGCCGTTTCCGGGCCCCGATCCGGCCTCGGGAAAGAGCGCGGCGACGAAAGCGTAGCCGGGGACGAGCAGGACGAAGGGCAGGCCGACGACGACCCGGAGCGGCGTCTCCCTGACCCCGGGAACCAGTGCCGCGGCACACGTGAGCACGACGATCGCGACGACCGCGGTGAGGTCCGGCGGGAACGTCCGTACCGACCGGGGCAAGAGGGCGCGCCAGCCGGGGCCTTCGCTCATCGTCAGGGGACAGACGGGGGGCGAACAAAAATGAGTCGGTCCCCCGCTGAATTCGGGACGACACCCGAGGGGGGTCAGTCGTCGGCGGACCCGGGCCGGTCAGGCGCCTCGGGATCGTCGAGGACGACGCTCGCACTGTCGAGAGCATCGTCGGCGAGGTCGTCGGTGCCAGGTCGCGGGGAGAAGGCGGCCCGCTCGTACAGTTCGGTGAGGCGCTGGAGGGCCCCGCGGCGGCGGTCGTCGAGGGAGTCGGCGTAGTCCGCGAACAGTTCCCAGTGGGTCAGCGACGGGTCGCGGCCGAGCTCGGTCGCCAGCCGCTGCCGCGTGGCCCCGTAGGCGACGACGATCGCCTCCTCGGGACGCCCCTCCGCGATCCGTTCGCGGGCCGCCGCGAGCGGTGACCGGGGGTCGGACCCGGACGGCTCGATCGGGTCCACGTCCGGGTCGGCGTCACCACCGGGGCCGTTCGCTGTCGATCCGGAGTCCCCGGACGGGCGACCGGATCCTCCGGGAAGCCGGCCGAGGACCCCCGCCAGCGATCCGAACCCGCGCCCATCGGTCACCGCCAGGGCGACCGCGACCCCGACCACCAGGACCGCGAGCGCGACGCCGAGCAGTTCCCCAAGCCCGAAGGCGTCGCCGAGGGCGGAGAACCCGCCGATTCCGGCCCCGTCACCGGTCGCGGCGCCGTCGCCCGCAGCGTCACCGGCACTCCCGGCGGGCGGAACGACGACAGCCGTCTCGTTCGGGGCGAGGTTGCCACCCTCCGGGGCGTAGGCGACCGACAGTTCGGCCGATCGGTTCGCCGGCAGCGCGGACAGCGACACCGCCGTCGCGAACTCGCCGTCGGCGCCGGACCGCGCAGTCCCGACGGTCTGCTCGCCCCGTCGGACGAGCAGGCGCCCCTCGGGAACGCCGTCGCCGGCCGCGGTCAGCTGCCCGGAGACGCGTGCGGCGTCCGGGCCGATCCGGGTTGCCGACGCCGTCACCCGCGACTGCGTGGTAGCGACCTCGACGGACGCCGAGACGGGCGCGGCCTCGATTGCCCTGTCGTCGAGGGGGACCGTCACCGCGAGCGAACGCTCGCCGGCGGGGACGGCCGCCGGCAGTGAGTCCTCGACCGCGAAGCCGCCGCGGTCGTCGGTCGTTACACGTCCGACTTCGACGCCGCCGACCGACACCGCGACCGGAATTCCCGGGACGGGCCGGTCCCCGGCGACGACGCGACCCCGCACGTCGACCGGCTCCCCGAAGCGCGTCCGGTTCGGCACCCCCGCCGGCTCGACGGTCGCCGTCGTGGTCCGAACCTCGACCGTCGCCGAGGCGTTCGAGACGGCATACAGCGAGTCGGGCGACGGGCGGTAGCCGGCCGTCACCGTGACGGTGCCGGTGCGGGCCGTCGTCGGGCGGTAGGGGACGGCAAAGCGCCCCTCCGTGTCGGTGCGCATCGCCAGCCGGTCGTCGGGCGCGACGACGACCACGGTCCGGTTGACGAGTGGCTCCCCCGCCGCGGTCGTCAGGCGGCCGGAGAGGGCGGCGGGATCGTCGAAGGCAGCGCTCCCGGCGTCGCCGCCGAGCGTGAGGTTCGTCGGCTCGAACTCGGCCGCCTGTACGCTCTCGGAAGTCCGGGAGGCGTTTGTCGCAATCTCGGTCGTCGCGTCGATGGCCGGATCGAGCGTCATCGAGGAGTTCCCCGCGAGGACGTCGAAGTTCCGGCGGAGCCGATCGGCGCTCTCGTTGACGCGCTCTGCGCGGCGGCGCAACTCGCGGGCCAGGTCCCGCGCCCGGCGGTCCTCGCCCGCGGCTTTGGCCTCCCGGTACGCCTCCCGGGTCTCGCGGAACTCACGCACCCGGTTTGCGAACTCCTGCTGTTGGCGGCGAGTGTCGTTGACAACCCGGCTCGCGTTGTCGTCGCCACCGTCTTCGGTCTCTCCTGCGAGGTCGACGAACCGCGACGCCCAGTCGGGGTGGTCCTCGTCGAGGCGGTCACAGACGTAGTCGCTGCCGGCCTGGATCTGCTCCGCGCAGTCGACGTGGATCTCTCCCATCCGGCCCGAGAGCCACTGCTGGAGGTTCTCCAGGTCGCCGGGATCGTCGACCGTCTCGGGATTTTCGTGCCGGGGGACGGTCGCGTTTGCCCCGTCGGAGTCGTTCGTCGGCGTCGTCGCCTGGGCGGGCGCGTCGCCGTCGAACGCGGCGGGAGCGGTTGCACCGACGGCCCCCGCGTCGCCGGCGGCGCTAGCAGGCGGAAGCCGGGCGTCGACGCTGGCGGCGCCGCCGAGGCCGAGGGCGATCGGTCCCGCGACGACGAGTACTGCCAGCGCCAGCCCTGCCATCGACGGGGTCCGCGCGGGCGCGATCACGTGCGACATCGATTATCGGGTGAACGACAAGTGCGTTCCGATCCGGCGGGTGACCCGTCCGTCGATACCGGCCGGATCACTGTCGGGCTTTACCCGTCGTCGTCCGCGTCGTCAACGGGCTCGGTGCTCGGTGTGGTGTCGCCACCGTGAGCGGAGTCTGTGGCGCGGTCGCCGTCCGTCGGCGTGCCGACGTCGCCACCGTCGCCGACCGCGGCGGCCGCCGACGCCTGGTCAGACGCGTCGGGCGGCGTCACCGTCGCCAGGACGTCCCGGATCACCTCCCGGGGTTCGACGTCGCTGAGTTCGGCGTCGGTCGACAGCACCAGCCGGTGTGCCAGCACTCGCTCGGCGAGGGCCTTGACGTCGTCCGGGATGACGTACTCCCGACCCTCGATCGCGGCCCGCGCCTTCGCCGCGTGGAGGTACGTGATCGCCGCCCGTGGGGAGGCACCGAACTCGACGTCGGCGTTGCTCCGGGTCGCCCCGACCACGTCGAGGACGTAGTCCCGGACCGTCGGGTCGACGTGTACCTCCGCGACGGTGGCTTTCGCCTCCGCGATGTCCTCGGCCGAGAGTCGACGCTCGACGTCCTCGGGCCCGAGATTCGGCTCGTCGTTGAACCGGTCGAGCAGCTTGGTCTCGCTCGCCCGGTCGGGGATCCCGACCACGAGCTTCAGGTGAAAGCGGTCGCGCTGGGCCTCGGGCAGGTCGAAGGTCCCCTCCATCTCGATGGGGTTCTGCGTGGCGATGACCATGAACGGTGAGGGGAGTTTGAGCGTCTCCCCCTCGACTGTCACCTGGCCCTCCTGCATGGCCTCCAGCAGCGCGCTCTGTGTCTTCGGCGTCGCACGGTTGATCTCGTCGGCGACGACGACGTTCGAGAAGATCGGCCCCTTCTGGAGGTCGAACTCGCCGGTTTGTTCGCGGTAGATCTTCGTCCCGGTCACGTCGGCCGGGAGCAGGTCCGGCGTCATCTGGATGCGTCTGCTCTCGAGGCCCACGATGCGAGCAAAGAGGTTGGCGATGGTCGTCTTCGCGATCCCGGGAACGCCCTCCAGGAGGACGTGCCCGTCGGTCAGAAACGCGACGGTGAGTCCTTCGAGAACCTCCTCGTTGGCCACCAGCACCCTGCCAGCCTCGTCGCGTACGGCTGCGAACAGCTCGGCCGGGTCACTCATCTTCATCCGATAGATCCTCGTCTTTGATAAGGGCTGCTACTGCCCGCTCCGCGTTTTCGCCCACCTCCGTGGGGGCTCGTGCGGCGACCCCACGGCGGAGTCGCTCCCGGGAGGGTCGGTACTCGACCACCCGGTCCTCGTCGAGCCACGAGCGGATCCGATCGAGCGAGGTGCCGACGGCGACAACGATCCCGACGCAGCCGATCCCGACCGTCGCGAGCAGCCACGGCGTTCGACGGAGCGCCAGCACGACGGCGGACAGGGGCGGCACGCCGCCGGCGTGGGAGTAGTCGAGCAGGACGTCGGGCCGGTCCGAAAACAGCGCCCGGACGAACGCGCGATTCCCCGGACGTTCGAGCATCGCGTTGACGAACAGGCTGGGATCGCTCGCGACGACGACCTGCCCCTCGCCGACCCGCTCGATCGCGACGACCGGCCGTCGGGCCATCGTCTCGGCGTCGTCGAGGTCGCCGTTTCGGTTTTTGTCCAGGTAGGCGTACCGCGACGTCTCGACGAGGACCCGCGCCTCCCCGGGACGGAGCACCGAGCCGTGGTTGAGCGTGAGCGCCGGGACGTTCCGCGTGAGCGGCGCGTCGGCCACGTTCGGTGCGACGATGAGGCTCGGCGAGCGGAAGTGCTCGCGCTCGTCCCGGACGAGTCGACCGTCGATCCGCACCCCGACGCCGAGGTCGGCGAGCAACGCGTTCGAGCGGGGGCCGAAGTCGTCGGCGACGACCAGCCGTCCTCCCTCGCGGACGAACCGACGCAGCCGGGCCGCCTCGGCGTCGCCGTACGGCTCGTCCGGCGAGAGGACCACCGCCACCGTCCCGTTCGGATCGACGTCGCCGTACGCGGTCGTGGCAGTGATCACGGCCGGTTCGGCGCCCGCGGCGGCCGCCTCGGTCTCCAGGTCCGACGCACCGTCCCAGGCCGGGTTGTACGCACCGAACGCGGACGCGGAGGTGGACGCGGCCCAGACGCCCGCGACGGCGACCGTGATCACGAGCACGACGAGCAAAACGCGCGGGTAATCGAGGTCGGGAGGCCACCCGTCATCGCCGCCACGCGGGCCGGCCATCAGAACACCCCCGGCGGCAGGATGGCGAGGATCCGGCGGACCACCACGTAGCCGAAGACGGCGAGCCCCGCGAGGATGAGCCACTTCAGCCGGCGACGCCACCGTGGCGTGATCCGGAACGGCGCGGTGAGTTCGACGACGACGAGAAAGCCGATCAGCGACACGACGAAAAACAGCTCGTAGGTCAGCGATTCGAGTAGCGCCAGCACCAGTGCAGCCGCGAGCATCCACGCGAGCTGGGCGTGGACGAACCGACGCCGCCGACGCACCCTCATATCGGATGGTTCGTCCGGTCGCATTAGAAGCTGTCGACGGAGCTGACGGGCTAGTCGGTTTGCTGGAGCGTGTCGAGAACCCTGAGCGAGAGGTCGTCGGCCGAGATGTCGCCGTTCCGGTACTCCTCGAACCACTCTCGCTTTGCGTACCACGTTCCGCGTTCGGAACCCTCCTCGTCGTGGATGGTCGCATCGAGGCGGTCGACGTCCCACCCCGCGTCCACTTGCCGGTAGAATCCCCCGGCGATAGCGCCGATCTGTCCGCCGAGTTGCTGGTACCCCTGTTTGGTCGTCACGTACCGAAGGGTGACGCGTCGATCGTCTACCGCGATCGCCTCGATCCGGTGGACGGTCTCGCCGAGAAACCGCCGGAACTCGGACCGGTAGGTCGTCGGGGTCGCGGTCAGCGTCGAAGTCGGCGTCGGAGCCGCCGTGGATCGACTGGCGGCGTCGGTCTCGGGCGTCGACGAGTCGTTCGGCGTACCCCCCCCACAGCCTGCCGTGCCGACGAGCAACCCGACGCCCACCGCCCCCAGAAAGCCCCGTCGGTTCATACCTGCCCATCGGTAGGGACGCATTTCAACGTTCGGTGCTCGGAATACCTATCGAAAAATCTATGCGAGGAGACGGCCACCTCGTCCGCCGTTATCAAATTTAATATTATATATTTACCGTCGATGAAGAGATCCCTCGGGAGCGGTCACGACTGGCAGTAACGGCGACATAACCGCCCGCTCTCCGGTACGGCTTCGAGAAGCCACGTCGTCGCTTGTGCGATCAGACAGATATATAGGTAGAGAGCGGTCTCTCGGATAGAATCTGTAATTCAGTCGGTTGGTTCGGAGTAACGGCAAGGTAGTATCAGGTACTGTTCACAAATCTTTTAGTGATGCTGTCAGATGTATAGATCATGCAAGCAGGGGCCAGTCACAGGACCAAGTTACTCAGCGTCTTTCTGGCGTTCGTGACCGTACTTTCGGTCGTCGCCGGAGGGGCCTCGGCAGGGGGGGCACTCGCTGACGGAGGGGACGGGGACCCCTCGGTCACGGCGCCCTCGGTCGCCGAACCAACTACGGGCGGGGCGCCCCCGCCGGTAGCGCAGTTCCAGTCGGACGAACTGCGGACCGTCGACAACATCAACGTCTGGGAGCGTGCGGTGTTGCCGTTCCGGACCGAAACGACCAGGGACGGCGTCGCAACGACCCTCGAAGCGCCCGGCACGCTCCGGGCCGAGACGAGCGATGCGAGTTTCGACCTGTACAAGGATCGGTTCGCAGTGTACAACGAGACCGGTCAGATTTACCTGACCTTCGACGCGATGCGCGCACAGAAGGGTGATACGCTGCTCCAGAACGAGTCGGTCCAGTTGATCGCCGCCAAACTGGAGCAGGGGGCCGCTGCGCCGACAGACGTCTCGGATCTCCCGGATCTGCTGGCCTCGGAGGACACCGACGCCCGGATCGCGCTGAACACGTCGCTCCAGGGACTCGGTCCGCACACGTTCGTGGACTCGCCGTTCGACTCCGGCACGTTCGTCTACATCCTTTCGGTCACTGACGCCGGAGACGGATTCGACCAGTCTGCCCCCACCAACGTCACCCTCGGCGACAACGAAGAGGTGACGCTCGTCGGTGCCGACGTTGCGGCGGTCCAGCAGGGCCCCTCGACCGTCGAGGCCCAACCCGGGCGACAGGACGTCGTGCCGCGCGGGGGCGAGGCGACCTTCGACGTCGAGACGTCCGACCTGGGCACGGACGTCGATCACACGGTGGTGCTCATCAACGAGACCGATCTGCAGGAGCGCCGCGCAGTGTTCAACCTCACGCCCACGCCGACCGTACTGGAGACGAACATCGGCGGCTTCGAGGGGACCTCCGACGTGGAGTCGGGGACGAATGTCTTGGGCCTGGGCACTGGGGGATCGAACTCCTTCTCCGGGTTCGTGTCGTTCCGTGACATCGTCACGTCGGTCGACTCGGGGCTGGAGGGTGACAACCTCGACGTCAGCTACCTCGCCGGATCGTCCCCGGTCGACGCCTCGATCACGAGCGTCCAGGGGAACAGTAGCGACGAGATCACCGTCGGCACCTCGGACGCCTGGGACACCGGCCAGTACCGGTGGGTGCACATCGCCTCCGCACACGACGGCGAGGCGACGGTGACCAACGGCGGCACAGTCGACGTCCGAAAGAGCCAGCAACTGGACATCGAGGCCAACACCTCGATCACCCCGAGGGGACAGCCCGTCAGGTTCACCGTTGGATTCGCCGACGGAACGCCGGTCGAGAACTCCGTCGTCTCGATTGGTAGTAAACGCGTGCGCACGGACGCGAACGGCGTCGCGGTCGTGAAGCTCGACCAGGAGGGGACCTACACGGCTGACGCGGGCCTCGAACCGACCGCGGACACCGCCTACATCAACGCCACCACGCAGATCGAGGTGGCGCCGCCGGGCGTCTCGGTGGGTGACGTCCGACTCTCGCCGGACACGATCAGGTCGAACGAGCCATTCGGAGTGGACGTCGACCTCGCGAACGGCGACGCGATCCGCCGCGACGTGGAACTGCGGGTCAAGCTGAAGGACGGATCCAGCGTCGTGAAGAGCGCTACCGGGACCACCTCCCTCGCCGCCGGGGAAGCGGCGACCGTCTCCCCGGGCGGACTCGCCGAGATCTATCCGGGTCAGGGTCAGACGGGAGAGTTCACCGTCGAGGTGAACGTCAGCGTCGACGGGGGCCAGGTCGCGTCCGTCGAGCGGCAACTGCAGGTCAACGGCGTGTCCCTGATGGAGTACTCGAACCAGAGGATCCTGAACTCCTCGGGCACTCAGCTATCCGACGGTGATTCCGTCGAGGCAGGCGAGCCGATCGAGGTCATCGTGGATATCCAAAACCGCGGCAACGGCACCGGGCCGTACAACGCGGCGCTGATCGCCGGACCGGATCTAGAGAACGATTCGGGGAACTTCCGGATCGTCAGCTGGAAGAACGGTACTCTCCAGGTGACGGACACGCCGAGGGAGTTGTCGTTCACCACCACCCTGCCGAGGTCCGCCGACGTGGCCGTCGTGGGGGCGAACCCGCCGGGGAACGCGACCATCCCACAGCAGGTCATCGTCAACCAGATCGCAGGGGTCAACGTCGAGTCGCTCTCGGTCAACGAGACCGACGTGACCTACGGTAACGACGTGCAGATCAACTACACGCTCTCGAAAGATGGCGGCGATCCGGCGTTCGTGCCGCTCATCGTCGATGGAACCAACGTGACGGCGATCAAGGTCTCCCCCAGCGGAACGACGAGCGGGTCCTACACCGTCACCAACCCCGAGATCAAGCGCCACACGGTCTCCCTCTCCGGGAACGAAACGTCCTTCGTCGTGCGAGGGTCCGACCTGGTCGCCGAGGTGAACGCTCCTGACACGGTGACCAGCGAGCGCGTCACCGTCGAAGCCGTGGTGTCGAACGTCGGCGGTGCGGACGCCTCGGGGGTCACCGCCCGACTGCAGATCAAGGCGGACGACCCGGACGCGGAGTGGCAGACGCTCCGGTCCGACACGGTGGGCTACGCATCCGGGCAGACCGGCTCGGTAAACGAGACGTTCACGCGCAAGGACTGGAACTACTCCGTCCGGGTGCAGGTCGACCAGGTCGAGAGCGAACCCGACAGCCGACTCGGTAACAACCAGGCGGTCCAGGCCATCAACGGCACGCCGCTCGCGAACGGGACGGTGCAGGATGTCAACGGCGGGCCGCTCGCCGGCACGACCGTGCTCTCGCTCACCGAGCGCGACACGGGCGCGTACAACGTCACGGGACCGAACGGCGAGTTCACGGTTCCGATCGAGTACAACGGCGGGGACCAGGGCATCATCTACGCGGACACCACCGACCCCACGGAAACGCCGGTCGGGTTCGAGCGCAACGGCGTGCCCGACATCTACGCGCTCGGGGCCACTGACGGCACCGTGGAACTCGTCGACCTCGGGGTGAACCAGCTCGCGGACGCGCGGACGATCGACGTGACCGTCGTCGACCAGAGCGGCGCCCCGGTCGGGAACGCGAACGTGACGTTCGTCCACGATGCAAACGGCGGCAACGCCGCGTTCACGAACTACACCACCGACGCCGGCGAGGCCGTCACCGGCGCCGACGGCGAGTCGGGCATGGAGATGCCGACTGACGGAACGGTCAAGGTGCTCGTCGAACCGCCGGAGAACCAGCCGCGGTTCATCGACCAGGTGTACACGCGCCGGTTCGCACCGCTGTCCCAGGACGAGTCCCTCACGATCCGGCTGGCCGAGGGGCCGGATCTGCGGGCCGGAGTCGACGTCGACAGCCCCCAGCGGATCCGTGACTCGCCCAACGCGACGATCACGGTCGCAAACGACGGGCTCCAGAACGTCACGCGGAACTTCGTCGTCAGCGTAACCGCCTCCGGCGAGCGGCGCAAGAGCGACGGATCGGTCGTCTCGAAATCCGAGACCTACCGCGAGGACATCTCCTCGACGATCAATGGGCGCGAGTACGCGAACGTCGGAACTGGCAACGTGACCACGTTCGACGTCAACCTCACCTCGTTCGCCAAGCGGCTGTTCCCCGGACCGAAGCGCAACGGGAACGTTCGGGTCCGGGCCGAGGTCGACGTGAACGAGCAGGTCACGACCGAAATCGACCGGTCGAACAACGTCGCCGTCAACGACACGCTGGTCACCTACAGCGACATCGAGGCGGGGGTCAGCGCCCCCGATACGGTGGTCCAGTACACCGACGACACGGTGCTCGCGATCGCACGGAACACCGGATCGACCACGAGCCAACAGCACACGCTCGACGTCACCTTCCCGGACGGAACGACCGAAACGAAGACGGTCAAACCGCTCGCTCCGGGCGGGCGCCGGACGTTCTCGGTCGAGCACACGTTCACCCAGAGCGGCACCGGCGACGTGACCGTCGAGGTCGACGACAACGAGTTCCCGCGGAACAACACCGCGACGACTGACGTCTCGGTGGAGCCGATGGACGTCACGATTAGGCGGGTCGCGACTCCGTCGAACGTCACGAACGAGTCGTCGTTCTACGTCGAGGCCCGGTTCAGCGCGAACCAGACCGAGAACGTCTCGGCGGTCGCCGACTTCGGTGGCCACTCGGCGCTCGACCCGGTCAATCCCGAGAGCTGGAACGACCAGAAATCTGCCGTGAACTTCACGGCCGACGACGGCGCCAACGCGGTCGCCTGGAACGTGACCGCCTCGGCGGACAAGGACGCTACCAGCCGGTCGATCAACGAGTCGATCGACGTCTCGATCGAAGCCCAGGACGACGCGATCGCCCAGAACACGCCGTCGGCCTCCGACACGGCGACGGCGGCGACGTCGGTCGACGTTCCGGTGCTCCGGATCGTGAACACGTCCGCCGGCCAGGTGTCGGCCAGCGGCTACACAAACGCCGTCGAAGTCGACATCAACACCGTCAACGAGACGATCGACAGCAAGAGCGTCACGACGTACAACCACACGCTGAACGTCAGCCTCCAGGCGGGGACCAGAGGACGGTCGCTGAGCGGACTCCAGTACCTGTTCTCGTACCCCTACGGCTGCGTCGAGCAGACGACGAGCCAGATGGTGACCGCGCTCCGGGTCGACCAGTACTACCGGAACACCGACACCACCTCTGGGCCGACGACCTACGACGACCGCGACAGGGCTAACGACACCATCCGGCAGGGCCTGAACAAGCT
>Ga0207720_100431_pt1 | contig 29125 bp, 27 predicted proteins | sample A23P2SouthBayCA_2_FD_187751 | JGI IMG/M metagenome (GOLD analysis project Ga0207720, IMG submission 187751) | Aerobic enrichment media microbial communities from Eden Landing Ponds, California, USA - A23 E3 (2) (SPAdes) | ecosystem: Environmental > Aquatic > Marine > Unclassified | place...
AGCGCTCGGCTGGTATCGGCAGTTCCGTGAAATCGTCCTTATGTTCGCAATCTCGAACATAGAACCGCTTTGTGAGCCACTCTAACCCCAACTCAGGATCTATTCAACACGTCAGAGTCATCATCTTCTGAAACCTCAACTTCGGGCGTTCGCGGCTGTTTCGAGACCATCTATAACCTGCAGTGGTTCGAGGATCAGCAAAACAATTTGCCCCTAACGGTGTGAGAAGGTGGGGCAGAGATATTATCTCAATTAGCGCAATATATTTATAAATGAGTTGCGTATTTTGAGACAGAGTGCTTTCAGAGTCGGAATTCGCCGTCCTCTCACATCTGAGCACGCAAGCGGATGAGAGCTTGGTACAGCGGGAGTTAGCTGACGAACTCGGTTGGGATCCCGGTCATACGTCTCGTGTCGTGACAAGGCTCGCAGAAACTGGGTTGATCATCAGGGAGCAGCAGCAGGGAAAGTATCGGCTTGCACTGTCGAACGCCGAGCCGGCCCAACGGTTCGCCGATATCGCACGCGAGTTCCCACACGTCGATTTCCCAGATATTCTCGCTGGATCCACGATCCAGATCCTGTATTATTTGGATACTGGACGAACCGCATCGGAGCTCACAGAATGGACTGACGTGAGTCGAGCAACGGTTTATCGCCGGCTCAAACGGTTACGGAACGTCGGAATCGTCACGAAACGCGACGCCCGGTTTGCTCTGACGGAGCAGTTCGAAGAATTGGCAGCGTTTGCGCGGTCACTTGTCCATCACGTACATCGACAGGAAGCGAGTGATCATGCTACTGGCGTTCGGCTTATCTGGACGGATGTAGACGAGTATCTGTTCAGTTGCCGGACAGATGTGACTGCATCACTGTTTCAGCAGACTGGCCCGGGTGCGCTTGATCAGTACGGAATCGAGCTGTTAACGCGTGAAGAGCAGTATTATTTCCGCTCCGAGGAGCGAACGGAACTCACTCCTGACGACCTCGTGTGTCACTTGCTGCTGATTGATGACGGCGCTCGGTATCGATCGTATTGCCTGTTACTGATTGCTGCCTGCGAGATTGACGCAGACACACTCACGCGGACAGCCAAACGGTACGGTCGAGAAGCCGAGATTGATCTCAGTAAAATCGTCCAAGAGCTCTGTGCGTATCTCGACTCTGACGGCGCGGTGTCCGGAGAGAAGCTTCCTGAATGGGACACGTTCAAATCGACGGCCGCTGACTACGACATATTCGTATGACGCCTCGCCCACAGTTCGATTCCACGTATATCGAGGCGGAACTGCAGGAACTCGGAGCTACGCTACACGCCGAAGTCACGGCATTTCTGATCGGTGGTGGGGCGATGGCGTTTCGAGGGCTGAAGGACACGACCAAGGATATCGATCTGGTGGTCACAACCGAGACGGCCTTCGACCGGTTACTCGCCGCGTTGGATGACCAAGGATACGAGGAAGTCTCCGAACTCGATGAGACGTATCAACAGTTGGGAGCCAGACTGTGTGTCGAAAATGACGATGGGTGTCGGATCGACGTCTTCAACCGACAGGTCGCCAACAAACTCCTCTTCAGCGACGGGATGCGACAACGAAGCGAGGCGTACCTCACATCCAACCAGTTGTCTGTCCAGTTAACCGCACTAGAAGATATTTTCCTGTTCAAATCAGTCGCCAAGCGCCCGGACGACATTGATGATATGAATACGCTGGTGCAGACGAGTCTAGACTTCGAAGCAATAGAGCGAGAAATCGCAGCACAAATCGAGTTATTGGATGGAAAGCAATTCACGACGCACATCCGCGAATCGCTCGATACGTTGTACGACCAATACGAGGTACAAACACCGCTCGAAGACGTTTTCGATGAGTACTACGCGCAGTATATGCATGAGTTGGAAGTCAGACTCGTGTTGAGTGAGGATGAGCCGATGTCGGTCGAGGCGATTGCCGAAGAGCGCGGTCTCGATCGGAGTCACGTTGTAGAGCAGTTAGAGCAGCTCAAAACGTACGGGTACGTCGAACAGACCGACTCAGGGTTCGTTGATACGGGGAAGCGCGATGCGTTTAACGAATAAATTTAGGAATCACGGGCCGTTTCCCGCTCTTGGAGAAGTTCTCGAAGGTAGGCGGTTGCTGCGACACCAACGTTGATTCCCCAGACATAGTCCTCCTCACCGAAGGCAGCCGTGCCTGCCATTCGGTGCGTACAGCCGTCAACAAGGGTAAGACGGATACAGTTGACCACGTCGTCTTCACCAAATCGGTCGAGAGCATCCCTAATGTACCGATCGAAATGACCATCTGGATGATCGGTCGGTCGCGGATCAGCAGCTCGTTCTAACGCCCGACTGATGACCGTATCAACCGATGGGTGTTCTGGGACCTCCGTATTCTCTTGAACACGATACTCCTCGGCAGAATCCATACCGAGACGTACGAGCGCACAGTCTAAATATTAGCGACTGGCCAAAATGAGTGCCAAAGCTACCAATTCCCGACGTCGTTTTTGACCGTGTATCTCTTCCAGTAGGCTTTCTCAACGGTCCGGAGGTCGTAGCCTCCTGGGTTTCGATCCTGTAATGCCTGGAGGATCTTTGGGTAGTCGGAAATCCCCATTGTTCGGTCTTTATCAAGAAATTCGTCCATAAGATAGCGGTCTCCGACTGCGTAATTCTCCGGATCGTAGAACGTGAGGATGGCACTCGCGGTTGCAGCCCCGACGCCCGGAATGGAGTCAAGAGTGCTAGCTTGCACCTTCGGGTCTTCAACGAGTAGTGCCGTTTCAGTCACCTTTTCGATAAACTCTTCGGGAAGCTTGCGGACTTTTTCGATATTCCCACTCCGACGACCGTCTTGGGCGTCTAATTTCCATCGGATAGCATCTACAACTTCGTCTTGAGTCAGATAGCCTCGATCGTGGAGCGCAGTATAGAGGTCATCCTGGATGGCGTGTAGTCGTTGTTCATATTCGTCATCGTACCGTTTGCTCCACTTCTCAATGTCGTCTTTGTCCATACACCCCACATGCATTCTGTCCGATAATAGTATCTTACATCGTGATGTCGAAGCTGATCACTGCTCGTGGGTTCCAATGCAGACAACCATCAAATAATATTAAAAAAAGAGTTCTTCAGCCGATTCTACGATGGTTCTGTGGAGACGGATTACAGATTGTCCAAGTAATCCCTCCGTTGTTCCATCCGTTCTTGCTCCGTACGGCGGTCGTAGTGCTGCTCAATGACCTTCGGGCTGACATTTGCTCGGTCGCTAACGACCTTGTCTGGCATGTCGCTGTTCAGGCTGTGCGTGATGCTTCCACGACGGATGGCGTGCGGGCTCACACTTGATGGGCACTTCGAAGCGGCGTCTCGCGTGTTTGCCTCGCAGTCGTCCGGGTCGCGGTCGTGTGGACACTCGTCCCCATAGGAACAGGGACGCGTCCACCGGTACACGTACATTCGGAGCGTCGTCTTCTGTAGTCGGCCTTCACGAGAGGCCAGTAACGGCTCTCTGCCGTGATCGTCGGTTACATCGGGTCGCTTGTTGGTTATCCAGTCGTCGAGCAGCTCGCAGATGTCGTCCGAGAGAGCGACGAGTCGTTCACCATCGCCCTTGTTTTTGATCGGCGTATCGGTGTCCGGCCGATGCCGAACTTTAACGTACTGCTCGTCTGCGTTGTAGTCGTCGACATCCATCGCGTGAACGCCGCCGACTCGCATCATCGTGTGCCACATCAACGTGAGCGCGACGTGCTGTGGACCAGCGTACTCGTACTTTTCTAAGTGTGAGAGCACCGAGGATGCATGGTCGCTATCAAGCATCACGTCCCGAGAGTTCTCGTCTGCCGTGATCGTCGGGGACAACACTTTCTCGCTGAGATCCTGTTCGACGCCATCCACGGCTTCTAGCCAGCGGACGAACGAGCGAAGGGAGTCCATCTGCGTCTTCTCACTGACTTTGTTCAGGTCACCGTCCTCACGCCGCCAGAGCCGGTACTCGTGGAGCTGCCGGCCGGTGAGCGTGTTGAGATTCTCGATGCCTTGCTCGTGGCACCAGCGGACGAAGTGCCGTAGCCGGTAGTCGTGCCCCTTGATCGAGGCGTCTGCAAGCTCAGCCTCCTTGTCTTTGAGAAACAGTTCAAGCGCTGCTTCCGGTTCGATTGGTTCGAGACTCATAGTTGGTCTTCTCCGAGTCAGCGAATCCCATGAGTCCCGGTTACTGCCCATCACAGATCTTCGACTACAGCAACTCAATCGGCCAAAATGAAGGGTTATCACGCCTAATGACTGAGGCCTGCAGCACCGATCATTCTGCGTGCCGGGCGACATTTCCCAGACGGCAGTACGACGCTAATAAATGAACCCCTTACAGAGTATCGAATCCGGCCGGGCGACCTGCTGCTTCTCGAGTCCGAACCGGACACCGTCGACCGACTTGCAGACGATCCGACCGTGATCGTCGCTGGCGAACTCGCCATCCAGCAATTCAGGTCGTCGAAACTTCCGATCGCAGTCGGCATCGTGCTCTCGGTCGTCGGAGTGGCAGCACTCGGCATCCTGCCGGTCATGGTCGCAGCACCAGGCGGCGTCATGGTGATGATCGTGACTGGAATCGTCAAGCCGGCGGAGGCCTACGAGGCCGTCCAGTGGGACGTGATCTTTTTGCTGGCCGGCTCATCCCGCTCGCACGGCGCTCTCGGAGACCGTCGGTGCCGATCTGCTCGGCATGCTCGTCGTCTCGACGGCCGACTTCCTGCCCTCGATCGCCGTCCTCGGGCTGTTCTACCTGTTGACCGTTACGATGACGAACCTCATCAGTAACCAGGCCAGCGTCGTGTTGCTCATCCCCGTCGCCGTCGACACGGCCGCCCGGTTGAACGCGAACGCGTTCGCGTTCGTCCTCGCGGCCACATTCGCTGCCAGCACGACCTTCATGTCACCGGTCGGCTATCAGACCAACCTCTTCGTCTATGTCCAGGTGGGTACGAGTTCAGTGACTACGCCCGGATCGGCGGGCCACTGCAGGTGATCCTGGCCGTCGTCACGACCCTCGGGATCGCCACGTTCTGGGGGTTGTGAACTCGCACAGTTGATTCACGCAATCGGATTTTCCACTCTCCGGGTCTCCGTCACCTGTTCCGACCTCAGCGGTTCTCGTCTTCTGGGAATACTGACTGGTATTATAACCTAGAAAACACAATGATCAAACGTGATGTACAATGCACTCGTCCCGGTCGACAGAAGCGAAGCTCGCGCGTTCCACCAGGCACAGTACGTGTCCCAGCTCCCGAAGGCGGCCACCGACGTCGAGGCGACGGTACTCTTCGTCGCGTCTCCCGACGAGTTCAGCGACCCCGACGAGGTGGAGTTCTCGGACGTCGGCGCGGCCGTCACGGCGGCGAACCTTCTCGAAGGCGAGGGCGTCTCCGTGACACGGAGGGTGGTTGACGGAGACGCTTCGGAGGGGATCGTCAGTTCGGCTGACGAACTTGAAGCCGACGAGATCGTCATGGGCGGGCGCAAGCGGTCGGGCGTCTCCCGTGTGCTGCTAGGCAGTACGGTCCAGGACGTGATGCTCTCGGCCGAGCGGCCCGTCACCATCACGAGCGAGACGTCCGTGCGCACCGAAGGAATCCGACAGGTGCTCGTCCCGGTCGACGCCGACGTGGAACGCGCCCATCACCAAGCAGCGTACGTCGCAGGACTGCCCGGGGTGGCGGAGACAGTCGAGGCGACCGTACTCGTCGTGTTCCGCCACCAGGACTACAAGGGGGCACCACCCCACACGTTCGAGGAGATCGACGCTGCCGTCGAGGCAGCCGACGCCCTCGAAGACGAGGGGGTTCCCGTCGAACGTGTCGCCATCGGGGGCGAGGTGGCCCGGAAGATACTCGACATGGTAGCTGAACGCGATGCCGACAGTATCGTCATGGGCGGGCGCAAGCGGTCTGGGCTCCAGGAGGTACTCATGGGGAGCATCGCGCAGGACGTGATGCTCTCGGCCGAGCGGCCAGTCACTATCACCGGCTAGCGTCGGTCGAATCCACACCCACGTCGCTCCTGTGTCTGGACGGTCCGGGACAATCACGAGCCCCGGACACCCGATGTTGTAACTCCAGGCCTGAGTAGACCTAGTATCGGATTACTGACTCGCTGGAATAACGAGGGAGCTCAACGACCCCACCCTACTTCGCTCACATCGCCGGCGTGGGACCGAGCGCCCTCGACGAGGTATTGAACCGCTCCCGCGGTTGACGTCCTCCACACGACTGAAGTCGTGGGCTTTCTCCTGTACGTCGTGTAAGAGCGGACTGGAGAGTCAGTCAGCGTTCGGCAGTTCGACGAAAAACTCCGCCCCCTCTGGCTCGGATCTTCCCCTGCGTAGACGCGTACTGCGTCACGAACCCGGCCGTCGTCGAATGCTGCAACCGGTGGGAAATCGTCGGAAACGATGGTTCCGTGCTGTTCCAGATCGAGTTGCGTCGTGATTTGATCGACAGCAATCGCCGCAACTAATCCCAATCCGGGAGGCCTTTCGATGAGCGTCAGCGATTCGGTCCCTAGTTCTGTCCTCGTCTCGAAACTCATCGATGAATCAGGAGCCATTTCTCGACACCAAGCCCACCATCGAATCGGCTTTATCAACACCTCTAATTCCTGATCTGTGAGACCGCTCTGTCTATTCACGAAGACTCATCAGCTCATTCAGCTGGCATACGAACCGTCAACACCGGCGCATCCGAGAGCCGGACGACTTTCTCGGTCACACTGCCCAGAAGATATCGATCCAAGCCCGTGCGGCCGTGCGTCCCCATAACCACGAGATCGATGTCGTGTTCATCGACGTAATCGAGAATGGCCTGGTGGGGTGCTCCCTGTGCCACCACACCTTCGATCGTGTCCACACCAGTTGCCTCTGCGTGCTGGATCACCTCATCGATCACGTTCTCACCAGCCTCTTCGAGGGCATCGAGCGCTCCGGGGACCGAGGAATCGATGCCGACGTTCGTATCGACGACGTAGATCGTATGGAGTGCGGCGTCGTAGGTAGTTGCGAGATCGATTGCGTGTTCGACGGCGCCTCGTGTCCCTTCACTTCCGTCCGTCGGAACCAATATCTGGTCGTACATATCGGATCGTTGTTGGCAGAGGGACAAAGGGAGACTGTCGATTACGAGACACTGGGAAGTCCCCGGTCCCCGTTCTAGGGTGGAGTCAGGCTCGGACCTGTGTCCCGGTCTCACCGGCCAGTGCGTCCATCAGATACTCGGGAGAGGTAATCACGGCCCGCTCTCCACTCTGTTCGATAAAGCGGACACAGGCTTCCACCTTCGGTTGCATACTGCCTTCGCCGAACTCACCCGCGTCGAGATGTGCGCGCAACTCCTCGGGTGACAGCCGACAGAGCGGTCGCTGATCGGGCGTATCGTAGTTCACGTACGCGAACTCGACGTCCGTCAGGATGACGAGAGTATCGGCATCGAGTTCCGAGGCGAGCAGTTGCGAGGCCTTGTCCTTGTCGACGACGGCTTCGACACCACGAAGCGCGCCGTCGCGGACGACAGGAATACCCCCGCCGCCAGCGGTGATCACGAGGTTCCCTCGCTCCACGAGACGAGTGAGTTCCTCTCCTTCGACGAGTTCGACGGGCTCGGGAGATGGAACAACACGACGGTACGGGCGGTCACCGGTCGCTACGCGCCGCGTCTCGAATGATTTCTCCGCTGCTTCCGATTCCGTGTAGAACGGTCCGATGGGTTTCGTCGGGTGCTGGAACGCAGGATCGTCGGGGTCGACGATCACTTGTGTTACGACGGTGATGAAGTCGGGCGAATCGGTAAGTTCGTTGTCGAGGGCCTGTTGGAGCAAATAGCCGATCTGAGCCTGGGTTTCGGCGACCAGCACGTCGAGCGGTAATTCGGGCGTCTCGCTGACGCCCTCCTGCTGTAAGAGGAGGTTGCCGACCTGCGGTCCGTTCCCATGGGTCAACACCACGTCGTAGCCGGCCTGGATCGCACCGGCGATCTGTCGGGCTGTGCGCGCTATGATTTCGAGCTGTTCGTCGATCGATCCGAGACCGTGCGCACCGAGCAGCGTGTTTCCGCCCAGTGCCACGACGATCGGATCCGTTCCCGTCTCGTGAGAGGTGTCACCCATACTAATCATACTCTCTACGCGTAGTTAGTACCATGAGTCAGACGCGGGTGATCATCATGGGTGCAGCGGGTCGTGACTTCCACGATTTCAATACCGTCTTCAGAGGCGACGAGCGCTTCGATGTCGTCGCGTTCACGCACACCGGCACACAGAATATCGGCGAACTCGACGAACTCCCCAACCGCCGCTATCCACCGGAGTTGGCCGGTGAGGGCTATCCCGAGGGCATCCCGATCCGCACCGAATCTGACCTCGAGACGATCGTCGACGAGGGAGACGTGGATACGGTCGTGTTTTCCTATTCTGACGTCTCACACGAACACGTGATGCATCAGGCATCGCGTGCACTCGCCGCCGGTGCCGACTTCCGACTGATCGGCCCGGACCGGATGATGCTCCACGCGGAGGCCCCCGTCGTCGCCGTCGACGCAGTTCGAACCGGGTGCGGAAAGTCACAGACCGCGCGGAAGTTCGCCGATCTGCTACGCGAACGGGGGAAAGATGTGGCCGTCGTCAGGGAGCCGATGCCATACGGTGATCTCGTCGCCCAACGGGTGCAACGGTTCGAGTCGATGGACGACCTCGACGAGAGTAACGTCACTATCGAGGAGCGCGAGGAGTACGAGAGTCACATCGAACGTGGCCACGTCGTCTATGCGGGTGTCGACTACGAGGCTATTTTGGACCGCGCCCAAAACGAGGCCGAGATCATCGTCTGGGACGGCGGCAACAACGAACTTCCCTTTTACGTCCCCGATGTCCACGTCGTCGTGGCCGATCCCCACCGCGCCGGATCCGAACGGCGATACCATCCGGGTGAAACTAACCTTCGGCTCGCGGATTACGTCCTCATCAACAAGGAGAACACCGCCGATGTGGCCGGGATTCGCGAGGTCGAAGCAAACGTTCGGCAGATGAATCCGGACGCGGAAATCATTCACGCAAACTCGACGATTACAGCAGATAGGAATGCCATCGCTGGAAAACGCGTTCTCGTCGTCGAAGACGGACCGACGCTCACCCACGGTAACGCGCCTTACGGCGCCGGACTGATTGCTGCCCGGAAATACGGCGCTGGGGAAATCGTCGATCCCGAACCGGCGGCCGTTGGCTCGCTCCAGCGCGTCTTCGAGGAATACGATCACCTCGATGCGGTTCTCCCGGCGGTGGGCTATAGCGATGAGCAGATTCGGGATCTGGAAGCGACGATCCGGAATGCAGCACCCGAGGTCGTGGTCTCGGGAACGCCCCACGACCTCGCGCGACTGATCGACGTAGAGAGCCCTATCGTACGGGTTCGCTACGAACTCGAGGAGAAAGACGTCACACTCGACACGGTGCTTGATCGTCACGCTCAAGCGTTGAATCTCTGACACCCATCAAACAGCGACGCATCGGAATCTATGGATACCGTTCTCGATCGATTGCGTATCTGGCTCGAAAACACCCGGGTCTTCGCATCTGCTCGGAGCAGGCGGCGCTTCCTCGTCCATCTGCTCTCTCGAAATCCATACCATCCCCCCGTCAGTCTTTGCGGGACCAGGTGGCCCTCTACTCTTCAGGTCGCCACCGGCCACCGATCCCCTCGCGAGGATAGTCCTGATACGTGCCGTTGAGAAACGTCGTGACGCGGCCGTCTTCTTCGCTGAGCGTGATCACCCACAGGACTTCCTCCCTGATCGACGTTTCCAGCGCGCTCATGTGTTTGGCCCCCATCCACTCGGCGTATTCGAGGGGGGTGGACCCCCTGATGTACTCCCGGCTGGGGCTGCGGACCCGAACCATCTGCTCCTGAATCGTCCCGTCCCCGGTCACGACGACGGCACCATCGCAGCTGAACGCCACGTCCCGGGCGACCTGCGTGAACCCGTCGGGCGACTCGGTGACGACCTGGCAGCGCTCGACCGGCCACCTGTTGTCTCCCATCGGGTCGGTGTAGGCATCGAAGTTGACATCGGCAACGATCAACAGATACAGACTCGGACCACTCACATGCTGTTCGCCCCACCGGTCGAACCCCATGCTCAACGACTCGGCAGTATATCTGATCTGGTCCATGAGCTTCTGACTGGTCGCATACCTGTCCAAAACGCGATCGAGTTCCTCCATGCTGATGCATGTCTTCATGCGTCAGGTGGATGTTTAAGCATCCCCCCGCACGAAGTGGTGTCACTTGATTTATCTATACTCGAGTGTCTTCTCGTTCGAATCGAGTTCTGCCCCGTTCACCCGGCTCTTTCGACGCCACAAACGCACCTGTATTCAGTACGTACGCTGAAATCGTCCGGGACACTGCCAGACCCTCGTTACTGCATACAGAGAATCGACTCGGCAGCCTCTTTGAGACGAGTGCAGTGCTGGTGCGTGTCCGGTACTCCCGACACCCAAAGTGAGGAATACCATTATTCCGGCAACCGTCATAACCTCGATTATGGGAACCAAGGAGTCACTACTGGAACTGGAGCGCCAATTGTGGAACGCCGACGAGAAGTTCTATCGGGAAACACTCTCGGAGGATGCTGTGCTGGTGTTTCCGGAGCCGACTGGCATACTGGATCGGTCAGCAGTGTTGGAATCACTGGGAGGAGCCAATCGATGGGCCTGTATCGAGTTCCAGGATGAACGGCTGATCGAAGTCGAAGACGACACCTTCCAACTAATCTACCGAGCGGAGGCAGAACGCAGTGAAGATGGCTCCACGTACACTGCCTTCATCACCACGACATACGTTAAATCGAATGGGTCGTGGCGGCTCGTTTCTCATCAACAGACCCCCGTCGACGAATAAGCTGAATCTCGCTACCGCTGTTCGATACGCCTCCGGATCGTGTCAACCCTACCGCGGGAGACACAGCGGTTCGATTCAGCAACACAGCATCGACCAGTGAACAGGAAAGAGTGATCCGTGGCTCCGTCGTTACTCCACCCGATATCGCCGTTCCTCACCCACTTCGAGGCTACAGATATTAGTGAGAAGCGACCGAACTGGAACTATGGAGAAGATCTCCATCCAGGACGTCGAACCGGGCGCGTTCGGACGTGATATCGACCGGCGTGGACTGTCGGAACCGCTAGAGACGGGTGACGTCGCGATCAACCGCTACCGGCTCGACCCGGGCGAGCGGTTCTCCGGCGGGATGCACGCGCACATGGACCAGGAGGAGGTCTTCATCATCGTCGAGGGCGAGGCGACGTTCGAAACGATGGATGGGGAGGTGACCGTGGGTGAGAACGAGGCGATTCGATTTGCACCCGGCGAGTTCCAGTCCGGGAAAAACGACAGCGACGGGGACGTCGTCGCATTCGCGCTTGGCGCGCCCCGCGACAGCGAGGACGTACGGATTCCACAGGACTGCCCGGAGTGTGGACACGACAACCTGCGAGCGATCCCCGGTGAGGACGGATTCGACCTCCAGTGTCCGGAGTGTGGCACAGAGGTCGAGGGGTGAGACTGCTCCGCTACCCGGCGGTCCGGCACGCCATAGCGGAGCAGTCTTCCCCTGGAGCACGCGCCCCGTCGCAGGGACTATCGCGTCCGGTGGGACGACCGCGTATGTCGAAATCAGGATAGCAGAACACGGTCCGGGAACATGACAGACGAACTCGTCGCTGGCCGGCTGTATCTGCTCGACCTCGGCATGGTGAATGCCTACCTCGTGGATACCGACGAGACGACGCTGATCGACGCGGGAACGCCGAACGCGGTCGACGACCTCCGGAGTGAACTCGACGATGCCGGATACGTTGTGGAGGACATCGACCGAGTGCTCATCACCCACTTCGATATCGATCACGTCGGAACGCTCGCACGCCTGGAGTTCGACGCCCCGATCTACGCGGTGGAGCCGGATGCGAGCTTTCTCGACGGCTCCCGCAAGCCACCGCTGTCGAATCACAAGGGGCTGTTCCAGCGACTCACCGACTTCTGGCTGACCCGCCCATCGGAACCGGTCGAGCGCCTCAGCGACCGAGACTCGGTCGCAGGCTTCGACGCCATTCACGCCCCGGGCCACACGCCCGGACACACAGTCTACGTCCACGAGACGCTGGGCGTCGCATTTCTCGGTGACCTCGTGGCCGAAGAGGATGGGTCCCTGACAACTGCTTCGTGGTTACTCGCGTACAGCACGTCAGAGAATGCGGCTAGCGTTCGTGCCCTCGCCGATTCCGGTCGCACTTTCGACATCGCTGCAATGGGCCACGGCACGCCAATCACGGAGAACGGAAGTGACGCCCTCGCCGCTCTGGCTCGACAGTTCCAGTGAGCACAGGTCCTCGCGGGGCGCAACGAGAACGGACACAGCAGAACGAGCGACGTCCAGGCTCAGCCGGTTCCCGATTGCCACCACCCTGGAGGGCATGACTGTCAGTGCATCGTAACGTGCTGGCAGTCCGCTTCGATTCGAACGTCCGGTGTCCCGTCCTGACCACTCTCGACCCAGATCTCGATCCCGCTCCAATTCTGTCCGTCACAAGGGAGTTCCGGGTTGTCGAACCCCGGCCAGTCACGTTCGAATTGAGTTCCGTCGACGGTCACGACGATCGTCTCGGGGGCGGTCGATTCTGGGAACGGCGTATCCTCATCGGCCTCATTCTCGTCCGAGAGCTCGTAGTCTTTCTCGAACAGAGGGTCTCCACCATCATTCGTGATCACGACGGTGACGTCGTGCGTCTCGTCACGGTCACCCAGATAGACGGTCACCCAATGAGCGGGGGCCGAGGAGGAATCCGGAGCAGTACAGCCGCTGGCGGCGATCACTGCCGCGCCCGAGCTGGCAAGGAATGTGCGTCGGTTGAGGGAGGGCATTCGATTTTGCATACATGGCGCGTGATTTTCTAAGGCTTTCTATGAGTGGTATATATCGTCAGCAGAGGCTCATACACTTCCCAGAATATGAAAACAGTTGTTGGTTCTGAAACGCCCGAATTTGGCCGCCTCACGCCTCAAAGGTCGATTCGTTCGACAGTCGAACGCAAGCCTGTAGCGCCCATGGTAGATTTTTCACGACACGCTGATGTGGAGGATTCCGCGGTGGTAAATCGTTTTAGCCCCCGACCCGGGGACCGCGTGCGCGCAGGTGTTCACAGAACCTCGCTGATGTGCTCGTAGGTGGAACACCAGTCTTCGACTGCGATGTACCCCTCGACTTTGGCGCAGGCGCCCCATCCGTCGCCGTTCTTGTCCGGGATGAACTCCGCGCAGTTCCCGCAGGACTGACCCGGCTGTGCGGCACCATCCGCGATGGCCTCGACGGACTCTGTCAGGTTCACGTCCTCCTGGGCGAACAGGTCGTCGGGATTTCGCGCTTCCCCACCCTTTGACTCGGCTGTCCGATACTGGGACGGAACCTCGGCAGTCGCCAACTCCGATTCGGACATGCCCTCCGGGACCGACGGCTCCGGCAGTTCTTCCCAAATCGTACACCAATCAGCGCCGTCGATGTATCCATCGACTTTGGCACAGGCCCCGAAGGTGTCGCCGTTTTTGTCCGGGATGAATTCGGAACAGTTGCCACAGCACGAACCGGGCTGATGGGCGTCGTTTTCGGTCGCTTCGTCGTACTCAGCGAAGAGTACGTCGGCTTTCGACTGCAACGAGTCGGGCTCGCGCGTCTCGTTGGCCAGCGACGTTGCTGTCATGTACGCTTCCGGCACCGGGCCGTTCTCGAATTCGTCTCGGGAGACTCCCTCCGGGAGTTCTTCCTCTCCGTCGTCCTCCCCGTTGGACTCCGAGGTATCGGTCCCGGAGTCACCTGCCGGCGTCGGGGTTTCCTCATCAGCCTCGGGGGTCCCGCCGCCATCGCCGCCACTGGTACAACCGCTTAATGCCGCTATCCCGACGGCCGCAACGAGATAGTGACGTCTGCTCCACATATCGGCGTTTACTGCTTCACCGTCTTTGTGCTGTTTTCCCACCATAGCACATTTCTGTACAGTCGTGGGACAAAAAGCTAGGTATTGATTCACTATCAAGGCGTGTCATAGGATCTGTCTCATAGCTGCTCACAGCCCAGCCCGTTTCCTCGCTCGTAGCTGGTGATGGCAACGACGAGCCGTCAGCACAGCGCAACGAACACTTCTGTTCGTTCGTGAACGCGGCCTCAGTCGCGGATGTGCCCGAGACCGAAGTCCTTGACCGCCTCGTTAGTTCGTCCAACTCCTGTCCGGCGGTTGTACGTCCCGTCTAAGATGGACTGCTTGAGCTGTACTCCTCGCTGTGTTCGGTGATACGGTGTTCGAGAATATACTCGATGTCTTTCGGCTCGCCGGTGTTTCGCGGGTCGTACGGGGCGACTGGCACGATCCCTGCGGCCTCCTTTGAGAGGCTTTCTATGACACGCTCTCGAATCTTCAATCGATGACGGGTTCTTCCTAATACTGCAAAGAGAGTACAATACAGCACGAGACGGACCGTCCTCGAATTTCAGAACGACAGGACGCGTCGGGCCAATAGCTTCTCTCACGGGGCCGGGAAGTGACACGTCTCACCTGGTCGTCGGCAGTTCCACGACGAAGACCGACCCTTCCGGGTCGTTGTCCTCGACCCACACGTCACCGCCGAAACTGGTGACGAGTGTTTCGACCAGATAGAGGCCCATCCCGGTTCCGGCGCTTTCCAGGTTCCGTTCACACTTTCCGAAGATGGCGTCTTTCTGGTCGTCGGGGATGCCGGGGCCGTTGTCCGCAATCCGGATGGTCACGACGTCGTCCTGTTCGGTTGCCGAGACTGTCACCTCTGCCAGTGGTTTGTCGTTGTGCTGGATCGCGTTCGTCAGCAGGTTCCGGAAGACGGCGGAAAGCATATCGGTCGCCTCGATTGCGACCGACGGAATCGCCGTGTCATAGGTCACAGCCGCGTCCGGGTACGAAGATTGCACCGCACTCACTTCTTTGTCGAGGGCGGCGCGAAGATTGACCTGCCGCTCCTCCTGTGTGGTCGAGAGCATTACGTCAGCTATCTCCCGAGTCGTCTCGGTGAGTTCGACAGCGTGGTCGGCACTGTCCCGGATCGTCGCGATGTACTTTTTCAGTCCATCGTCTTCGCACTCCTCGATGAGCAGATCGGCATAGGCAGTGACGAGTTGCAAGTCGTTACGAACGTCGTGGTGAAGGACTTGATTCAGAGTTTCGAGGTTATCGCGCTGTGCTTCGAGTTCCTGTTCGTATTCCTTGCGCTCGGTAATGTCCCGACCGTGTGCGATGAACCGTTCTTCGTTTTCGAACTCTATTTTTGTAACCCAGACTTCGACCGGGAACGTAGAGCCGTCCTTGCGCCTGTGTTCGCCTTCCACCTTTACACGCTCCTCAGACCCCAGATTCGTCCAGAACTCCTGTAACTCGTCACGGGTGTGGCCGACTTCAAGATCAGCAACGTTCATCGAGCACAGTTCCTCGCGCGTATAGCCGAGGTTCTCGACTGTCTGCTCGTTTACCTCGACGATGTCTCCGTTCCCATCGTGAACGGTAATCGCATCCGGAGAGTTCTCGAAGAGTGCGCGCCAGCGCGCTCGACTCTGAGCAAGCTCTTGCTCTCGTTTTTTCTGCTCGGTAATGACGGTATTGACCGCGACGAAGTACTCGATCTCACCGGAATCGTCTTGGATCGGCGCGACCGTCTGGTCAACCACGTATCGATCACCTGATTTTGACCTGTTCACGAGTTCGTTCCGCCAGACTTCGCCCGCCAGAATCGTTTCCCACATCTCCTCGTAGAATTCCTCACCGTGTTCCCCCGATTGGAGAATACGGGGGGTTTCTCCAATTGCCTCGTCAGCAGTGTACCCGGTTAGCTCTTCAAACGTTGGGTTAACATACCTGATAGTGCCGTCTGCCTCAGTGAAATAGATGGAATGGCCGGAGGCTTCGACGGCATTCCGGAAGAGACGAAGTTGCCGCTCACGCTCTTTGCGCCCCGTGATATCTCGAATAATCCCGTCGAAATATACGTCGCCGTCTTCCCCGGTACGCATCCCGGTGACTGCCACCCAAATGTCATCTCCGGCGATCGTCTCCTGACGTAATTCGACCTCTCGAACGATGCCGTCGTCCTGGAGTCGCTGACTCAACGCAACTCGTTGCTCGGGGTCCTTGTAGAAATCCGCAACCTCACGGCCAATCATCTCCTCAGGTGATTCGGCACCGTATATTTCTGCAAGAGCGTAATTTGCGTCGAGTATCTGTCCGCTTCTCCCCGGGGTTGCCCGATAGACACCGATCGGGAGATTCTCGATGACACGTTCGTAGCGGCGTTGTTGGGAGCGGGTTTCAGCGTGTGAGATGGCGTTGGCAATGTCCTCGGCGAGTTCCTCAAGTAACTCTTTTTCTCGGTCGTCGAACGCGTACGTCCGATCGGCGTAGACGTTCAGAACGCCGTACATTGTGTAGTCATGGACGAGTGGGATCGCAGCACTCGACTGATACCCCCGTTCGATCGCGTCCTCGCGCCACGGTTCGTACTCGTCGCTCTCGGGGATATTCTGCATGACAGACAGTTCGCGGGTGCGGATGGCACGACCGGTGGGCCCTCGTCCCGTCGCGCTTTCATCGATCGTCACATCAATTGCGTCGAGATACCCTTCGTCGATGCCGGCAGCGGCCCGGGGCTGGACTGTTGTCGAGTCAGGATCGTGTCCCGCGATCCACGCGAAGCGATACGGATCGGCCTCGCTGATGATCTCGCAGACGCGTGATTCGATTTCGTCACGGGTCTGTGCACGGACGAGCGCTTGGTTCACGTCTCGAAGGACACTCCGGATCCGTTCCAGATTTCTAGCCCGTTGGATAGCACGATATTGCTGGACAGCATTCAAGATCCGATTAGCGAGGAGTTGATACTGTTCGGTGCCTGACCCCTTATGGAGATAATCCGTGACACCGCGTGCGATCGCTTCACTGGCGACTTCTTCACTACCCTTTCCAGTGTACAGGAGAAATGGAAGGTCGGCATATTCTTGGCGGACCTCATCAAGAAATTCCAGACCGTCCATCCCTGGCATATCGTAGTCAGAGATGACACAGTCAAAATTCGCCTCCCGAAGCCGATCTAATCCCTCAGTCCCGCTCGTTGCCGTTTCGACGGCGAGACGATCATCGTGGCGTGCAAGGAATTCTGCGGTCAACTCGACAATATCTGGCTCATCATCGACATGTAAAACGCGAATCGGGCCAGTCAGGTCATTTCTTGAGGACATTTGTCGAATTGTGAGGGTGGCTCTCTAAGAAGTTGGAGCAGGATTAATTAACGTGGTCTCCGTGACAGAGACACGATAGCCGGCATACGAGAACGACACGGAAACATGCCCACGCTCAGAATGCGACGACGGATCAAACAATCCATCAAGATGATCGACGCCGATCCAGTCTCCAAGCGGATCAAGTTCGATTGGGTCAGTTTCGGTTATTGCTCCAATAGCTTCTACAATAGCGGTAGAGGGCGGCTGATCACTACTTGGAGTAGTCTGGATACAGCACTCCTCGGTTCTGTCGTTTATTGATTCGATTTCGATCGACACTGCTGAATCAACTAATGAATCGTTCCCACTGAAGCCCTCAAACGTCATTGTGGAGTAGTTTGGTTGTGAATCTGCTATTCCATCAAACCACTACATATTATAATAACCACCACCGATGTTAGTGGGTATTATGGATAACCACCGCTCCGAGAGTGCACCACAAGACGAGGCCTGCCAGACCCACTCTCTCCAGGCCGTGGAAACAATAGCCCAATGCGGGAGTTGGCATGTAGATATTGAACGGCGTGAAACTGAGTGGTCCCACGGGGCTTACGAGATATTTGACATTACGTCCGCTGATACCTCGTTAACCTATGGCGATGTATCCGAGTTCGTCGCTCACGGATACGAAGAAACCGTTGAACAAAAACGGGAGTCACTATTCGACGGCGAACCGTTCGAAATCGAATATCAGATCGAGATCAACGGAGCAACGAAGTGGATTCACGAACGAGCGGAGATTCAACGCAACGACGAAGGCGCCCCCATCGCCGCAATCGGAGTTCTACAGGACATAACCAGTCAGAAAGAACGGGTACAGAGTCTGGAACGGTTCCGAACGTTGATCGATCATTCATCTGATGGAGTTTTTATCGTTGATTCGGAGACCAGTGCCATCCTCGACGTGAACGAAACTGCCTGTCAACTGCTCGGATACACCCGTGAGGAGTTACTATCTCTATCAGTGCCAGACATCAATCCAGCTTTTTCCGCGGAAATGTGGCGTGAGTTCGCTGCAACTGTACGAGAAAACGGAACCGAAGTGATTGAAACCGAACATCAACGGGATGGCGGATCGACGTTCCCCGTTGAGATCCACGTCTCACTCGTCTCCTTGGATCGGGACTATCACGTTGCAACTGTCCGCGATATTACCGAGCGAAAGGAACGCGAGAAACAGCTCGAAGCAACCCGAAAGCGGTATCAAACGCTAATCGACGCCGCGCCGGACCCGATTTTCGTTGCGGATGCCGAAACTGGTGAAATTGTCGAGGCAAATGCAGCAGCCGCGGAACTTCGCCAGCAACCGCGAGATGAGGTCATCGGTCTCCATCAGACTGCTCTTCACCCGGATGATGACATGGATCAATATCGGGATCTGTTCGAGTACCACGTAGAACATTCAGAGACGATCAAGGAATTCGATGACGGCACACCTGTTTATTTCACAACCGTGGAGGGGGATCGAATTCCTGTCGCTATCAGTACGACAACCGTGTCACTAGGCGACAGAACACTCATTCACGGAATTTTCCGTGATATCTCCGAGGAACGCCAGTACGAGGACGCGCTCGCGGGGATCAATACGGCGGCACAGGAACTCTTGCATGCCGAGACGGACACGGAAATCGCACAGATTGTCGTTGATGTGGCAACGGAAATATTGGACAAAACAGGGACTGGCGTCTATCTATACGACGACCATGCCGAAGAGTTGACCCCTGCAGCGTATTCAGAGCATCTTGAGGATCTGCTCGACGAGATACCTCGTTTCTCGCCAGGAGATGGTATCGCATGGTGGGTTTTCGCGGAACAGGAATCGGCGCGTTTCGACGATGTTCGAACGGCAGAGGATGTGTATAATGCTGGAACGCCGATCCGGAGTGAACTTCTCATCCCCCTTGGTGAACACGGCGTGTTTCTCGTTGGGGATACAGACGCTGGTGGGTTTGATGACATGACCGATGAACTCGCGGAAACACTCGCTGCGACTGCCGAAGCAGCACTTGATCATGCTCAGCAAGCCCAGACCTTGCGAAAGCAAGAGCGAAAAGCCCAGTCACAAGCAGAGCAACTTGAGCGTGTCAATCAACTCAATGACCGAATTCGGACAATTATGCAGGCGCTGATCCAGGCAGACTCCCACGAAGCGATCACGCGGCACGTCTGTGATTCACTTGTCTCGCTCGACGGGTTCGCGTACGTCTGGATCGGCGAACCTGACTCGACAACGAATGAACTGCGTATTGCTGCCGAAGCAGGCTCACCACAGAACTATCTTGAGGCAGTCTCGCTTGAGCAGGCAGCAGACAATACGCTTCCGGCCGTCCGTGCCACCAGAAATCGAACGTCCATCATCGAACCCCAGATAGCCTCGAATCTACAGGGAACGGAGTGGAGAAATACGGCTCTGCTACACGAATTTCGATCGGTTATCAGTGTCCCCTTACTCTACGACGAGTTCCAGTATGGCGTGCTCACAATCTACAGTAATCGATCCGGTGAATTCAATGAGCACGCCCAGTCCGTTCTGACGGAACTCGGACACCTCGTTGGCTATGCGCTCAACGCGACTGATCAACGTAACGCGCTTCTCGGCTCAGAGACGGTCGATGTGACATTCGATCTGACAAACTGTACTGACCTCTTTGTGGAGTTCGCTGCCGAGCTTTCGGCTGAAATACAGATCGAAAATGTCATACCACGGTCAGACAACGCGTATCTGGTTCATTTTGTTTGCGAAAAGACCGAGACAGAGTCCATCTGGACGGTTGCCGAAGATTTCCCGCCGATAATAGAGCTCCAGGTGATATCTGAGTCAGATCGAACTCTGTACGAAGCAATTGTGGTCGGGGATTGCCTCGTAGCGACACTCGCAACGATTGGTGCTAACATCCAGTCATCGATTATTTCAGAAAACCGTTGCCAGATTTCAGCGTCACTTTCTGAAGAAAGAGAGAGACAAACGTTCGTCGAGCGCCTCAAAGAATCATACCCTGATATCGATGTATCTATCCGGAAACACACTACGTCCTCTTCAGAAATTTCCGGGGAGCGACTATTAGATGACTCGCTCACAGACCGTCAACAGGATGTCCTGAGAACAGCATACTATAGCGGGTTTTTTGATCAGCAACGCAAGCGAACGGGATCGGAGATTGCCACCTCACTCGACGTTTCTCAACCCGGGTTTGCGACCCGGCTCAGAGCCGCCCAGCGAAATCTATTCTCCGGAATTTTTGATCAGTGACTGTCGTGCCCAACTCTGCGACAGCATCCAGGCCATGCCGAGGTGAAGCATCACTCGTGTTGCATATCGCGGATATATCCCACGGTGGATTACATCCGACGGTTGAACGATATGCGAGTTCGAATTGTTTCGGTCCCCCGGTAGTGCTATTAGGCGGCACTACCTACTCCATCGTATGGTTGACCTTCATATCGGTCGCCACGGCATCCTTATTCTCCTCGTCTTGTTTCTTATCATGGGGCTGGAGGATATTCTCGTCTGGATGAATTCGGGCGTCATCCCGGGCCTAGAGTTCTTGATTGCGGCTGTCATCGTGCTTGCCGTAGTCGTACTGGCGATTCGTCAAGCAAATCGCCATCCCCCGCCCTTCAGATAATCCTGCAAAGAAATACGCTCACGATGAATCCCGAGGGACAGTTGACGTGTTGAATTTGCGCCGAGTATGCAGCAGAAGCTCAAACACTCACAGAAATTGAAATATTTGCCGGTTCTAAAACGTTCGAATTTGGCCGCCTCAGGCCCGAAAGATCGATTCGTTCGACAGGCGAACGAGAGCCTGCAGCGCTCGAACAATTAGAATCCGACAGACAGCGGTACGTCTTTTATAAGAATCTCCACTGCTCGGATTTGATTTCGTTCGATTATCGACGATGCTGAAATACGACGGTGCTGTCCCGCGGTTCGCTACATCAAACCGGCACGTCTGGGCACAGAATCGTGGGGTCGTTGAATACGGTCGCGTTACCTTTGGCGTGAGTTGTGGCCTCTCGCTCCAGAAAATCTAACTCGAAGCAGTTGCTACCACCGTTGAGGCGTGCGATTTCGAGCAGAGATCACTCCAAGATCTCACCCCCTCACTCTTCATCCTCATCTGAACATCGCCCCGATCAAGCGCACCAACAATTATGGCTTCTGATGCACAGAGTCGGTGATACATCCGACCACTCATAGTTGTTACAGCGAAAAGATAACACACTATTTAGGACATGATAGAACTTAATTTCGTTTATTCTGGGAGACGTTCATGGTTTGTTTGTTTCCATCGGAAGTGTTTTTATTAGCCCGTCGGATGGTCTTGACGAGAGATAGTGACTAACGACGTACTGATCGAAGACGCCTACGTTCAAGAACGGGACGAGGTGGTCGACATCGGAATCGAGGACGGGATCATACAGGAGATTGCCGCGAATACATTCGAATCAGCGACAGGGACTCTCTCAAACATCGGTAGCGATCGTACAATGGCGATGGCTTACATCTCTCACGACATTTCAACGGTATCGCACATCTGGGACAGGATCAACCTAATGTACCTTGGACGAACCGTCGAATCAGCTCCTACGAGGGAAACTCTCCCCGAGCCAAAACATCCGTCTATCCGGGCCCAGATCCATGCCGGGTGAAAACGGGGAATTGACGTCATGACAAACGACCGTGTGGTTAGAAACGGGAGAGTAGTTACTGCGGAGAGTACGTTTGACGCGGACCTCGTCGTTGACGATGGGAAGATTGTCGGACTGGTGTCGCCGGGGACGAGTATCGAAGCGACGGATGTCGTCGACGCCAGTGGACTGCTGGTAATGCCTGGCGTAGTAGATCCCCACGTCCACGTAGCGGAACCCAACAACATCGACACCTTCGAACACGGAAGTCGGGCAGCAGCCCTCGGTGGTGTCACCACGTTCATTACGTTTGCATGGCAGGCGTGGGCGGGCGACCAATCCCCGTGGGACGAGCCTGGATCGTTACGCGAAGGAGTCGAAAGACAGCTCACTGCCGGCGAAGATTCGGTTGTGGATTACGGGTTGCACGCAACGCTCTCCCGGGAGGACGAGGCGGCCTTTGACGAGTTCCCCTCGTTGGTCTCCGACGGGCTGACGTCGTTCAAGATGTTCACCGCCTACGAATTCGGACTTTCGACCGGATTTGTCGAACGAGCGTTAGAGGAAATTTCGGCCGTCGATGCTGTTGCCGTCGTGCACACCGAGGACGACTCCGTCTGTACGGCCCGGGAGGAACGAATGCGGAGCGACGGTCGCGGTTCCCCGGTTGACTATCCCGACTCCCGTCCAGATTACACGGAGGCGATGGCAGCTGACGACATCTTACGGCTCGCCAGAGCGGCCAATGCGAAGTACTACGGGTTTCACACGACGAGTCGAGCCACGGCTGACGTGATAGCTGCATACCGAAAAGATGGGACCCAGGTTCGAGGAGAGACCTGTACGCATTACACGACGCTTGATGAAAGTGCGTATCGTGATCAGGGGACTCTCCCGGTAATTGCGCCTCCACTACGCACTCGAGACGATGTCGATGCCATGTTCGAACATCTCGAATCCGGAACTCTTGACGTGGTATCGACGGATCATGTCGGATTCAAACGTGCCAACAAAGCTGCCGACCAGTGGTGGGATGCCCCATACGGTGCAAACAGTGTACAACGCTCACTCCCGGTGTTCCACGATGAGGCAGTGGTAAAGCGTGGGTATTCCTATCCGTTCTTGGTCGAAAAGATGTGCAAAAATCCGGCCCAAGCGTTCGGTCTCGATGAAAAGGGAACGCTAAAGCCGGGAACGGATGCTGACTTCGTCCTCTTCGATCCTGAGCAGACACAGACGATTCGCGCGACGGACAACGCCTCGCTAGCAGACTACTCGATTTACGAGGGTCGCGAGGTTACCGGCAGCGTCGTACAGACGTACCTTCGAGGAGAATTGCTCGCAGACGGTGACGAGGTCGTCGCAAAACCCGGGTTCGGAGAATTCATCGAGCGGTCAATCCCGGACTGGAGTGTCTGAATACCCCGAACCGTTTGTACCCATTCAAAGCAGATGTCTCAACCCGATCTGCCTTGTTGAATCCGTCGACGGCGTCGTGACCAACCTCCCGTCGAGTTTGCGGTGAGTTGCTTCGCCAGTCGTGTGTTCAGTCCTCGGTCTCGACGGGGATCTCCACGACTGGCTCCGCCTCACACTCGACGTGAGTTTTGCTCGCCCCCCAGTGTTGCACGAAATCCAACACCGCTTCCCGAGCACCAGCGAGTACTGATGGCAGTAACGCCTCCGTCGGCGACACGTACGTCGTCTCGTTGCTCGGCACGGAGGGCAACGCTCACACGGGGTTCGGTCACGTCCCCCCACGTATTGTTCGAAATTCCCGCCGTGTGCTCACCAATCGGGAACCCATCACGCGAGAACCGTAGATACCTTGTCTCCCGTTGCCTGTCCCCGCCTCGCTGTATTTTCACAACGTCGACCGCTGAATTCACCGTATCCAAGGAACTGTGATGGCGCCCGACACCCCACGTCGTTCCTCACGGACTGGTTCGTCGTCGAAACTCGATGACTGCGCCCACCTGAACCCACCTACCGGACCGCCCTGGTTCGTTTGTCCCTATCAACTAAGTAGTGTGGACGGCTCGGGGCGAAGTATGACTCTCCGCACCGACGGGGGGGATAGATTCCCTCCGTCGCTCGACTCGACATTTTCTCGCGACGAGGTGTCGATGGCGCTCACTAGATGCGGGCTTCTCGTGGATCGAGCGGAGACGCTCGCTCGGCTGTACGCCCACCATCGGGACTGGACGGTCGTCGAGGAGAAGTGGATCGAAGAGCGAGTCGACGAGCGAAGCACCCGTGGGAGTTCGAAGGGCATCTACCGCGCACTCAGTTCCCGGTTCAAGACCGTCGGGAGCGAACTCCCGTCTATCGCCCAACTCCCCTCGGTGCTCGATCAGTGTGAGACGGGGCGCGACAGAGCACAGGTGTTGTACTTGTATTTGCTGGAGGACGACCCCCTCGTGAAGTACGCCGTACGTCGGTACGTCGATCGACTCCGGGAGGCCGGCGTCGACGGGCTGGATTTCGAACAGGAGACGATACGACGCCTCCTGGACGAGTTCCGCTACGACGACGGAAGCGAGTTCGACTATGCAGAGTCGACGACGCGTCGCTGGGGAGAAGGGCTCCGATCGGTGATGCGGGAGATCGGTGTGCTCGACTCACAACAGGCCCTCCAGGGGGAGGTTCCCACGCTCGGACCGACGCCACTGCTCGTCGCGTCGGGATACTCGTGGGAAGTGCACGGCGACGACTGGCTCTCCCGGCCGATCGGCTGGCGCTATCTCTTTCAACCCGACCAGTACTGGGACTCCCTGGCCAAACGTGTGAGCGACCATCCGAACTGGGAGGCAAGCGGGATTCACGGTGAGTTGAGGCTCCAGCCGGTCGGCGACACGTACGACTGGGCCGACCCGTGGGAGGGCGATGGATGACGGAGGAAAGCTGGTTCGCCGCCGACGTCGGGAGCGGGTTCGAGGAGTCCGTCCGCATCGACCGCGAGGACGACGGTCGCGATCACCGGCTGGAATCGATCGACACCTACCACGTGACCGAGGAGTCCGAGGAGTTCATCTCGGACTTCTTCTCGCGCCTGCTCGGCCGGTCCGAGGACATGCGGTCGGGCGCGAACTACTGGCTCTACGGGTACTACGGGAGCGGGAAGAGCCACCTCCTCAGCGTGCTCCGCGGGCTGCTGGATAGCGAGTGGCTTCGACGGCGGGACGACGTCTGGGAACGACTGACCGACGGCCGTCGGCTAGAGACGCTCGCGTCCACGTGGTCGTCGATCCACGACGAGTACGAGGTCATCCCGATCTCGGTGAACCTCCTGAAACACCAGGGCCAGAAGCAACTGAGCTTCAGCGAGATCGTCCTCCGGAGCGCTCACACGTCGGAACGGCTCACGGGTGCCGAGGGCGGGCTCTCCTCGCAACTCGACGTCGCCTTCTTCGAGGACTGGTACCGGACGACCGACGCGTGGGACGACCGGACGACCACCACCCAAACGGCGCTACAGGGGACGGTTGACAGCCCGGCGAAGTACGACTGGGCGGACGTACAGCAGTACAGCGCGCTCGCCGACGCCGTCCTCCCCACCCTCTTCGAGCAGGAGACCGGCACGGCCGACGGGCTCGACGACCTGATGCCGTCCGATCTCGATCCCCGGGCCATGGTCGAGCGCCTCGAAGGGTTGCGGCGCGATCGGGAGGCGGAACTCGGTCGGCGGGTCAAACTCGTGGTGTTGCTCGACGAGGTCAGTCTCTTCATCGGGACGGATTTCGACCGCCTCACCGAGTTACAGACCCTCGCGGAGAGCGTCGACGGGATCGGCGACGGCGACATCCAGCTGGTTGCGACGGCACAGGCCAAAATCGAGGACGTCCAGCCGCAGTTTGCGGCTCGCGGTGCCGACTTCAGCATCGTCAAGGACCGGTTTCCACACCGGTTCGGCCTTCCGAGCCGACACGTCGGCGAAATATCCACCCAGCGGTTGCTCACGAAGACGGCTCACGGAAGGGCGAACACGGAACGCGTCCTCGAGCGGGCCAGCAACGAGCCCGAGACACTGCTCGTGTACTCGGGGATCGAAGGCAACACCGACCCCCCGCTCGACGACATCGATCGCGAGCGCCTCGTCGAGTTCTATCCGTTCCTCCCGTATCAGCCGCCGCTGTTCCTCGAGATCCTCTCGAACCTCCGGCGAGAGGCACACGACCCGGCGAAGTCGATCTTCTCGGGGACCGCACGGGCGATACTGGCACTCGTACACGGGCTCCTCCAGGAGTGGATCGAGGCGGGCGAGGAAACGGACGTCGTTTCGCTGGTCGACTTCTACGACCTCATCGAGCCGGAACTCGACGACATCACGCCACAGGACGTGGCAGTCATCGAGGAGATCGAGACACGACACGAGGCGGGCGACCTGGAGGCGATCGACGTGGCCGTCGCGAAGGCCGTGTTGCTCCTCCAGCACCTCCCGGACACCATTCCGATGTCGGAGCGGAACCTCGCAGTCGCCGTGTTGAGCGACCTCGACGGCCCGACCCAGTTCCAGATGGAGAACCGCGTCGAGGACTCGCTCCAGCGGCTTCGGAAGTTCATCCGCCCGACGCACGACGAAACCGGGCCGAAGTACGCGTTCACGCATCCCGAGGAGCGCGAGATCATCGAAGCCGCCGAGGGGAACCTCGACGACCCGGACTGGCAGTCCATCGTTGAGGCGGTGGACGGGTATCTCTGGGCTGACGTCGTGCGCGACCTCCCGCTCCCGACGTCGGCCGAGTACGGGGACACCGGCGAGCAGTACCCCGTTCGCTACGGGTTCAGCATCGACGGGATCGGACTCGACACGACGGTCGACGCTGCGGACGCACTCGACGTCGTGGTCGCCGTCCAGGGGATCGCTCCCACCCCAGCAGCCGTCGACTCCGACGATACCCCGCTCGAATGGGGGATCGGGGGGGACGGACTCGACGACCTCCGAGAGAGCCTCGTCGAGTGGTGGTCACTCAGAGACGCCGTCGGGGAGCACGCGCTCCCACAGTCCGTAGCGCGTGACCTCTCCGATCGGGCAGCCCGCGTTCGGAGCAAGCTCGTCGAGGCGCTCAAGAGCGGAACGTTCGACGTCAAGGATCGCGGCGATCGGATCGCGGGTCCGGCCTCGGGGGTCGAGGAGTATCTCGACGTCAACTATCCCGACGACTTCCATCCCGTAATGCTGCAGGTCGACGGCGAGCACTTACAGGAACTCCGGGGCCGCTCCGCACAGGACCCGCTCCCCGCGTGGGCCAGGCGGATCGGCGTCGCGACGGAGGACCCGGAAACGCACGGTGGGTCGGTCCAGAACAACGTGCGTGCCTTCACCGGCCGACAGTTGAAGCGACGCGGCGGAACCCTCGCGATGGCGACGATCCTCGACGGGATCGTCGACCAGAAACCGATCTACGAGGATGCTCGCCCCGCGCTCTGTGCGATCATCTGGGGCCTCTGTCGGAAGGGCGACTTCCTGCCGGTCGACGAAACGGGCGACTCCCTCGAACTCGACGCCGTCGTCGACCTGAACGGACTGACGACGACGCGTCTCAAGATTTCGGGGGGTAGCGGTGTGCGAGACGTTCTCCGGTCGGGAGGGTTCATCGACTCGACGGAGACTGTTCCGGACGGAATCGTCAGGCTCCAGTCCGCAAACGACAGGCTCGCCGGTCGACTCGGTAGTCGCGCGGAAGACGTCAGGCTGGTCGCCGAGAGCGACGTCCAGACGCGAGTCGTTCGCACGCTCCTCGTGTCGTTCGCGGAGGTACTCGTGACAGAGCAGCAGCACGCGATCGACCGACGGGAGGCCGTCAAATCACGCGACACTGACTGGGCGGAGGTCGTCGAAGCGACCACCGGGGCCCGGGAGTGGTACGACGAGGCCGGGGAGGTGTGGCGCCTGCGCCTCCCCGCGATCGCGCGGATCGATGCGCAGTTGACGCTGGCCCGGGGGTCCTACGACTGGCTGACCACAGAGTGTGAGACGGCCAGTCGGGCGCTCCGCGAAGGCGTCGACGGCTACGAGGGCGACTGGTGGACACACGACGGCTGGGACCGGTTCACCGACGTCGTGACCACCGCGCCGGCGCTCGACGATGCGATCGGGAACGCCTGGGACTCGTTCCGAGGGGAAACCGGGATCGACGCGTTCGTCGACGAGTTACGGGCGCATCCGTGGATCCAGCCTGCGACCGAGTTCGGATCGAACGTTCGGCCGGCCTTCGAGAGCGAATACATCAGACCGCTTCGCCGGGCCGCAGCGTGGTACGAGGACGTCTCGAACGCGGTGTCGACGGTGACCGGCGGAACGACCAGCGCCGAGGCCGAGGAGTTCGTTCGCGCGACGAACGGGGTCCTCGACGGCGACCCCCTGGCCGTGGCTGCCGGCAGCGACGTCGCGGAACTACGAGAGACCTTCGAGGAACTCCGGGCGCTCGTCGGGGAGCAGTCACCCACAGACGTCACGGCGATCGGGGTGCTCCCCTCGGATCGCGAATCGATCGACGCCGAACTGGAACGGCTCGTCGAACGCCACGACCTCAGTGTCGAGCGGACTGCGGCGGGGGTGATCATCCGATGACGACCAGCCGTCCCTTCCACGATTTCACGGAGCGACTCGCACAGTTCGCCGACGGACGACGCGGCATCCGAAACCCGTTCGTGATCGTCCCCGTCCAGCCGACGTACGAGCGACGGATCGCCGAACGGCTCACCGAGTGGGCAGCGACCCCGCACCGTACCGAGGAGTTCCCGGACGACGGAACCGTCCAGGTCCTCCGGCTGGATGAACTGTTCGTCGACACCGACGTCTTCGAACTCGCGATCGATCTCGGCGAGAACAGCCAGCCGGCGACGATCACCGAAACGATGCAGGACCGGCTGGCGGAGGAACTCGTCGCGGTCACGGTCGAACGAATCGAAGCGCCGGCCCAGCAGCGACACGTCGTTCTCCTCACGCACCTCGGGAGCCTCTACCCGTTCACGCGTGCGTCGGAACTGCTCGACGAACTCGACCGCCGCAACGTCCAGTCCACCATCGGCATTCCGTTCCCCGGGGACATCGTCGGTGGGAAACTGAGCTTCTTCGGCGAGGAATCGCGCAACT